>Ga0335077_10001632_pt1 | contig 26720 bp, 31 predicted proteins | sample Lox_Sample_31_FD_207151 | JGI IMG/M metagenome (GOLD analysis project Ga0335077, IMG submission 207151) | Soil microbial communities from Loxahatchee National Wildlife Refuge, Florida, United States - Lox_Sample_3.1 | ecosystem: Environmental > Terrestrial > Soil > Wetlands | place: USA... | reverse complement strand
TGACATGATGGTGGTGACGGCAACATCTGCGAGCCAGACGTTCTGCTTTTTCTCTGATCTCGTTCCCACCACCGCGCACGTGACGCCTTCGTGGGTCGCGGCATTTGACCTGTTCCCGCTCCAGACCATGGACACCAAGGTCCGCTGGCTGGAAGAAGCCGCGTGCGGTAACTGGCTGTGCGGATTCGGACACGATCCGGAGGTGGCCTTTGCGCGGATCGAAAAAACAGGGCAGGGATTCTCGGCCGCTGCTCCTGCTGGTGAATTGGCCCAGCCCGCGCGAGAATAGTCGGTGATGGCTTCTCAAACCCAGTCCTTACCCGAATTCCGCAACGAGCCCATGGCCGATTTCTCCATTCCGGTCAGCCGCCGCGCTATGGAGGATGCTCTCCAGCACGTGCGCGCGCAGTTCGGCCACGAATACGATCTGCTCGTCGGCGGTCAGCGCATCAAGACCAATGACAAGCTGCGCTCCGTCAACCCGTCGCATCCCTCCGAAATCGTCGGCATCCACCAGAAGGCCACGCCGGAACTGGCGGCGCGCGCCGTCGAGTCCGCGTACGAGTTCTTCGCCGAATGGGGAGCCACCACTCCTGCCGATCGCGTGCGCAAAGTGCTGGCCGCCGGCCGTCTTCTGCGCGAGCATAAATTCGAGTTCGACGCCTGGCTGGTCCACGAGGCAGGCAAGACTTGGCCCGAAGCCGAAGCGGACGTCTCCGAAGCCATCGACTTTTGCGAGTACTACGCCCGCGAAATGCTGCGCCTGAGCAATCCCCCGGCCGTCGTCCAGCTGCCCGGGGAAAAAGATGAAATGCGCTATTTTCCGCTGGGTGTAGGCATCGTGATTCCGCCGTGGAATTTCCCGCTCGCGATTCTCGTGGGCATGACCATTGCCTCGTTGGTCACCGGCAACACCGTAGTCATCAAGCCATCCAGTGAGACACCGACCGTCGCCGCGAAATTCGCCGAGCTACTGCTCGAGGCCGGCTTCCCGGATCGCTCGTTCTGTTTTCTGCCCGGCAGCGGCTCGGCCATCGGCGATCTTCTCGTCCAGCACCCGAAAACGCGCTTCGTCGCGTTCACCGGATCGCGCGACGTCGGACTGCGCATCAATGAGTTGGCCGCCAAGCCCCAAAAAGGCCAGCGCTGGATCAAGCGCGTCATCGCCGAAATGGGCGGCAAAGACGCCATCATTGTGGATAGCGACGCCGATCTGGATAAAGCCGTCGATGGCGTAGTGGCTTCTGCGTTCGGCTATCAGGGGCAGAAGTGCTCCGCCTGCTCGCGCGCCATTGTTGACGAGCGCGTCTATGACGACTTCCTCGCCCGCGTCAAAAAGAAGGCCGAAACTCTGACCGTCGGCCCGGCCGAGGATCCCGGCAACTTCATGGGACCGGTGATCAGCGAGGGAGCGCGACGCACCATTCTCCAGTACATCGAAATTGGTTCGAAGGAAGGGAAACCCGTAATCGGCGGCAGCGCCGCGCCGGGCGATGGTTATTTCATCAAGCCCACGATCATCGCGGACGTGAAATCCGACGCGCGCATTTTTCAGGAAGAGATCTTTGGACCGGTGCTCGCGGTGGCGAAGTCCAAAAACTTCGAGCACGCGCTCCAACTGGCCAACGATTCCGAATACGGGCTGACCGGCGCCGTCTTTTCGAATACCGCCGACCACCTCCGCCAGGCCCGCGAGCGCTTTTTCGTCGGCAATCTTTACTTGAACCGCAAGTGCACCGGCGCCATGGTGGGCGTTCACCCGTTTGGCGGCTTCAACATGTCGGGAACGGATTCGAAGGGCGGGGGACCGGATTATTTGCTTCTGTTTCTCCAGGCGAAGTCCATCGCCGAGCGCGTTGTTTGATGCGCAGCCTGGCGGCTGAAAACTTCAAACGGCCCCCAGTAGTACGGTTTGCGAAACGCGCCGCCTGAGCGCATGAGCTTGAGTTTCGCTGCACGTAGCGCGGCGGGTGGCGCGGCGCCCGCGCGCCATTCTTTGTAGAACTCCTCCATCACCAACGGCGCCGCCGCGTCATCTACGTTCCAGATCCCGGCCACCACGTTGTGGGCGCCGGCCTCCAGAAAGGCCCAGGCGAATCCGATCAGGCCCTCCCCCGAATACGCTTTGGAGCCTGCGCTGCGGCAGGCAGAGATCGTCACCAGGTCCGCCTCGAGTTTCAGATCCGCAATCTCGCGCGCGTACAATTTGTATCCGCCGGCGTGGGGCGAAAGAATGATCGCGGAGTTCAGAGGACTCTCTTCGTTGGCTGCCGCATGCGTCGCGAAGTGAATTGCCGCGAACGCGCGCGGATCGGTTTCACGGAAGTGTTCGGCGTACGCTTGTGCGCCCGTATAGACCGCCCTGTCGGCTTCCGGAAATCCGGCGGCGATCTCGCGAACCTCCGCCTTCAAATGGGGCAGAGGCGGAAACTCAGGGACAGCGGGCAGTGGATCGCCGAAGATCAGCAGCCTTGGCCGGCTAGTGGTGGCGCCGTTTTGCGATCGCAGGACGGTGAATGACGGGGACAGCGCGACAGTGGCTTCTTCAATCCAGTAATGCGGCGTCGCGCCGCCGGTTACCAGCGTTTCGAAATTCAATTCGTGCAAACGCCCGTCTGGCACGATGACCACGGCACTCGCCGAGCGCAACAGGGACTCCACCGGCCCAATCAGGATTCGATACAGTTCGCGGGCCGCCGCGTTGCCTCCCGCGAGCGGATCTTCCAGGTTCTGGATGGCAAGCTGATGCTGCTCAACCAGCGCGTTGATCTCGCTCTCGCGCGGAAGAGGAAATTGCGATACGCCCTTCGCGGTCACCGCCCACATGTAGGAGCGTCCCGGTGCCAACCAATAGGACAGCAGCACAGCCTTGGTTTTGCGCGCCAGCCGCACGGCCTGTTCTGCGCGGAAACGCGCGAGCACAAACGATTCACTCTGGATTTTTTGGGCCATCAGGCGCGCGCGTGAGGACTCCGCCACCTCCAGCGCCTTGTCCTTGCGCCCTTGCTCGGAAAGAAAATCGACGTAGGCCTGATAAACGTCGGCCTGAGACGCGCGGAACGTGATCTTGGATTCGTCGCGGCTCAATGCGAGCCACGCGCGGTCGAGCACGCCCATCGCCGCGGCATACTCCTTGCCGGCTGCCGCCAGGTTCTTTTCCGAACGGTACAACCGAGCCAGTTCGGAGTGCGCCTCCCACGCCACGTTCGGCTCCTCCTCTTGCCCGGCCAGTTCGATGGCCCGGTGTAGCTCCCCTTCCGCCTGTGTGGCCTGCCGGCGCGCTGTGGCGATGATCCCCGAATTCAGCCGCGAATACGCCTCCACTTTTCCGGTATCGGTCGCGCCCTTGATTGCGGCGAGTGCGAGCCCGTCATACTTCTCCGCATCGTCCCACTTGGATTGGTCGAGATAAGCACGGGCGATGTTGTTCAGGTAGGTGGCCGCGTAGATCCGGTTCCCGACTTGCGCCGCGATTTTACTCGCTCGCAAGTAGTACGTGATGGCCTTCTCATAGGCACCCTGCACGTAGTAGATGGACCCGATGTTCGCCAGCCAGCGGTGGTGATCATCCGGCACCCCCGTCTCGGCGGCCAGGGGTTCCGCCGTGGAATACAACTCGATTGCGCGTTCGAGCTGGCCCAACCGAAAATAACACCACCCGAGATTACCCAGGCATTTTTCCCGGCGGAGCTTCGAAGGAATCTTCTGTGCGGCCTGGTCGGCAGCCTCGAGGTAGGGGATGGCTTCGTCGTAACGGGAGCGGATCACCCGGATGTAGCCGAGACCGTTCTCGGCGCCCGAGATCAGATACTCATCACCCACACTGCGCGCCAGATCCAGCGCGTGATGGAGCGCCGAGTCGGATTCTGCGAAATCAGGCAAAAAGACTCCGCGGCGCTGCTCAATCCAGGAAAACAGCGCAGTGTCGCCGCTCTGAGATGCCAGATCGCGGGCTTGTGTGATCAGGCTCTGGAACTCGTCCGGCTTTCCAGCCTGCCTCCGCAACTCCGCGAGGTCGGACACGAGTCGCGCTCTCAACAGCGGAAACTGGACAATCGCGTTACCGACAGCCTCCAACAGCGGCTCTGCCTCCGCGGTGCCATTTTGAGTCAGGAAAATTTCTGCTCGCAGGAGTTGAAACTTGGCGAGCCAGTCTGAGCCGCGAAGATGGCCCGTGAGCCGGATCCCTTGTTCCGTCTCCCTAAGAGCCTCTCTCAGTTCACCGCGCCGCAGTGCCGCATCGGCGGCGCCGTAGAGATTTTGCGGGGACTTGGCGCGAGAAGGGCTGCAGCCGGTCGACAGAGAAACGGCAGCTAGAAATGCTGCCGCGGTCACGGCGTACCGTTTCCGCCAACACCGCCGCCACCGCCCCTGCCAGGGTTCTTCAGATTCAGACTGAGCAGTTGTATCCACTGCGCCGTCTTCGCCGGAGCATGAATGCAGGTTGGCTGCCACTTCCAGTCCGCGAAATAAACGATAGCAGAGTTGGGAACCGCAATTCTACGCTTATCATCGGAGTACTGAATGTCGCCGTCTGTCGGGATCTCCTCGGCAGCCGCTGCAATCCCCTCCGGTTCTTTGACGTCGCCGAGGCCCTGAAAATATTCTTCGCGCTTGCCGGCCTTGATGAAGAACGGATCCGGCAGCTTAAGATTATGCAGTTCACCGAACACCTCCAGTTTCTCTAGGACCGGCTCGATCGGAAGAATGCGCGCGTGGCGGGGCTTTTGCGGGTCGCCGTACCATTCCTCCCGGTAGACTGTCTCGATCCCGCACTCGAGCCGCTTGGCTTTTACGATATCTTTGACCGTAAAGTCATTCACGGCCGACTTGACGACCGTTATGTATGCGCCGTCCACCTTTCTGCAATCGATGAACACGTAGGCGCTGGAAAAGCAGACCTCGCCCTTTTGGCCCTCCAATGTTTCCTCGTAGTGGAATGGGGCGCTTCCCCGGTAGATCACGGTATACTCGGGACCGAAATTGCCCTTGCCATTGTTGTACTCGTAGTGAGCCGCTGTCGCCGCGGCATCGAAGGTGTACCTGAGCATACTGGGCAGTTTACCGCTTGATGAGCACCCGTGCTCGCGAAATTTCAATTGTGTTACCTTGCTGGACGCCGCGCAGCACGAGCGTATACTCGCCCGGCGTGAGAGAAGAGATGGGCACTGCTAATTCCAGCTCGGAATCATTGCCGGCCGGTGCGTTCAAGGATTGACCGCTCCGGATGGCGCCGGCTGTGTCCAGTATCTGGTACTCATAACGGTCGAAATGCTGGCCAGGCATCAGGTCGAATCGCGTCCCGAAAAAAAGGTCGCCGGCGGAAATCTCGAACGTCTTCTCCGTGCCGCGTGATGCCGCGGGAGCGCCGAAAGAGTGGTAAAAATGAGCGCCCATGGGTGCCGCGACCGGAGCACGATTGCCCAGCCGCCATCCTTGAAGCCCGATTCCAAGCACCAACATCAGGTTGAGCGCCGCAGAGGCTACCAGCCCCCACGACAGCCGCCACTTAGTCCCTCCACCGGACCGGAGCGCCTCGGCCGCACGCGCTTCATCTTCCCGAATCACTGCCTTGGTGTTCGCCGCCAGAATCGAGGCGGCTCTCACGTCGTTAGCACACTCCACGCATTCAAAGAAGTGCTCCTCGAAGCCGGTACGGTCCTCTGGCGGAAACTCGTCCAGAACATATCGCTCGGCAGCCTGTGTCTTTACTGCTGTTTCGTGATCCATCAACCTCAATCCCCACAGATATAGTGAGTTGCACCGTGTAAGCGTTTCAACCTGCCGCGCCCTTCACGTAGGCCTGCTTGAACCGGGCCTTGGCACGAAAGACCAGCACGCGGAGGTAATCCGGCTCAACCTCGAACCTGCGGCAGACCTCCGCCGAGCCAAGCTCTTCCAGAAACACCGCGCGCAATATGTTGCGGTCACGGTCATCCAGTTTGGCCAGAATTTTCCGGACCTGCTTGCAGCGCTCGTCGCTGATGAGGTGGCTGTCCGGGTCCCCCTGAGTGGCGTCCATCCGCTCATCAAAATCGCGGTCTGACGCCTCATAACGGCCCTCCGACCGGCTCAGCTCGACCGTGACGTAGTGGCAAACGCCGCTCACAAACGCGCCGAGCTTGCGCGCGTCCTCCAGGCCGTCTTTTTCGCGAATGGTGCGCAGCACGCGGTAGATGGTCTCTTGGCGGATGTCTTCGATGAGCTGTGGGCTGCGCACGCGGCGCCGCAACTTCAAATGAATCAGCTCGCCGAAATAGCTGGCGAAGTGCTGCTCCACCTGGGAGTCGCCGTCGCGCAATCGCCGAAGATACTCCTCATCAAATGTCTGAAACTGCACCGTCAACCCAGAATGATTGGTCCAATTATAGCCTTGTAGCCCCGCGTTTGTAAGCTGTGATAAGTTAGCAAGTGCCCCGATGAGAAGGGGACCAAGAAGTCATCAACACAGGGTCAAATCTTTTCGACGCGGCACAGGCTTCGCGCCTGTCCCAATCGGGGTGCCTCCGGGCGCCCCGGTCCTGAAAAAGGCACCTTGTCGTTTTCTGTATTTCCTGTTACAAGTGAGTGTTAACGTCAACCGGGGAAAACAATATTCTGAAGTTCTGCGTGCTGGCCAGCGGAAGTTCCGGCAACTCGGCGTTCATCGCCACCGAGAGGACGCGGGTTCTGATAGACGCGGGCCTCAGTTTCCGCGAGCTCTCGAAGCGTCTGGCGGCCATCGGCGAGCAGCCGGACCGCATCGACGCCATTCTTGTCACCCACGAGCATTGCGATCACATCGCCGGACTGGCGCGCTTTGCCCGGCGGGTTCCGGCCCCGATTTATGTCACGCGGCTGACCGCACCCGTCATCGAATGGGACGGCTTCACGCCCCGGCTGGAGCCCTTTCAAGCAGGCGCGCGGTTCGTGGTGGGAGACATCGAAATTGACAGCTTCACTATTCCGCACGATGCCGTCGACCCCGTGGGCTTCGCCTTTCGCGCCCAGGGCATCAAAATCGGCTTGGTAACCGACCTGGGATACATTCCAGACTCGATCAAATTCCACCTGCGCGGTTCGCAAGTTTTGATGCTCGAATCCAATCACGATCTCGACATGCTGAAGGTGGGGCCGTATCCCTGGGCTGTAAAACAGCGTGTCATGAGCCGCAACGGTCATCTTTCGAACGATGTCGTGGGCGATTTCGTCAGCCATGAATTTGATTCTGGCACCGCGACTCTGATTCTGGGGCATCTCAGCGAGCACAACAATCATCCGGAAATTGCTAGGATGGTGGCGCGGCAGGCTTTGGACCGCCGGGGCTTGGCAACGCAGCTCGTGGTAGCAAGCCAGAAAGAACCAACGGAGGTTTTCACATTTTAAATGTCTGCAAAATGGGGACTGGCTTCGCCGTCCCAAGCCAAGTATGTACGAATCAACATCATCCGGCTCGCTAGCGCGTGGACGGCGCTGTCTCTCTTGAAAATAGCTGTAACTGCCCGATTCGCAAAGCCCGTACGTCGCGAAACCGGGACAGGCTTCTGCGTCCCCAACGCATCGAATCCCAACCTTGCCGACCCGCCCTCCGTGGACGCAGTTGCCTGTCCCGGCTTCGCCCCTTGCAGAATATTGCTAGCTCGTGCCTTCGCCGAATTTTCATGCGCGCGGGTGTCGCCGTCGGCCACATGCTGCTCAACTGTCCCCATTTTTCAATCCCTAACGCCTGGCGTCTAGAACCTAGCACCTGAAATGATCTCCCGTTACACCCGTCCCGAAATGGGTCGCATCTGGAGCGACCAGAACAAATTCCAGCAATGGCTCGAGGTCGAACTGGCGGCGAGCGAAGCGCTGGCCGAGCGCGGCGTGGTGCCCGCCGAGGCCGCGCGCCTGCTGCGTGCGCATGCCGGCTTCGACGTCCCGCGCATTCTGGAAATCGAGCGCGAGGTCAAGCACGACGTGATTGCGTTCACCACGGCCGTGGCGGAAAAAATGGCTGCTGCCGGATACGCCGAAGCCTCGCGCTGGCTGCACTACGGTCTGACTTCGAACGATGTGGTCGACACTGCGCAGGCGTTGCAGATCCGGCAGGCTTATGAAATCCTGCTGGCCGATCTGGAAAAGCTGCGACCGATTCTCAAACGTCGTGCGCTCGAATTCCAGCACGCCGTCCAGATCGGGCGCACGCATGGGGTCCATGCCGAGCCCATCACGTTCGGCCTGAAGTTCGCCATCTGGTACGAAGAGACCGGGCGCAATATCCGCCGCCTCAAAGCCGCCGCGGAGGATATGCGTGTTGGCAAAATCTCCGGCGCCGTCGGAACCTTCGCGCACATCGGCCCGGAGATCGAGGAGGCCATCTGCCGGAAGCTGGGCTTGCGGCCCGCGCCGGTTTCCTCGCAGGTCATTCAGCGCGACCGGCACGCCAACTTCGTCGCGGCGCTCGCCGTGCTGACGGCTAGCCTGGAGAAGATTGCGCTCGAGGTCCGTCACCTCCAGCGCACGGAGGTTCGCGAGGCGGAAGAGTATTTTTCCAAGGGCCAGAAGGGCAGCTCCGCCATGCCGCATAAGCGGAACCCGGTCACCTGCGAGCAGATCTGCGGCTTGGCGCGCGTGGTGCGATCGAACGCTCAGGCGGCATTCGAGAATGTCGCGCTGTGGCATGAGCGCGATATTTCGCACTCTTCGGTGGAGCGCGTCATCCTGCCGGATTCGACCATCCTGGCCGACTACCTCCTTGAAAAAACGACGAAGCTTGTCGATCAGCTTCTGGTCTATCCCGAGCGTATGCGCCGCAATCTCGACATGACGCGCGGGCTGGTTTTTTCCGGTCAGCTCTTGCTCGATCTCGCCGCTGCGGGGATGCTGCGCGAAGCCGCGTACCGCATCGTGCAGCGCCACGCCATGGAAGCCTGGGAGAATGAGTCGGATTTTCGCAAGGCCATCGAGTCAGATCCCGAAATCGCGTGCGTGCTCACGCCGGAACAGATCGCAGAGAGCTTCTCGCTCGAGCGGCAGCTCCGCAATGTCGACAAGATCTTCGCCCGGGTGTTTCATGATCATCAATCCTGAAATCGAACGGTACCTGCACGGCCTGCTGCCTGCGCGCGATGCCGTGCTTGCCGAAATGGAAGCGGTCGCCGAGCGCCGCAAGATTCCGATCATCGGACCGGCAGTGGCGCGGGTGCTGGCCCAGCTAGTCATGATCAGCGGCGCAAAGCGGATTTTCGAGCTTGGCTCGGCGATCGGGTATTCCACCATCTGGCTGGCGCGCGCCGCCGGACCGGGTGCCGAGGTGCATTACACCGACGGGAGCGCCGAAAACGCCCGCAAAGCCCGCGGCTACATCGAGCGCGCCGGCGTGGCGTCCGTTATCCACATTCACGTGGGAGATGCGCTGACGGCACTTTCGCAAACCTCGGGACAATTCGACTTTATTTTCAACGACGTGGACAAAGAAGGCTATCCGGCTGTCCTGGAAGCCGTTGCCTCTCGCCTGAAGCGCGGCGGCCTGTTCGCCACCGATAACACCCTTTGGTATGAACGAGTTCTGAGCCCACGCGAGCCTGCTGACCACTCCGTTGTCGAGTTCAATCGGAAACTGTACGAATCCACTCAGTTTTTTACTACCTTGCTGCCCATGCGCGACGGCCTTTCCGTGGCTGTCCGCCTTTAGCGAATAACTTCTAAGTATCTTGAGATCCGTGAGTTGCAACAAGGAGTAACAAGTGTTGCTTACGGGTAGGATTTTTCCTGCAAGATTTTGAGGGTACTGAACTCACTAACTTTAGGTAGTGATTAAAAAGCAGCATTCGGTTAAAGTGGATGTGGAAAGGAAACGCATGATGCCAATCGCCGATTCCAGGGCGGTGATCGCTCGCGGCCTGGAACTGGCTCGTGTGCTTCTCGTCGAGTCGGATGTGGCCTCACGGTTGACTCTCCAAACGCTGCTGCAGGCGTGCGGTTATGTTGTTGATGTTGCAGCCTCAGCCGCCGAGGCCGTGGGCAAGCTGGATGAGGGAATCTACGAGCTGGTTTTGACCGATTCCCACATGGAGTCGTCTCACGCGGGTCACGGGGTGCTGGCTTATGCGCGGCGCAAGGAATATAAACCGGCCACGGCTGTGATCCGCAAACACCGCGACGGCAGCGCGCGCGAAGACCGCAAGAACACCAACCCGCGCATGCTGGTGGAAACCGAAGACGTCACGACTTTGTTGAGCCAGGTTGCGGAACTCATCAGTCTACGTGCCACCCGCCGGTCCGAGCGGGCGCTCCGGCTACCTGCGAACAACTAATCCCAGGTTCAGCACACTCTCCTCTAATTGGTCCAACGCGCCGCTGAAGAAGTGATCTTCGGCTTCAATCCATATCAACTGCTTCGGGTCACCGATCTTGGAAAAGAGCGCCTCCATCTCGTGGCGCGGAGCGAACTCATCGTGCGTGCTGCTGATGAAAAACTTCGGCACCGTGCAGGAGGCGAGATGCTGGATGTTGCTGCCCCGTGCCGGAAAGCCCACTGCGATCAGGCGTGCGGCCTCAGCCAGCTCACACCCCAGCTTTGCGATTACGCCTGCGCCGAATGAGAATCCGGCCAGAGCGTACGGAAGCTCAGGGTAACGCGACCGCAACCACGCCAGCGCGGCTCGAGCGTCTTCCACCTCACCAACGCCGCCGGCATGGCGCCCCTCACTGCGGTTGACGCAGCGGAAATTGAACCGCAGAACCACGGAGCCGCGCCGGCGCAGCGCGCGAGCCAGCCGATAAACGACTTTATTATGCATGGTGCCGCCGAAGAGCGGATGCGGATGGCACACCAAGGCGGCTTCGTCAGGTGGCCGGTCTTCCGGTTCTTCGAGCAGCGCCTCAAGTGCTCCCGCCGGTCCATCGAGCGCGTGCGACTCGATGCGGCGCGCCACTAATTGGTCCTGTAGTTGGTGAACTGCATGTCGATGCCGAAATCGGAGTCGCGCAGCAGTGCGATCACCTGTTGGAGCGTGTCGCGGTCGCGGCCGCTCACGCGCACCAGATCGGCCTGGATCGCAGCCTGCACCCTCAGCTTGCTGTCCTTGATCTTCTTCACGATCTCTCGCGCCTTCTCGATGGGAATGCCTTGCTGGAGCGTGACCTCCTGGCGGACGGTGGAACCGGCGGCCTGGATCACCGGTCCGTAGGTGAGTCCTTTGAGCGGCACTTTGCGTTTGACCAGCTTTTGCTGCAGGATGTCGTTGATGGCCTTCAGCTTGAACTCATCCTTGCTGGCAAGCGCGATCTTGTGCTCTTTTTCGTTGAGCTCGATCTGAGAATGCGAATCTTTGAGGTCGAATCGGGTGATGATTTCTTTCATGGACTGCTGGATGGCGTTGGACACCTCCGGCAGCTCGATTTTGGAAACAACGTCGAAGCTATTGTCGGGCATGTTATGACAGTGTGCGGAAAACGGGAGTGCGGACGCGCACCACGGGCTCCTCAGGCGGCGCCGTCGCCTGCGCCGAGGCGGGCTTGGATTCCTCCGGACGGGCAGGCGCCGCGATGGGCGGAGCGGGTAGCTGTGCTGGAACGGCCGCCGCTCTAGTCACCGCTTGAGGCGCCGGTGGGCGTGCGTCTGCTTCGAGCGCAACGACCACCTTATCCGTGATGTTCTCGATCATGGTGATCATGGACGCTTCGAGCGCCAGAATCACTGCCGCCCGCACCTGTTCCCGGTCGATTGGCCGCGGGGCGGGCGGAGGAGGCGGCGCCGTGGGAACCGGTTTGGGCTCCACGGCGGCTTTAGGGGCCGCGGTAACTTTGGGGGCCGGCTGGCCCTCCGGACTCTCCACCAGCGGTTGGACGGTGTTCAACAGGGCGCTGGCCTCGAACGGCTTGCGCACAAATCCGTCGCCACCCACCGCCTGGGCGCGAGTTTCATCGTAAGCGGTCACGGGGCCGGCAGTGAGGACCACGCGCGTTTGCGGATATTTGCCGCTGGTTTTCACATACTCGCAGACTTCGTAACCCGTTCGGCCGGGCAGCGAGATGTCAGCCAGAATCACATCTGGCGCGAGGTCCTTCAGGCGTAACAGCGCGGTTTCCCCATCCGTGACGGTTGCGACCTCGTATCCTTCGTCGCGGAGGATACGCTCTCCCATGCGCTGGGCGTGCGGACTGTGATCGGCCAGCAGAATGCGGCGGCTCATTGTTGCGGCTTACTCGCCGCCTGCGAATCGGCCGGTGGCGGATTCGTTTGCTGGGTTGTGGTTTGCGTCGCGGCGTTCTTTTTCTTGCTCTTCTTTTTCTTCGGTGGCGTGTGGTTTGTCGGCGGTGGAAGCTGCTGCTCTTTGGCCGCGGAATCCGCCGACCGCGCTGCCGACCCGCTTTCTGGAGCGGCGGTCCCCGTGACCGACGAAGCCGCGGCTGCCGCGCCTGAGGAGGGCGATGCCGCTCCTGCTGCCGGCGGGCTCATGCGCGCATCCGGCTTGGTGTCGAGCGCCGTTGAATCAGTCACGTTCTGCACGGTCACGTCCGAGGTTCCGCCGGCTGCTGACCCATTCAGAGCCGCAGGTACGCTCAACGGAATCGCGGGACGCATAGCCGCCATTGCCGGCGTGCCGGATTTCGCCGCCATGCGCGTTTCCGGGCTGTGCTTGAACATGTCCAACATGTGGCTCATGACGCCGATCTTTTCGCGGTTCTCCTGCTCGTACTTCATGCGTGCGTAGGCTACTGGATCGGCTTCCGGCACCGGCCGGTTCATTTCCTTGAGCTTGGCGGAAGCCTCGTCCGCGTGGTTGCTCAGCGGATAGTCCTTTACGATTTTCGTGTAAGCGGTCGCGGCCCGGTCTTCAAAACGGTCACCCATCCGGGTGTAGGAGTCCGCGAGTTGCCACAAGGCCTCATCGGCTTCGCTGAATAAGGGATACTGTTCCGCCAAAGACTGCAGACGGTTCGCCGCCGCGGGATAGCTTCCCTTGTTGTGGTAGAAGAGGCCGGCCTTATACTCGCCCTGGGCCAACACTTCCTGGATGTTGCGGAGCATTTGTTGCGCCTGAGGGGCGAACTTGCTGTTGGGATACTCGTTGACCAACTGGCGGCACTCGTCCTCGGCTCGAATGGCCTGCTGCCGGTCGCGGTCCGGCTTTTCCATCTGTTTGTAGTGAATCAAACAGACCTTTTCCTGGGACTCGGCCGCTTCGGGCATGGTGGGATAGAACAGCTTGAAGTCTTTGTATTCGGCTTCGGCCTGCGCCCAGGCGTGCGTGCCGCCCTCACGATACCAACTGTCGGCGATAGCCAGCTTGGCTTTCGCCAGATACTCGCTGGTGTCGTAGGTGTTGATTAGGGTATTCAGCGTGAGGCGCGCGACTTCATAGCGGCCGTGTTCGACGTCGTTGATGGCCTTGTCGAACAGGACCTTGTCGGGCTGCTGTGTGTCCTTGGCAATGGGGTTCTCGTATTTCTTGCGGCGAATCCCGCAGGAAGTGAGAAGCCCAATGATCGCCGCCGTGACGATGATGAGACGAATTCGATGTAGACCGAGAAGCATAGTTTTACTAGACCCTGACCGCCATCGCATCCTGGGCAGTTTGGTTCATTTTCCTGACGGTCTCAGCCGGGTCAGGCGTGTGAAATATGGAAGACCCTGTCACGATCCAGTCACACCCGGCACGGACCACATCCGGCAGATTCTCGAGCGTGATCCCTCCATCGATTTCAATGGGAAGCTGCAAATGCCGCTCGCGCCTTTGCCGGTCGAGCTGGCGGACCTTTTCCAGTGAATGCGGAAGAAAATGTTGCCCGCCGAAGCCCGGGTTCACGCTCATGATTAGCACGTAATCCGCCACATCCAGCACCTCCTCGAGCATCGCGACCGGTGTGGCTGGATTGATCACCACCCCGGCGAGCGCCCCCTCGGTTCGAATCATACGCAACGTACGATCCAGATTGCGGCAGACTTCCTGGTGGACGGAAACCTGGTCGGCGCCGGCCTGGATGAATATCGGTGCGTAATAGTCAGGGTCCTCGATCATGAGGTGCACGTCCAGCCGGGCGCGGGTGACTTTTCGAATACTCTCGACCACCGGCGGACCAATGGTGAAGTTGGGCACAAAATGGCCGTCCATGACGTCGAGATGCAGCATGGCAGCGCCCGCGCGCTCCACACTCTCGATTTGTTCGGCCAGGCGGGCAAAGTCCGCAGCCAGAATCGAGGGAACAATCTGAACCATTTTGGCTTGTAAACTACATCGATCTTAGCACAGCAGCGAAAAAGCCGTCTCCGGGTTGAATGCCCGGAATCCGCCGCATGATGCGCTCCGGATTGAGGCCCAGAGCCTCCAGGACGCCGTCATTTTCCTCACGCTCCAGCGAGCATGTGGAATACACAAGCACGCCCCTTGGGGCCAGCACATCGAGCGCGTTTCGCAGCAGTACAACCTGGCGGCGGTGAAGTTCCTGAATGTCCGCGGCTTCGAGACGCCACTTGATTTCAGGATTGCGGGCGAGCGTGCCCGTTCCCGAGCAGGGCGCGTCCAGAAGGATGCGGTCGAATCGGCGGCCAAACGGCAGCGGGCGCGTGCCGTCCAGATGCACCACGTTGACGCCGAGCGAACTGAGCATATCCACCCGCTTGGCATGGAAATCGCAGGCCACCGCGCGCACACCATATTCCAGTGCCTGGGCCGTCTTGTTGCCTGGCGCGGCGCAGAGATCCAGGAAGGTAAGACCGGGCGCGAGATCCAGCAAGGGAACCACCGCTTGTGAGCCGATGTCCTGGATGCGAAACCGGCCCGCCTCACCGGCGACCAGGCGGTAGCAACCGGGTATCTCGGTGGGATCGACGGTGATGTCTGGAGGAATTGCGCGGTCTCGAGGAATGCGGATATAGGTTTCGGGTGCGCGAAGGTTAGCGTGCGCGATGAGCGTGGTGGTGGCGGCGCCGAACTCGCGATCCCAGCGATCGAGCAGCCAATGCGGGAGCGAGAGTTCGACTGCGCGATCGGGCCATGCGACTGCCTCGCGGCCCACCTTGCGCAGCACGGCGTTGGCAAACCCCGCCGCGGAGCGGAATCCCGCACTCTTGACCAGTTCCACGCTCTGGCCGACGGCGGCGTGGGGCGGGATGCGGTCGAGGTAGCGCAGTTGGTAAACCCCCATGCGAAGGGCCAGCAGGACTTCGAAATCGAGCTTTGAGACAGCGCGGCGCGAGTAATGCTGGATGAGAAAGCCCAGTTGCGCCTGGTAGCGCAACACCCCAAACACAATTTCCGAGGCCAGCGCGGCGTCGCGCGGGTCGAGCGGCCCGGCCGAGGCCAGCAGGTCGGAGGCATACCCGCCACGGCCGACTTTGCGGAGGGTGTCGAAGGCCAGCAGTCGCGCTGGGGACACGGTAGCGGACACAATAAGGGGCCTGTGACCCCAACTATAATCAATTTGTGGAGCTGGAAAAAACTCTGCTGCGTAAGGTGGGCGAGGCGATCCATCGCTTCAAGATGATTCGCGATGGCGACCGGGTGGCCGTGGCGCTTTCGGGCGGCAAGGACTCGCTGACGCTGCTCGAAGCGCTGCTTTTGCTTGCCAAGCGCGCGCCGGTGGAGTTTTCGGTCTGCGCGTTCACTGTAGAGCAGGGGAAGTTTCTCCGGCCAGTGGAGCCGCTGGGCGACTATCTCCGGCAGCGCGGAATTGCCTGGACCTACTTTCGCGACAACCCGTCCCTGCGATTGCTCGACGAGCAACCGGACCACGGCTGCGATCTGTGCAGCCGCTACCGGCGGCGCGCGGTGTACGAAATCGCGCGCGGACTGGGCGCCAACGTCATCGCGTTCGGCCACACCGCGGATGACTTCTGCGAAGCGCTGCTGCGCAACACGTTGTTCACGGGCAAACTGAGCGCGCTGCCGCCGGTGACGCATTCACGCGACCGCGAGTTCCGGCTGATCCGGCCGCTGGTGTTCGTGACCGAAGACATCACGGCGGCGTACGCGGAATCGCTCGGGGCGCCGCTGGTGCCATGCGGCTGCTCGCAGAAGACCGGGACGGTGCGCCGTTCGCTGCGCGAGATCTTTCGCGAGCTGGAGCAGGACTATCCGCACCTGAAGGAGAACATCCTGGCGGCCATGGGCAACGTGGATACGGGCCGGCTGCTGGATACGCGCTTTCTGGATGGGGATGAGGTTGAGGCCGCTCCGCAACACTTCCCGATTGTCAGTGAATCATGAGCTGATGCGAGACGTGTTTTTTATGAGCGACCATTTTCCAGACGGTACATACCCGTAGCGGAACGCTTTGCGGTCTGATACTGTCGAATGTAGTCGAGTTTTGACTCTTGTTGACCTTTTTGGAGCCAACTGAGAGGACGGTCTGCCCCATATGCGACTGTTGCCGCGCGAAGAGAAGTTCTACGTCCTGTTTGTCAGCCAGGTGGAGCTCATCAGCGAGGCTGCAAGGCTTCTGCTGCAAGGCGTGAAGGCCGGCCAGACACGGCTGGATGAGGTAGCTAAGGAAATCAAGAGGCTGGAACACCAAGGCGACGATATTATCCACGAGATGTTCACGCGTCTGAATTCCACGTTCATCACTCCGCTTGATCCCGAGGACATCCATTCGCTTTCCAGCCGCCTGGATGACGTGCTGGACGGAATCGAAGACGCGTCGCACCGCATGACGGCATACCGCGTGAAGCCCATTCCGCCGGGCATGGTCCAGCTTTGCGAGACGATCTACAGTTGCAGCCGCGCCATGAAAAAAGCCTTCGAAGCGCTGGACAAGAAGAAGGAAGTGACGGAGCACTGCATCGAGATCAACCGGCTGGAAAATGAAGCGGATCACATGGTTCGCGGGTTGGTCAGCGAGTTGTTCGAGACGGAGAAGGACTGCATCACGCTCATCAAAATCAAGGAGATCTACGAGTTCCTGGAAGCCACTATGGACCATTGCGAAGACGTGGCGGACGTGCTGCAAAACGTAGTTGTGAAGAACAGCTAGCCGTCAATGTCCACGTTGACGCTGGTCGTCCTGATCATCAGCATCGGCCTGGTTTTCGATTTCATCAACGGCTTTCACGATGCGGCGAATTCCATTGCCACGATCGTGGCTACGCGGGTGTTGAGCCCGCTACAGGCCGTCGCCTGGGCGGCGTTTTTCAACTTCGTTGCGGCCTTTACGTTCGGCACTTCAGTGGCGCAAACGGTGGGCGAAGGGTTTGTCAACCTCAGCATTGTAACGCCCTACGTAATTCTGGCCGGCGTCATCGGCGCGATCGTCTGGGACCTGATTACATGGTGGCTGGGCCTGCCGACCAGTTCTTCCCATGCGCTCATCGGCGGCTACGCGGGCGCCACCGTGGCGCGGTCGGCATTCCTCAATGGTGTTGGCGGTTGTTTTCGCGGGTTGATTCTTGGGAAGTGGCCGAACACCCTGGCGTTCATTGTGCTCTCCCCAATGATCGGGATGATTCTGTCCTACACGCTGATGGTCCTGGTGTACTGGCTGTTTCAGAAATCGACCCCGGCCAAGATGGACACGTACTTTCGCAAACTCCAGTTGGTTTCGGCGGCGGCTTTCAGTTTTGCGCACGGCTCGAACGATGCGCAGAAGACCATGGGGATAATCGCGGCCGTGCTGTACTCAGCGGGGTATCTGGCAACGATACACGTGCCGGTTTGGGTCATCTTTTCGGCGCACGCGGCAATTGGTCTGGGCACGCTGAGCGGAGGATGGCGCATTGTGCGCACCATGGGCGGGCGGCTTACGCGGCTCAAGCCGCGCAGCGGATTTTGCGCCGAAACCGCGGCGGCGCTTTCCATCTTCTTCCCAACGTTTCTTGGCCTTCCTGTATCTACGACGCATTCGATCGCCGGCGCGATCACCGGTGTCGGGGCGTTTCACCGGGTGAAGGCCGTGCGCTGGGGCCTGGCGACGAACATTGTGTGGGCTTGGGTGCTGACCATCCCCATGGCGGCGTTGATCGCCGCGGGCGCGTTCGTCGTGATCCGAAATTTTGTGCGGGGGGCGTGAGCACCTTAGTCTCATCTAAAGGGTCTGAATTCCCCATGAAACCTTCGCACCGCGTTTGCGTACACTAGTGCAGATGCCCGTGACATTTCAGGAGGCCAAGCGGGAGCAGCTCAGCTTGCTGGCTCCGGTGGAAAAACGGACTCTCATCTGGCTCGCGGAGCACGCGCCGCGTTGGGTGAATTCCGATCATCTGACTCTGCTTGGGTTCGCGGCGTTGTTCGGCGCGGGGTTGAGCTATTGGTGGGCGCGCTGGAATCCGGCGGGCCTGTATGCCGTGATTGTTTGCCTGGCGCTGAATTGGCTTGGGGACAGCCTGGATGGAACGCTGGCGCGAGTGCGCAACCGCCAGCGGCCGCGCTACGGTTTCTACGTCGATCATGTGGTGGACGCATTCGGGGCGCTGTTTCTGCTGGTCGGCCTGGCGCTGTCGGGCTTCATGAGCGAGCGCATCGCGCTGGGCTTGCTGATCACTTACCTCATGCTCTCGATCGAGGTTTATCTCGCAACCTATGCGCTAGGTACCTTCCACCTTTCGTTTTGGAAGCTGGGTCCGACTGAACTGAGGATCTTGCTGGTGATCGGGAATATCGTGCTTCTGTTGAAACCCACCGCCGGCCTTGCCGGCACGGGCTGGCGGTTATTCGATATCGGTGGAGTCGCGGGTATCGCCGGTATGACGCTGATGCTCATTGTCGCGGCCGTACGGCACACGCGCGCTCTCTACGACACAGAGCGTTTGCGTTGAAGCGGGGGCGCGTTGAGGAAGGTCGAGGTCCGCGCGAGGTCTACTGCGGCTGGGGAGTTTCGGCTGCGGCGGAATCAAATAGATAGCCAAACCCGCGAACCGAGCGGATCATGGCGGGGGCGGTGGGATCGGTTTCCACCTTTTGCCGGAGGCGGAGGATGTGAACGTCGACCGTCCGGTCGGTGACCGCGCGGTCCACGCCCCACACGTAATCCAGCAACTGTTCGCGGCTGAAAACCACACCCGGGCGGCTCATCAGGAATTCGAGCAGGCGGAATTCCGTGGCTGTGAGCGTCAGCGGTTTCCCATTCAGCCGGACACGGCAACTGTCGCGTTCGAGTTCCAGACCATCGCAGCGCAGGACGCGGGCTGAGGCGGCGGGCGCCCGCATCTGGTTCCGCACGCGAGCGATCAGTTCGCGGACAGAAAACGGCTTCACGACATAATCGTTCGCCCCCAGTTCCAGGCCGAGAATGCGATCGCTCTCCGAGGCGCGGGCGGTGAGGAAAATGACGGGTATGTGGGCCAGGTCGGGGCTGGCGCGTATTTCGCGGCAAATGTCGATGCCGTCGGAATCGGGGAGCATGATATCCAGGATCACGACGTCGGGCCGCTCGCGGCGGCACAATTCGATCGCACCCTTACCCGTCTGCAGTCCGACGGTGCGGAATCCCTCGTTTTCGAGATTGTATTTCAGCAGCGTGAAAAGGTCGGTATCGTCCTCGATCAGGGCAACCGTTTTCATGTTTGGCCTGATCTGAAGATAGCGCGCGGCGTGTTACAAAACAATTACCGCTCAGTTACGGATCGGTGAAGGCGGCGCTGGTGGCCAAACACCCGATCAAATGCGGACGGGCGCTCGCAATGAGAAGGTCAGCAGCGTTTCCGCCGGAAAGCCAGTGTTTTCTTTGCCCGTTGCCGCGGCGCCAGCGGTTCCGGCTGCTGCGCCGGCGCCAGCGCCGATCAGGGCCCCTTTTGGGCCTCCGGCCAAAGCGCCCAGCGCTGCGCCCAGGCCCGTGCCGCCGCCGATCAGCAATCCGTTGCGCTTCTTATGACCAGCGCTCGCCCGGCTGTCGGCTGAAGTGTCGATGCTGTAGCTTTTGCCCTTCAGGTCAAATGAATCCAGCGTTACGCCGAGCACTGCACGCCCCTTCAATCGGCCGGACGCGCCCGAAGCCGTCACATGCCCGCGAAATTCGGTGCCCTTCGGAACAACGGTCTGGTCGCCAACCACGATGGGTTCGGCAAGAGTAGCCGTGAACGCTTCGCCCGCGCGGTTACGCCGCGTGTCCAGGGCTTGATCCAGGCGAACGTGAAGCGCCGTGCCTGCCGGCACCGTGACTTCCGGGGCAAGCTTGGTGTTATCGAAACCGACCGGCGCTGCGGCGGCGGGCTTCTGTGCATCGGCTGTCGCGGTGGGATCTGCCGGTCTCGTGCCGCAACCGATCAGTACCACCACGGCGCTCAGTGCCATAACTTTGGTCAGCATGTAAATCCCTCCGTTTCTTAGAGATGTGCAAGCTGACCGCCAAAGTTTAAGGTGTTGGTTCTGCGACAAAAGCCAAAGAGCTCGGATGCAATATTTACACAACAACCGCTTCCTTCGGGCGCGGCTCAGTAGAAGCAGTTGTTAGTAAGTGGCGCGGCCGCCGCTGGCATCGTAGCACTGGCCGGTGACGAAGGAGCAATCGGGGCTCGCCAGGAAATGGACTACGGCGGCGACTTCTTCCGTGGTGCCGGTGCGATGCATAGGGATGCGCTGGGTCATGTAGTCCACCTGCTCGGGAGTGAGTTGATCGAGGATGTGTGTGCGGATGACGGCCGGCGCCACGGCATTCACGCAAATGCCTTCGGTGGCGACTTCTTTGCCCACTGATTTGGTAAATGCGATGACGGCGGCCTTGGTGGCCGAGTAGGGCGACATGTTGGGGTTACCCTCTTTGCCGGCGATGGAGGCGACGTTGACGACGCGGCCATACTTGCGGCTGCGCATGTGGGGAAGAACGGCGCGCGTGCAATACACGACCCCGAGAAGATTCACGGCGATGACGGTCTGCCAGTCCTCGTCGGTTTGCTCCCAGAGAGGGGCCGCTTTACCGGCGATGCCGGCATTGTTCACCAGGATATCGACGCGGCCGCGACGCGCGATCACTTCAGCAATCGCGGCGTTGGCTGAAGCGGACCGCGAGATGTCGAGTTGGAGCGGAAATGCATCACCGCCGATAGAGCGCGCAGCGGCGGTTGCGCCGTCGAGGTTCAAGTCGGCGACCGCCACCGCCGCGCCAGCCTTCGCCAGACGGCGCGCGATGGCCTCGCCGATGCCGGTGGCTGCCCCGGTGACGATGGCGGTTTGCCCGGTAAGCTCAAAAGCCATCGGGCGGCCGCTATTCTTCTTTCACCACGTTGACCGTGACCTCAACGGGAACCTCGCGGTGCAGGCGCACGGTGACCTTGTGCTCACCCAGTTGCCGGATGGGCTCATCGAGCTGGATTTTGCGCCGGTCCACGGTGAAGTTTTGCTTCTCCAGGGCCTCGGAAATGTCCTTGGCGGTCACGGATCCGAAGAGCTGATCGTTCTCACCTGCCTTCTGGGCGATGGTGACGGCGACACCGACCAGCAGCTTGGCCAGATCCTCCGCCTCGGTTTTTATTTTGGCTTCACGGCGAAGATGAGCCTGCCGCTCCTGTTCGACGATCTTCTTGTTGGCCTCGGTAGCGGGCACGGCCAGGCGCTTGGGCAGCAGAAAATTGCGCGCATAGCCATTGGCGACTTTCACCACCTGGCCGCGGGCGCCGAGCTTTTCGACGTCTTCTCTGAGAATGATTTCCATGAATGATCTCCAGATTTCCGCTCCCTTTGGTCGCGGCTCGGTTAACGCGCGTTGCGTGGCTGAGCCGCAACCAGAGGGACGTTATATCGATGCTGCGAACGGCAGCAGCGCGATGTTGCGCGCTTTCTTGATAGCGTCTCCCAGGCGTCGCTGGTGCGGCGCGCACACGCCCGAAATGCGGCGCGGCACGATCTTCCCACGTTCTGCGATGAAACTCGAGAGCAGCCGGACATCTTTGTAGTTGATGTCGTCGATCCTCTCGACGCAGAAGCGGCAGACTTTTTTGCGCCGGAAATACTGCTTCTTCTGGGTGGCAACGGCTTTGTCGCCGCCGGTCGGCCTCTGGCCGGCGCTACCCGGTCTTCCCTTGGATTCTGTCATATCGATTTCCTCGCCTACTCCGCTGCCGCCGATTCGCCCATCATCTGTTGCGCCATGGACGGTTGAGCCGGCGCCGGGGCGGCGGGCGCCGCGGCTTTGCGATGGGCCCGCTTGTCACGATCTCGCTTGCGCTTTTCCAGACGCTTCAGGGTCTGGTCGATGCGCACCGTCAAGAACTTGATCACCAGGTCGGAAACGCGCAGCCGCCGCTCGAATTCCTTGACCGTCTCGGGCGCCGCATTGAACTGGAACAGCACGTATGCGCCTTCGCGATATTTGTCCACGCGATACGCCAGCCTGCGCTTCCCCCACTTATCCACTTTATCTACGGACCCGCCGGAACCGGAGACCACCGATTTCATCTGTTCGATGAACTGGTCGACCTCCTCGTCCGGGGCGTCCGGCTTCACGATAAACAGCTCTTCGTAGATCCTCATTCTTCCTCAGTATTTGAACCTTGGGCGCGACGATTGAACCTCGTCATGGACTTTTCGACGCCTTCGGCAATTATGGAAGTGACTGCGTCAGCCCCGCGGCCGACGAGTTCTTCCGATCCCTTCCACTGCGTGCGCTTAATGGGCGCCAGCAGATATTCCGCGCCGTCGCGGAGCTTGTAGCCCGGATTGATTCCGAGCCGTACCCGAACAAATTCTCTCGTACCCAGTTCACCGATCACCGACTCGGAACCGTGGTGCCCGGCCGCCGATCCGCGCGGCTTGATCCGCATCTCGCCCCATGGCAGATCCAACTCGTCGTAGACCAGAATCAGATCTCCCGGCGCGAAGGAATGCTTCGCCATCAGCCCGGCCACCGAGGCGCCGCTCAGATTCATGTACGTTTGCGGCTTGGCCAGCATGACCGGTTTGCCGGCGACCTCTCCCACTCCCGTGAGCGCCTTCGAGTCTTTCCGGGTAACTCGGATCGCGTGCCTCTCGGCGAGCAAGTCAACCACCCGGAAGCCCAAGTTGTGGGGAGTGCGCTCGTACTCCTCTCCGGGATTGCCGAGGCCCACGACCAGATACATTCCGGACTACTTTTTCTTGGGCTTGGCTTCGCCCTTGGCCTCCGGCTTGGCTTCGGCAGCGCCCTCCTCTTCCTTTTTGCCTTTCTTGATGACTTCGGGTTCGGCGGGAGTGCCTTCGGCGGCAGGCACGGCCTCGGCCTCGGCGGGCTTGGCCTCCTCCACAGCCTTGAGCGCGATGACATGCGCGATAACGGAATCCGCCGAGCTCATCAGCTTGATGGACCCGCTCAACGGGATGTCACTGGCGCGTTGGCTCTGGCCAATTAGCAACTCGGTCACGTCCACGGTGAAATGCTCCGGGATATCGTCCGGCAAGCACTCGATCTCGACCTCGCGCGTGATGGGCTCGAGCAGGCCGCCCTGCTGCTTCACACCTTTTGGCTCGCCATGAATGAGGACCGGGACGGAGACACGAATGCGCTTGGTGAGGTCGATCCGCTTGAGGTCCACGTGCAGCAGGTGGCCCTTGATGGGGTCATGCTGGCCATCGACTACCATTACCGCGGTGTTCTCAGCGCCCCGGATGCTCAAATTGAAAATGGTGTTGTGCCCGGTTTTGCTGTGAAGGATCTGCGCGATCTGCTGCGGATTGACCGCAACCGGCACCGGGTCCTTGTAGGCGCCGTAGACCACCGCGGGGATCATGCCTGCACGCCGCGTGCGCCTGGCTTCATTTTTTCCGCGGGAAGCACGAGGCTCCGCGGTTACTGTAATATCCGTTTTCATTGCTTCTCCTCAAAACGGGTTCGGCAAGTCCGAAGAGCAGGGCTCTTGACGTGGGTTGCCGCCCGGAAAATCTCAAACAAACAAAATACTGACTGAAGTCTCCTCATGGATCGACTGCACAGCTCTGGCGAGCAGAGGCGCAATCGATAGTACTCGAATCTTGCTGCACTGCCGGGCTTTCTTCGAGAGCGGAATGGAATTGGTGACAATGACTTCCTTGAGATGCGATTTCTCGATGCGTTCGACAGCCGTGCCGGACAGCACGGCGTGCGTGGCGCAAGCCGAAACGCTAGTGGCGCCATGATCGAGCAGCGCCTTGGCACCTTTTACCAGCGTTCCCGCGGTATCGATCAGGTCGTCGACCACCAGGCAGTTCCGGTCCTTCACTTTGCCGATCACATTCATCACTTCCGCGACATTCGCCTCTTCACGCCGTTTGTCAATGATGGCCAGCGGCGCATTCAGCCGTTTGGCGAACGCACGGGCGCGCTCCACTCCGCCCGCATCCGGCGAAACCACCGTCAAGTTCCGAACCTCCAGCGGCTTGAAATAATCGATCATGACCGGCGTTCCAAACAGGTGATCCACCGGGATATCGAAGAATCCCTGGATTTGTGCCGCGTGGAGATCCAACGTCAATACGCGATCCGTCCCGGACGCCTCAATGAGCCTGGCCACTAATTTTGCGGAGATGGGAACGCGGGGTTTGTCCTTGCGGTCCTGCCGGGCGTATCCATAGTAGGGTAACACCGCGGTGATGCGCTCCGCCGATGAGAGCTTGAGGGCATGGACCATGAACAGCAGTTCCATGATGTGGTGATCCACCGGCGTGCAGGTGGGTTGCACCACGAAGACATCCGCGCCGCGCACGTTCTCTTGAATCTGAATATTGTTCTCGCCGTCCGCGAAGCCTTTCACCTGGGCCGCGCCCAGTGCGACACCCAGACAGTCGCAGATCTCGGCCGCCAGAGGCGGGTTGGCGCTGCCGGTGAAAATCTTGACTCGGTCGGGATTCATCGCTCGTACCGGCTTTGGGGCGGCCATGATTTCTCTTTTGTATGTGCTTGCAGGCGTTTCCACCATTCGGATCGAAACTTCGCGCGGCTCACCAGAGTGATCGGAAAAACCCGTTCCTTTCTCAACGATTGAAGAGCGCGACGAACCTGATCACGCCCGGGGAACAGCCCGAAGACGGCAGAACCGCTGCCGCTCATCAAGGCCGGTTTCGCGCCCAAATTCCGCAGACGCTGCTTGATTGATTTTAGCGCGGGGTACTGATCAAAAACGACACTTTCGAAATCATTTACCCCGGAAGGCGGCTCCCCTGCGCTCTCCATGAGCGCACTTTCGCCCCAAACCGTAGACTGGAAAGTAACTATTTTATTTTGTTGCGGTTTCGATGTCAATTGCACGCTCAGCCGGCTGTAAGCATCGGCGGTGGAGACGTGCACCTCGGGTACGACGACGACGCCTGCCTGTCGAGACCGGTCAGGAAGCGGGTAGAGTTCGGTGCCGCGCCCAACCGCTACCGCGGTGCCACCCAGCAAAAAGAACGGGACATCACTGCCGAGATCTTCGCCGAGCTGGATCAGCGCGGGCCAGTCCAGCGAGCGCCCGGCGAGCACCGGAAGAGCCAGTAGCACGGCTGCGGCGTCGGAGGATCCGCCGCCCAAGCCGGCTCCCATGGGGATGCGCTTGTCGAGTTCGAATTCGACCTGGCCGGTGATGCGCATGGCGTCCAGGCAATGCGCGGCCGCGCGGGCGACGAGGTTGTTCGGGATCTGGATCGAGCTGTTCACCCGGATGCTGGTTTTGCGCGATGGAGTGAAATCTACGGCGAGGCTGTCCGCCAGCGAAATCGTCTGGAAAATCGTGCGCAGCTCATGGTAGTTGTCGGGACGGCGGTAGAGGATGCGGAGATCGAGGTTGATTTTGGCGAACGCGAGAAGGCGCGCGCGGCGCACGCGGGTCATTTGTCGTATTGCAGAAGCGAAAACACGTCGTAGCCGGCGAGTTTCTCGCGCCCGTTCAGAAAAGTGAGCTCGACCACGAATCCCGCGCCCGCGACTTTTCCTCCGACCTGCTCGACCAGCCGGGTGACGGCCGCCGCGGTTCCGCCGGTCGCCAGCAGATCATCCACAATCAGCACGCTGTGGCCACTGCGGATGGCATCTTTGTGGATCTCGAGGCTGTCGGTTCCGTACTCCAACTGATAACTCACACTGACACGGTCGGAGGGCAGCTTCCTGGGCTTGCGCACGGGCACGAAACCGGCGCCCAGAGCGTAGGCCAGTGCGGGTGCAAAGATGAAGCCGCGAGCCTCGATGCCGACCACTGTGTCGACGCCGGAGCCCTGATAGTGCTCCTTGAGCGCGTCAATGACGTCGCGGAACCCCGGCCCGTCCTTGAGCAGCGTGGTGATGTCGTAGAACAGGATGCCGGGCTTCGGGAAGTCAGGAACTTCGCGGATCAGCTTCTTGAGGTGGTTGTGGTTGGTCATCAGGGCTCGATGTGAAAAGTATCGTATTGTTGCACGTCAGCTTCGACTTCTTCAACGGCGCGGACATCGGCGAAGCGCGGGCCTTTCCACAGCCGGCCCGCGAGATCCGCAAGCTGATCGCGAGTTCCCACGGCGTACACTTCGACCCGGCCGTCGTCCAGATTGCGCGTGTAACCGCGCACGCCGAGCTGTTCGGCCTCGCGTTGGGCGAAGTATCGAAATCCCACGCCCTGCACGCGGCCGCGGATGAAGTAGCGTTTGGCCGTGAGCTGCGAAGCGGGCATGGAGGGTCGAACGGTGCGCATCAGTAGCGCGTGGCCACGTAATCGTCGAGGATCTCGATAAACTCGGCGACGATGCGGTCGCCCTTTAGCGTTTTGAGCAGGCGGCCGTCGACGAACACCGGCGCTTTGGGCTCTTCGAACGTCCCCGGCAGAGAGATGCCGAGGTTGGCGTGCTTGGATTCTCCGGGTCCGTTCACGATGCAGCCCATCACGGCCACACGCATCTCTTCCACTCCGTGGCGATGTTCTTTCCAGA
>Ga0335077_10001631_pt1 | contig 26724 bp, 22 predicted proteins | sample Lox_Sample_31_FD_207151 | JGI IMG/M metagenome (GOLD analysis project Ga0335077, IMG submission 207151) | Soil microbial communities from Loxahatchee National Wildlife Refuge, Florida, United States - Lox_Sample_3.1 | ecosystem: Environmental > Terrestrial > Soil > Wetlands | place: USA... | reverse complement strand
CTGACCCCGCCATGACCGCGGGGCTGTCTCAACCTCTTGGTTCCCTGCGCGCCGGACTGCAAGCCGCAGGAACGCTACCAACCGGCGGTCGTCGTGAATACCTCGAATCGGGTATACCTTGCGCGCGAATTCCCTCGTAGACTGGGGATACTTTAATCCCGATACGAGCGGCGGGCGCTACCTTCCTCAAGGCATCCACTTAAGCGCCCGCCTTCTTTCTTATTCCCAGTGCCGGATGATCTCAAGCGGACGGTCGAGCCGGAACGTCAGGACCGTGCCCTGCGGCGCCGTGACCGCCTGGCCCGCGTATTGGCCGCCCCTAATGGCGCCGATGATCGAGCCGACCAGCGTGTTGTTTTGCGTCGCCTGAATACGATTGGGATCGGTTTCGGTCCCGTAGCGATCGCCGTGCACCGTGACGGCTTCCAGATGCAGCACCAGGTTGTTGTCGGGCATGACTCTCACGCGCAGCTCGGCCGGCGCGCCCTGCGGAATCGCGACGCGGCCGTTGTCGCCCATGATGTCCTGTGCGACCACGCCATGATAAATCCGCTGACCGCTCACCTGCGTGTCGACGGTGTCTGTCATTCTTATCGGGATGGTCCTCCCCACGTCGAGGCGCTCCACGCGCCGTTGATCATGGTCCCAGTCATGGTCCCAATTGTGGTCCCAGCGGTCCTGACCGAACATCGCCCCCGGCAGGCATAAAGCAGCGAGCGTGATCGCGCCTACAGTCTATTTTGGTTTTAGAGCGGGTCACATATGCTGACCTCTCCTGCTGCGACGGCTGCAAGAATCGCGCCAGAAGCGCCGGCCCATGAGTTTGCCCGCGAATTCCGCCGCGAAGGATGAAGAAGTTTCCTGGTGAAGCATCCATGACGTAGATCTTGCGCACGGAAACGTTACGATTGAGCAATGTACTGGCTGGGAATCGACGTCGGCACGGGAGGATCGCGCGCGCTGCTGATCGATGCCCGAGGCCGGATCGCCGGCGCCGCGACCGCGCCTCATCGTGACATGCACATGCCGCGTCCGCTGTGGGCCGAGCAGGACCCCGACGACTGGTGGAGCGCCGTGCAGATCGCTATCCGCGGAGCTCTCGCGCAAGCGCGCGCATCGGGCCGCGAGGTTCTTGGCATCGGCCTCTCCGGGCAGATGCACGGCCTGGTGATTCTCGATCGCGACGATTGCGTCATTCGTCCCGCGCTCATCTGGTGCGACCAGCGCAGCCAGCCGCAGGTGGACTGGATCAACGCGCGCGTCGGCGCGGCGCGCGTGATCGCGCTCACCTCGAACCCCGCGCTCACCGGACTCACGCTGCCGAAATTGCTCTGGGTGCGCGATCATGAGCCGGCGAACTTCGAAAAGATCCGCCGTCTGCTACTGCCCAAAGATTACGTGCGCTTCCGCCTCGCCGGCGAACACTCGACCGACGTTTCCGACGCCTCCGGCACCGCGCTGTTCGACGTAGCGCAGCGGCGTTGGTCGCGCGAAATGTCCGATGCAGTGGGAATCGATGCGAGCATCCTGCCGCGCGTCCACGAATCGCCCGAGCGGGCCGGCTCGGTAAGCGCACAAGCGGCCGAAGCCACCGGACTCGAGCCGGGAACGCCCGTCGTCGCCGGCGCGGGCGACCAGGCCGCGAGCGCGGTGGGCAACGGAATCGTCGCCGAAAACATCGCCTCCTGCACGCTGGGAACGTCAGGCGTGGTGTTCGCGCAGACCGCCAAGCCGGTGGCCGACTCCGAAGGCCGGGTCCACACGTTCTGTCACGCGGTCCCAGGCCGATGGCACGTGATGGGCGTAACTCAGGGCGCGGGATTGAGCCTGCAATGGTTTCGAAACGTACTGGCGCGCGATCGCAGCTATGACGAGCTGATTGCGGAAGCGCAAACCTCGCCCGCCGGAGCCCACGGCCTGTTCTGGCTGCCCTACCTGATGGGCGAGCGCACGCCCCATCTGGACGCCTCGGCGCGCGGCGGATGGATCGGGCTGACGGCGAGACACACACGGGAGGACCTGACTCGCGCGATTCTCGAAGGAGTCTGCTACAGCCAGAAAGACAGCCTCGCGGTGATCGAGTCGCTGGACGTGCGCGTCGAATCCGTGCGCATCTCAGGCGGCGGCGCGCGCAGTCCCTTGTGGCGCCAGTTGCTGGGGGACGTTCTCGATCGCCGGGTCGCGCTGCTGCGCGTCCAGGAGGGGTCGGCATATGGCGCGGCGTTGCTCGCGCTCGCCGGCTCGGGCGAATATCGCGGAGTGCGCGAGGTGTGCGACGCGGTGATCGAAGAAGTGAGCTCCGTCGCGCCCGATCCGCGCGATGCCGAACGCTATCGCGCCGGCTACGGAATTTATCGATCCTTGTATCCATCGCTGCGCGCCGCGTTCGCCGCCATCGCTGCGCGCGATTAAGGAGCGCCGAATGTGCGCCAATACACGCAGATCGAGTTGTCCCACCCGCGCCTGTTTCGGCCGATTTTGAAGAATTACCTGAAGAATTACCTTGCCAAGCCCGCTACAAACGCGTATAGTACTTGGAATGCCGCGAATCGGCGTTGCGTAAATATCGGGATTTAGTAGTGCCCAGGATCTTTTTCGTTGCAGTCTTTGTGGCGGCTATCGCGCTGGCGCAAGATGCCCCACCCGCCGCTTTAACTGCACCAGACGTTGCCGCACCCGCGCTTACGACCCCGCCTCCCGTCACCGGTCCTTTCGATTTGCTGCCCACATCTCAGCCCTTAACGCTCGGCCAAAAATACATGTATACGCTCGACCGCACCATCGGACCGACGGCGTGGGTCGGATTCGCGGCGCGCGCCGGCATCGACAAGTTGTGGTACACGCCCAAGAAGTGGGGCGACGGCTCGGAATCCTACGGCATTGCCGCGGCCGCGCATTTCGGCAACCGCCTGGTGCGCGAAAATCTCGCCTTCGGCGTCCGCGCGATCGATCATGAAGACCCGCGCTATTTCCGGCTCGGTCACGGCAGGGTGTGGCAGCGCACGCGCTACGCGATCCTCCACACGTTTCTGGTGCATAACGACAACGGGTCGCTGATGCCCGCTTACAGCTTGCTCATTTCCTCATACGCGACGCCGCTCATCGCGCGTCCATGGGATCCCAGAGTGTTCACGCCAGCCCGCGAAATGCATCTGGGGACCACGGGAGTCGCGGTCGGCATCGCGCAAAGCCTGTGGCTCGAATTCTCGCCCGACCTGCGAAAACACCTGCCGCGCCGCTTTCGCGGGTATTGAGTTCATCCGCTGACCGAAAGCAAGCCGCAGCCTGATAACAGGCCTGCCAGCCGCCTCGCGTCAGCGAGCGGCTCAACATCGGGTTTTCACGCCCTCGCGCGCCATGGTCATCGCGGGGTGTTTGCATCGATCACTGCGCGGTGCGCGTGGGGTTCGCGGGTTTCGATTCGCCCGGCAGCTTGAACGCAAGCAGCTCGCCGCTGTATCCCGCTCCACCCACCGCGAGGACGATATATTGCTGCCCGTTTAACATGTACGTCATCGGCGATCCACTCTGCGGCGCCGGCATGTAGACCGCGCCCATCTCTTTGCCGGTCGCCTTATCGTAAGCACGCAGCATCGCTCCGCGCTCGCCGCTGGGGGTGGTGAAGAATCCGGGTTCTCCCGCGATCACCAGCGACTTGGTCACCAGCGTCCCGATGATTCCCGGCCGGCCCGTGCGCGCAATCGTCACACCTTTGAGCGCCGGGCTGTTCTTGATATTGTCCGGCGTCTCGCCGTGTGCGATCTGCCACAGGATTTCGCCCTTGTCCATGTCGAACGCCGTGATGCGTCCATACGGCGGCTTCAACAGCGGCAGACCCTGGACCGTCACTCCAAATCCGCCGCGGCCTCGCCCTCCCGAAGCTGACGGCGGCCGAGCGATCCCCTGCACGTAATTCATGTCGGACACCTTCGGGTCGGGTTTGACCAACCCGTAAACACCCAGCCCGCTCTGCGAGAAAATGTACAGCCGATGTGTCTCCGGATCGAAGGCGCCGCCCGGCCAGTTCGCCCCGCCCAGCGCTCCGGGCGAAGCGAGCGTCGCCAGCGGACCATCCGCATTGCTGACCACCGGAGGCGTGAACAGCGGACCCAGCTTGTATTTCTCCACCAGCTTCAGCGCTTCCTCATGCAGCTCCGGCGTGAAGTTGATCAGATCGTCCGTGCTCACGCCCTGGAGATCGTAAGCCGGAGGCTTGGTCGGGAAGGGCTGCGTCTTCGAGTACCACTCGCCCGGCGTGTCGCCCTGCGGAACCGGGCGCTCGACCATCGGCCACACCGGTTTTCCCGTGACGCGATCGAACACGTACAGGAAATTCTGCTTGGTGGGTTGCGCGACGGCTTTAATCAATTTTCCATCCACGTTGATGTCGATCAGTATCGGCGCGCAGGGGATATCCATGTCCCACAGACCGTGATGAACGAACTGATAATGCCATTTGCGCTGGCCGGTGTGCAGATCGACGGCCACCAGCGTTTCGCCGAACAATCCCGCGCCCGGCCGATGGCCGCCATAATAATCGCCGGTGGGAAGTTCGACCGGAAGATACACGGTTTCGAGTTCCGGATCGACCGAAATCTGCGCCCAAACTCCCGTATTACCGGTGTAAGACCAGGAATCGTTTTCCCAGGTGTCGATACCGAACTCACCCGGCTTGGGAATGGTATGGAAAATCCACAGCCGCTTGCCGGTGCGGACGTCAAATCCGCGGACGTATCCTTTTACGTGCTTGTAGCTCACCGGCCGCGCGCCTTCCTTGTGTGCCGCTCCGACGATCACTACGTCTTTCGCGACCACCGGCGTGGAGTGCAGGCCGATTTCCGCGGTTTCAAGATCCATTTCCTGATCGTCGTCCTGCTTCAGATCGACGGCGCCGTTCTGTCCGAAGCTCGCCACCGGAATTCCGCTTTTCGCATCCAGCGCAATCAGCCGGTAGCCCTTTGTCACGTAAAGAATTCGCGCCTCTTTTCCATCGGTCCAATACGCAACGCCGTGACCGGAAAGCTGACGCGGGGCGCTCTTGGCGCGCTCGCCTTCATCTTCGTGATGCATCCAGAGCTGTTCGCCGGTGGCCGCATCGAGCGCAACGACGTCGCGGCTGAACCCCGCGGTTGTATAAAGGATGCCATGGACCATCAGCGGCGTCGACTCGAACTGGTATTCCGGGCGCGGTCCGAGCGAATCGGTCTTGAACCGCCAGGCGAGCTCCAACTTATTGAAATTCGAGGCATTGATCTGATCGAGCGGCGCATAACGCGTGGCCCCGAGATCGCCGCCGTAAGTGGTCCATTCGCCGTCGGAAGTTCCGGTCTGCGCAAAAGAGACTGAACAGGAGATGACGGCTGCCAAGACAATGCGAACAAGCATGTTTACGATCTTACGCCATCCCGCCGATCTTGAACAATGGGTGAACGGCCCTTGACACAGAATTCCAATTTCAGTAAGATTAGTGTTCATTAACGTTGCACCTTAGTCCTGTGGTGTTCTCCGGCAATACGACCCCGGAGTAGTCAGGGCCGCCGCCGATTATTCTTTTGAGGATTCCTTAGGAGTTTCATGAAGCAGCATTACTTCGTCGTGGTTCTTGCGCACTCCGTGCACGGACGCCTGCGCCGGATCCATATTCCGCATCATTCCATCTACATTGTTCTCGGTCTGGCTCTTTTCGGTTCGTTTTCTCTGTTCGGCATGGTTTCGAGTTATCTGCGGATGACGTGGAAGGTAGCCAACTACAATTCGCTGCGCAGTGAAGTGGACACGCTTCGCACGCGCTATCAGGAGTTGCAGCGGGAAAACGATCAGAAGCAGGAGGAACTGGCCTCGCTTCAAATCATGGCGAGCGAGATCAGCATGTCGCTGGGATTGCAGCGGCAGCTCCAGGGCGGCGAAGATATCGCCGAAGACAGCCCGCTGGTGCCTACCTACAGCGAGTCGATCGAGCAATACAACTTTCTGAAGTCGGCCAGCTTCTCGCGTATCGACCATAACTACGCGCGGGCCTGGCAGAAGAATACCGTTCCGCACATGTGGCCGGTGAACGGCCAACTGCTGAGCCGTTTCGGCGAGCGGCAAGATCCGTTTTCGGGCGAAGGCGCGTTTCACACCGGCGTCGATATTAAGGCGGAAATCGGCACTCCCGTGCGCGCTGCCGCCGACGGCATCGTTTACTCGGCCGAATACAACAGCGGCTACGGCAGGCTGGTGGTGATCGATCACGGCAACGGATTAAAGACGTGGTACGGGCACTTGTCGAGCTTCGACGTGATTCCGGGGCAGGAGGTGCGCATGGGCGAGGTAATTGCGCATTCCGGCAACACCGGCCGCGTCACGGCTCCGCACCTGCATTTCGAAGTGCGCATGGGCGGAAACCCCGTGAACCCGTACCCATATTTAACCCGCTCGGCGATGCAGCAGCAGGTCACGCCCGACCTGCCGTTCTAAGAGCCTCCACGCATTGGAATTCGTTCCGCGCGAAGCGGCCGAACCTTCATTTTTATACACGCCCCTGCTACTCGATCCGGATCGCTTCGAGCGGATCGATCGAGGCAGCGCGGCGCGCGGGCAGGAACACGGCGATCGCGGCGACCGAGGCGAGCAGTACCACGGCTCCTGCAAGCGTCAGAAAATCGAGCGGGCTCACTCCGAACAGCACCGAAGCGATCAACTTTTCCGCCGCGACCGACAACAGCAATCCGAGCACGATCCCGATCGTCAGCATTCGGCCCGCGCCGGCGAAGACCAGCCGCATCACCTGCATGCGGCCCGCGCCCAGCGCGATGCGCACGCCGATTTCCCGCGTTCGCGCGATGACCATCAGCGAAATCAAACTGTACAGGCCCACCGAAGCGAGCAGCATCGCCGCGCCGGCGAACATCGCCAGCAGACGGCTGTTGAGACGCGGCTGCTCGAGCGCGTCCTCCACCACCGCTTCGACCGGTTTCATCCCGAAAATCGCGCGACCGGGCGCGGTCTGGTGTACGATGGCCCGGACCTGCGAGGCCGCCGCGCGCATGTCGCCGCGCGCGCGAACCACGTAGTCCGGATCAGGCCAGCTCCCGGCGAGCTGGCATTCGTAGACGTAGGGCGCGGCGGAAACCGACAGGCCGTCTTCAAGCGCGTCGCCGACCACCCCGACAATCTCCGCGGCGGGCGCCGCAGCCATGGCACTGAAATGCAGATGGCGGCCGAGCACGTCACCGTTCTTTGCGTACGTCTCGACGAATTTGCGGTTCACCATCGCCTGCGTGGGCCGGGGCTTGGTGAAATCGAAGGCGTCGGCGGGATCGCACCATTTTCCCGCGAGCAGCGGGATGTGCAGGGCCTGCATATATCCGGCCGTCACGTTGCGGTAGCCGACCGTCAGGAAATTGTTGTTGGTCCACTCGGATCCGTCGAAGGTGGATTGAAAATTAAGAGTTGCGCCGGCGGCGGGAAGGAAATTGCTGAACCCCGCGGCTTCGACTCCCGGCGCGCGCTTGAGCGCGTTGATCAGATCGATCTGCATGCGGCCGATGCGCGGACGGTCCTCGCTCCATCCCGCGCCGACGTGGAAGGTGATGGTGTTGTCGGTGTTGAATCCGGGATCGAGGTGCGAGAGGTTCGCGTAGGTGCGCAGCAACAGGCCCGCGCTGGCGAGCAGGAGCACGGTCAAGCCTAGCTGCGCGATCACCAGCCCGCGCTGCAACGCGTGACGTCCTCGGGAAACGCTGCGGCTCGACTCTGAAAGGATCGGCGCAAGGTCCTGGCGCGTGGCTTGGAACGCGGGGATCGCCCCGAAGGCGAGCGCGGCGAGAAGGCTGGCGCACGCGGCGAAGGCGAGGGCGCGCCAGTCGAAAGCGAGCTCGGTCATGCGCGGCAGGTCGGCGAAGATTTTCTGCATCAGGTTGACGCTAGCCGCGGCGGCGGAAGCGCCCAGCGCCGCGCCACCGATCGCGATCAGCAGCACTTCACGCATTACCGTGGCGATCACCTGCGCGCGCGACGCGCCGACGGAGCTGCGAATCGCCATCTCGCGCTCGCGCTGGTGGAGCTGCGCCAGCGTCAGACCCGCGACGTTCGCGATGGCGATCAGCAGCAACAGCGCAACTGCGCCGAACACCAGCAGCAGCGTGAGCCGATATTCGCCCACGCGCGCTTCCTTGAGATCGCCGACGATCACGGACCAATCTTTATCCGACTTGGGAAACAGGCGGCCGAGCTCGGCCTGGACGCGCACCAGATCCGCGCGCGCCTGCTCCATCGTGACGCCAGGCTTCATGCGTCCGACGCCGTTCAGGAAGCGCGCTTCACGCATGTTGGGCGCGTACCAGAAGGCGGCGAACTGCGCGGGAACCCACACGTCGATGTCGGGTGTCAGGAACTCCTTGGGCATCACGCCGACGATGGGAAACAGTTTTCCATTGATGCGCAGGCTCTTCGAAGTGACGTCGCGATCCTGGCCGTAGCGGCGGGTCCACAACCCGTAGCTGATGATGGCCCCGTTCGGCCCGCCGTCAATTTCCTCTTGTTTGGTAAACGTGCGCCCGAGGATCGGCGCCGTGCCGAAGACGTCCATGTACCCGGCACTGATCTGGCGCCCGCGCAGCCGCTCCGGCTCCTGTCCGCTCGTGTCAGTAAAGTTTTCGCTGTAGCTGGCAGCGAGCGCATCGAAGCTGCGGTTCATGCGCCGCCAGTCTTCTAAACGCGCGGGCGCAATCAGGCTGTCTTTTTTATCCTTGAGCGGATTGGCTTCGAGCACCCACACGAGCCGCTCGGCATGGGGATACGGCATCGGCTTTAGAAGAATCGTATCGACCAGCGAAAACAGAGCCGTGGTCGCACCGATGCCGAGGGTGAGCATGAGCACGGCGGTGATGGCGAATCCCGGGCGACGGCTGAGGGTGCGGAGGGCGATGTGCCAGTTGCGCATAATGATAACTATACGGTTTGACGCTCAAGAGGTTTCGCGGTTTGCGTGCATGCGGGCATGGAAATGAGACAAACGCGGACGAGGCGCGCCAAGGATCGTGTCCTGGAGCGATTGCGCAAGCTGTGTCTTTCGCTGCCAGAGACCAGCGAGCGGTCCTCGTGGGGGCACCCGTGTTTTCTGGCAGGCAAGAAAACGTTCGTGGCTTTCGAGACTTTCGAGAATCGGCCTTCCATTGCTTTCAAACTCGATCCGGTGGATATTGGCCGGCTGCTGAGCGATGAGCGCTTCTTCGCAACGCCGTATGGTCGCGGGCAATGGATCAGCATGCGCGCGGACATACCGCTCGATTGGGACCTCGTCCAGGACCTTGCGGTTCGCAGCTATCGCAACGTGGCCCTCAAGCGGATGATCCGCGTCCTGGACGCACAGGGCGGCAGGCGGTGAGCTCAGAGCGCGCCGAAGGTTTCCCGGTTTGCTACGGTTCTTCGAAGAGGCGCTCGATATTCCGCGCTCCATGCACAACGCGGATGATTTCGATCGCGCGACCGGTATCACGGTAGAAGACCAGGTAGCTTTCGAAGCGCTGAATGCGCCAGCGGCGAACGCCGCGAAACGGGCACACGACACCCATGGCCGGCGCTCGCGCCAGATCCTCGAAAGTCTCACGTGCGGCTTTCAAAAAAACGGAACGCGGCCTCGGGTTATCGGATCCGATATGGGCGAAACATTCAACGGTGTCGCGTCTTGCCGCGGGCAGTCCTTACGCCGCATGTTTTGGTTTGCGATTCCCGATGAGCGCGATCCCGTCGCGCTGAATGCGGTCCCAGTCGCGGTAGGTCATTTCTGTCCCTTTGCCGGATTCGACGCCCCTGACGAGCAGCATCTCCAGGTGCTCGCGAGCCTGGCGCTTGCGGTCGGCCTCGACGAGCGCTCGAATGTAGGCCACGGCGTCTTTGTATGCTCCGCTCGCGACCTGCCGATCAACGAAATCCCCAACCGCTTCGGGAATGGGGACCATCATCCGATTCCAATTTATCAAATGGTGGTCATGGATCACCATATATATTCCTTCGCCTCCGCCCGGCGATCGTAGCTGTCGAGGACGTGCACCACTCGGATTTTTTTCATCTTCGTCGGCGACAACTGGCCGATGGGGACGTACAGGATTTTACGATCCAGATGCGCGGCGATGGAGCGGAAAATCGAGCGCGGAGGTTTCGCGGCTACGTACACCACGAAGCGCTCCACGGAATAATCGAGCGCGGCCATCAACAGGCGCTCGGGTTTCGATTCGGTGAAATCGTAATCGGGGTCGCTCCACACGTCGAACAGGCGGCGCGGGGGAAGCGTCATCAGCAGGCCGCCGTATTCGGCTCGGCCGATTCCGGGGCCGACCAGGTTTTCGAAGGGAAACGTCGAATAAAACGCCATGTCCGATTCGTTCTGATGTTCGCCGAGCCAGGTCGTCAGATATTGATAGCGGTCTTCGCGATCTTCATCGAAGATCACCACCACCGCGCCGACGTTGCCGGCCAGGCGGTCCGCTTTGCGCACGAAAATCTTGTGGCGATGCCAGTTGCGGATGGTTTCGCGGATATCGATGCCGTCGAGAATCGAAGTGGTGAACGGTTCGATGCGCACCCGCTCTTCGGAGAGAATCGCTTTCGCCTTTTGCTTCAGAAACCGGCCGTATTCCTCGATCACCAGATCTTCGGGAGGGTAGGAGCAAATCGCGTTGCCGGTCGTCTGTTTGGCCCATTCGCCCGGGACTTTTTCGCGCTTGCGGGGTTTCAAGCCGGCGGGTTTCAGGCGCTGCTTGGGTCGCGGAAGGCGGCGGCGGATGCGCAATTTCTTGGTGTTGATCCAGATTTCGCTGGCGCTCAGGCGAACCGTTTCCAGATCCGAGGCCTCCTGTTGCGCCAGATAGCGGTTCGCCATCTGCCAGACTTCCCAGCCGTAGTTATCATCCACGATGGACCGCGCGGCGACCGCGACATCGTAGACGCCCGCGGTGAGATCGCCATTGATCTGCGCCAGATTCCGCGTGTAGCGCGCGATCATGCGGCGCTGCCAGTGCTGCATCTTTTCGCCAGTCGAGGCGGCGTACTTGGCTTCGGCTTCGCGCAGCAGATCGAACTGGACGCGCGGACGGTCGAGCGTTTCCTCGCCTTTGAGATCCAGCCGGAAAAATTCGTAGCGCTCCTGCAGGTACGGGTATTCGATAGTGATCTCGGCGAGGCACTCGGGATGCGGATTGAGCAGGCGAATATCGAATTTCGCCCCTCGCGCGGGAGGCGGCTGCGGCGATTCCATGGCGTCCAGCAATGGATCGAGCAGATTGAGCGAAACGACGGCGATCACGCTCGCCTCGGGATCGGCGCCTTGCAGCTTCCATGCCATGGCCGAGGCGTGAGCGGTTACTTCGTCGCCGCGCGGCTGCGGATAGACGCGATAAGCCTCGATATATTTTTCGATGCCGATGCGGCGAATCGAGTAGGTATCGGGATAAGCATCGGCGAGATGCGGACGGTCGATCGAATCGGGTTCGAGAAAAATCACTTCCGCGCCGATTTCTTCGGCGGTGCGTAAAGCTTCGGTGAACGGATCCGCGGGCTCGACCGGAACGTAGACAGCACGGTCCTCGGCATCGTCGCCGTAGAGAATCACCGACATTTCCGGCAGCCGCGATAACGCGCGGGAGTAGGTTTCGGCGAGAAATCCGGGCAGCTCCACCGCGACAATGCGCGGCTTCGATTGAAGCAGCAGGCGGCGCAGCGCGATGGTAAATTCGACGCGTCCGGGCACCACCGGAAAATAGCGGACGCGCCCGCGCTCCAGGCTTCCGGACTTGATCTCAGCTTCGAGCGACATAGCGCAGGGCCTCTTCGCCGAGCGTCTGCTCGATCGCCTTGCGGAGTGTCGAAGATCCGACGTTGCCCACGTCATGCGACAACTTCATGGCGAATCGCGCGATGTTGATGCCGTCACGGACGGTGTAGCGCTCATCGGCGGCGTGCGCCTGCTGCAAGAAATCGGTGACGTAATTCAAAATGCGCTCGTCGCCGAAGGGGAGATTTTCCTGCAAAATAGCCAGCTCCTCGTGACGCTCGGGAAAATCGATCATGATTTGCGGCTGCAAGCGCGAATGAATGTATTCGGGCAGATCGAAAGTGCTGGCGTCGTCGTTCATCGTCGCGACCAGGCGGAATAGAGGATGGGCTTTGATCTTGACTCCGGCAACGATCGATTCGACGTAACGGCGGTTATCGAGCAGCGGCGCGAGGCTGGCCCAGCTTTTCTCGCTCATGCGATTGCCTTCGTCGAGGATGACGATGCCGCCGCGCAGCATCGCGGTCACCAGCGGCGAGGCCACGTAGCGCAGCTTCGATTCGCCCTCGATCACGGGCGTGATGAGCAGATCCTCGGGACGCGTGTCAACGGTCGCCTGGAGAATATAGACCTCGCGCTGCAAGCGTTTCGCGGCGGCGTAAGCGAGCGTGGTTTTCCCCACGCCCGGTTTTCCGAGCAGGCGCGGATTCATGGGGAGATCCTGGGGGTCGACCACCAGCCACGCGGCGAGCAGCTCGCGCATGACTTCCTCTTGTCCCACCCAGTTCACCGGCAGCTCATCGGGATGCGCCAGATGCAGCGGAATGCCTTCGATCTCGACGATCATGTGTCTTCAATTTAGCAGTTCCGTGGCATCATCTTTGCATGGGAACGTTGATCGTCACCGGATCGAGCCGAGGCATCGGAGAGGCCGTCGCGCGGCTGGCCGGGGCGCGAGGATATGCGGTCGCGATCAACTATTCGCAAGATCGCGAAGGCGCCGAAGCGGTCGCGCGCGAAATCGGACGAGCCGTGGCGATTCAAGCCGACGTGGGCGATGAGCACCAGGTGGCCCGGATGTTCCAGATCGCCGAAACCGAACTGGGCCGTGTGGACGCACTGGTCAATAATGCGGGAATCACCGGCGGATTCGCGCGCGTCGAAGCGCTTCGCGCGCCGGATGTTTCCGAAATGCTGCGTGTGAATGTGCTGGGCACGATGCTTTGTTCGCGCGAGGCGGTGCGGCGCATGTCCAGCAAACACGGCGGCGCCGGAGGAGCGATCGTGAATATTTCTTCGCTTGCGGCTCGCACCGGTGGATCGGGAGAATGGGTGCACTACGCGGCCTCCAAGGGCGCCGTGAATACCTTCACGATCGGGCTGGCGCGCGAAGTGGCGAGCGAAGGCATTCGCGTCAACGCGGTGGCTCCCGGCCTGATCGAAACCGGTTTGCACGCCGCCAACGGCGCGCCGGATCGCCCCAAGCGAATGGCGCCTTCGATTCCCATGGAGCGCCCCGGCAGGCCCGAAGAGATCGCCGAGGCCGTGCTGTGGCTGCTTTCGCCGGCGGCGTCGTACGTAACCGGGGCGATTCTCGAAGCCGGCGGCGGACGTTAATCGCAATTTTCCCGCGATTTGTGATACGCAGGAATTAGGGGATGGACTATGGGCGGGGTATTCGATCAGTGGCTACTCAGGAAAATCTGCGACTCCATTGGAGCCGCGCCGGTGCGCATCGAGATCGAAGGCGGCGCGTCGGATGCAGCGCCCGGAGTTTCGCCGGAGTTTACCGTTTATATTCGCGACCGTAAGACGCTGCGGGAGCTTGTGCTCGATCCGGAAGTTGGCTTCGGCGAGGCGTATTCGGACGGCCGCGTTCGCGTGGAGGGCGACCTGACGCGCTTTCTCGAAGCGGTGTATCGCTCCTGGCCCTCCGGTGAAAACCGCGGCTGGCACGCGCGGGCTGTTTCGGCGTGGCTGGAACTGTGGCAGAACAACTCGCTGCGCGGATCGCGCAAGAATATTCATCATCATTACGATCTCGGCAACGATTTTTACCGCCTCTGGCTCGACCGGCAATTGGTGTACACGTGCGCCTATTACCCATCGCCTGAAATGAGCCTGGAAGACGCGCAGATCGCCAAGATGGATCACGTGTGCCGGAAATTGCAGCTTCAGCCCGGCGAATCCGTGGTCGAAGCGGGATGCGGCTGGGGCGCGCTGGCGCTGCACATGGCGCGTCACTACGGCGTGCGCGTGAAGGCGTTCAACATTTCGCACGAGCAGATCGAGTGGGCGCAGCGGCGCGCGGAAGACGAGGGACTCGCCAGGCAGGTCGAGTTCATCGAGGACGATTACCGCAACATCTCCAGCGGCTTCGACGTTTTCGTTTCGGTGGGAATGCTGGAGCATGTCGGAAGAAAGCATTACGCCGAATTCGCCGGCGTGATTCATCGCGCCATCGGGAAGCGCGGCCGGGGATTGCTGCACTTCATCGGGCGCAGCTATCGCAATCCCTTCAGCCGCTGGATTCGCAAGCGAATTTTCCCCGGCGCCTACGCTCCCGCGCTGGCCGAAGCGATGGAGATTCTCGAGCGCTACCGCTACGACGTACTGGACGTGGAAAATCTCCGCCTGCATTACGCGCACACATGCGAGCAATGGCTCGATCGCTTCGAAAATGTGCGGGCCGCGATCACGGCGAAATATGGGGACTGGTTTGCGCGGGCCTGGCGTTTGTATCTGGCCGGATCGGTCGCGGGATTTTCCACTGACACTCTGCAACTGTTCCAGATCGTGTTCGCGGGACCGCACTCGCGTCCGCCGGCCATGACGCGAGCGCATCTGTACGAATCGCAATGCGAATCTTCGATGTCGTGATCGTCGGGGGTGGGCCGGCGGGATCGGCGTGCGCGTGGAAGCTCCGCCGCCAGGGAGCCGATGTGGCCATCGTGGATAAAGCTGCCTTCCCGCGCGACAAAGTGTGCGGCGGCTGGATTACGCCTGAGGTTCTGGATCGCCTGGACATGGATGCCGCAGAGTATGCGCGCGATCGCGTGCTCCAGCCGATCGCCGGGTTTCGAACGGGAGCGATCGGAGCCGAAGCCGTCGAGACGCGTTATACGCGCACGGTGAGCTACGGCATCCGGCGGCGCGAGTTCGACGAATATCTGCTGCGGCGATCGGGCGCGCAGGTTTATGAAAGCTTGCCGGTGGCGGCCGTGGATCGCAGCGACGGCTCGTGGGTTTTGAATGGATCAATCGGCGGGCGTGTACTGGTCGGCGCGGGTGGACATTTTTGTCCGGTGGCTCATGCGATGGGCGCGGCTTCGGGCGGCGAATCGCCGGTGGTCGCGCAGGAATGCGAGTTCGTCATGGATGAACGCCAGCGCGCGGCGTGCGGCGTCCGCGGCGATACCCCGGAGCTGTACTTCTGCCGCGATCTTCGAGGCTACGGCTGGTGCTTTCGCAAGGGCGGCGTGCTCAACGTCGGATTGGGCCGCGCCGACCGGCATCGGCTGTCCCAGCACGTTGCGGGGTTCGTCAGGTGGATGGTCCCACGCATCGGTTTCGACATTCCCGCGCTGCGCGGTCACGCTTATCTTTTATATGGCTCATCGCCGCGCCGCATCGCGGGCGAAAATTGGCTACTCATCGGCGACGCCGCCGGACTCGCCTACCCGTTCAGCGGTGAAGGCATCCTGCCGGCGATCGAATCGGGGATTCTCGCCGCCCGGCTGATTGCGGCGAACGAACTGGAGAGCTACGCCGGCAACGTGGCGCAGCGATTCGATACCGCGCCAGGATTTATCACGCGGCTCGGCGCTCGCGTCCCCCCGCGCGCGCTGCAAGCCGCCGCGCCGCGCCTGCTGCGGTCGCGCTGGTTCGCGCGGAAGGTGGTGCTTGACTGCTGGTTCCTGCATAGTAAGATCGAGTGACGCCCAAAACATTATGGCCGTCCTATGCACGAAGCGGCGATGCGCTCGCGTTCGACCTGCGGCTCGGGCATGAGCGTTATGGGTCCGTCGATTCGCCGCGATGAAACATTCGGCACGGAAAAAGCTTCACATCGAAGGCGCGCGGAGCGCGTTCGCGCAACGTTACACGAGGCCATGAAGCTGGTTCTCAGAGATCCTCCGTTCTTCGTCGTCCTGATCGGCATCGTTTTCGATCTGCCGGTCTCGCGCGTGCCGAAGCACGTTCAGCAGCCGGAGCGCTGGGCGGAACGGAAGGCGCGCGAATTACGCGCGTGGCGGGACCGGATCAGCGCCCGCCCGCCGCGGCGCACCTCTTCGTCCACTCCGCCTCAAAGCGATCGAGGCTGACGAACGATTTTTGCGTGCCGACCGAAAGCGTGGAGAGAGCCGCGTAAAGATTGGCTCGGGCGATAGCCTCGCGCTCGGCGATTCCGCCGACCACGAATGCCGCGAAGCTGCCGATGAAAGCGTCGCCGGCCCCGGTGGTATCGACGGCGTCCACTCGAAATGCGGGAATGTGATCGCCCGCGCACATCGCGCCATTCGCGCCCAGGGTGATGATGACGCGGCGAGCTCCGTTCGACAGAAGCTGACTCTCGCAGGCGCGCGCCGATTCCAGATCGCGGACGACGATGCCGGTCAGCGCCTCCGCCTCGGTTTCGTTGGGAATGATGTAATCGGCTTGCGCTGTTTGTGCCAGATCGAGCGGCTGACCCGGAGCGGGATTCAAAATGGCCGGGATTCCGCGGGCGCGCGCGAAGCGCAGCGTGTGATACACGGTTTCAAGCGGCACTTCCAGTTGCAGCACGATCATGTCGGCGCTGTGAAGCACGTCCGCGGCGGCGTCGATATCGGCGGGCGTGAGCAGGTCGTTGGCGCCTTTGACGACAATGATGCGATTCTGTCCGGAGCTGTCGACAAAGATGGGCGCGACCCCGCTCGAGGCGCCCTTGGTGACGCGCACGTGAGCCGTGTCGATCCCAGCGGATTTGAAGTTCTGGATGGTGGCTTCGCCGAACAGGTCATCGCCGACGCGAGCGATCACGGAAACGTCGGCGCCGCACAGCTGTGCCGCGACGGCCTGGTTCGCGCCCTTGCCTCCAAAGCCGAGATTGAATTCGCGGCCGAAAATGGTTTCCCCGGGCCGCGGGAAATGATCGGTGAACGTGGTCAGGTCGACGTTCGCGCTGCCGGCGACGACGATGCGCGGTCTTTTCACGGCAGCTCACCGGCGTAATCGCCCCGCTGATACACGTTGCCCTTGTAGTCGAGATCATCGTGGATGCCGATTTTGGAGGTGTAGTATGCGCGGATGGTCGCTTCCTTCAGCACCCGAAAGAATTCGTCGTTTTTCTCCGAGAGGCGCGTCATCAGAGCGATTCTCTGTTCCGGTGTCGCGGCCAGGAACGCATGGCCGTTCAATTCCGTTGACAGCGCGTCGATACTTTTCAAGCCTTCGCGCCATTGATCGCGCACCTGCGGCTCAAAGGCTTCCGAAAGCCGGAAATCGAGGTAGGCAGCGACCTGTGCGGCTCTCGCGCCGCCCGATTTGTCATCCGCGGGGATGATCATTTCCGTCAGCTCGTCGGTCATTTTGAATTCGTCGTCGCTGAAAAATTTGTGCGCCTGCGCGCCTGCCAACTTCGCCGCGACCGCCGCGCCCGCCGTGACCCGGAACAGTTCACGCCGCTCCATCACATTTCTCCCTTTTGCATCCGGTCGGCGAGATAATCGCACGACCGCCAGCACAGCGCCATGATGGTCCAGGTGGGATTCTGATTCGCGGCGCTGACGTGCGTGCTTCCGTCCACCACGAACAAATTCTTCACGTCGTGGGATTGCTGGAACTGGTTCACCACCGACGTCTTCCGGTCTGAGCCCATGCGCGCTGTGCCCAGCTCATGAATAGACCAGCCCGGAGTCAGCATCTCGCGCTTGACGCTGACGATTTCGATGCCCGCCTCTTCGAACATTTCCTTGGCGCTTTCGGTCATGTCGTCGCACATTTTGCGCTCGTTATCGCCGAACGCGATGTGAAAACGGATGACGGGGATGCCCCAGCGGTCCTTCACTTCCGGATCGAGGTCGATGTGATTTTCGTAACGCGCCAGGACCTCGCCGAATCCGCCCATGTTGATGTACGCGCCGGCGTAATCGCGGACCCGCTTCTTGAACGCCGCGCCGAAACCGGGAGTCGAATCGGCGTGGCCGGGAAACATGGTCATCCCGGCCTCGCCTTCGAAGCCGTATCCGCGGATGAAATCGCTGCGGTCGGTGAGATTGCGGAAGCGCGGAAGATAGAACCCTCCCGGACGCCCGTCGTCGAGCGTTCGCGGCGCACCGACCCGGTCCTTCACGATGCCGGTGATCTCCGGACCCATCACGTGCTCGCAGAAATTGTGGCCCACGTGCCCACTCGAATTCCCGATTCCGTTGGGATGCTGCGGCGATTTCGACAGCAGCATCAACCGCGCGCTTTCGAGCGTGGACGCGCCGAGCACCACAGCTTTCGCCTTGGCGTGATACGTCTTGCGCGTCTCGGAATCGATGAAAGAGACGCCGCTGGCCTTCCCGGTGTCCTTGTCGACGGTGATTTCGTAAACCGTCGCGTCGGTCCTTACGGTCAGGTTGCCGGTGTCCCAGGCGGGATAGATCAGGCCGGTGGGCGAATCGAAAACAGCGTGAATATCGCAGCCGCCCACGCGGCGATTGCAGGCCCCGCGGCCGAAACACTTGCTTCGATACTTGTTGTGCTTCAAACCGTCCGTGGTGACACCGGCGCGATACGGGGTGAGCAGGCGCCCGCGTTTTTCAAGCGACCGGCGCAGCATCATCTCCGCCGAAGTCAGTTTGTTGGGACGCTGAAAGCGGCTGTCGGGCAGATAGGGCAGATTCTCCTTGATTCCCGAAATGCCCAGGTAATCGTCCACGCGATCGTAATACGGTTCGATATCGGCATAGGAAATGGGCCAGTTTTCGCCGTAGCCGTCGCGCGAGGCGGCTTTGAAATCGTAATCGGAAAGACGCAGGGCGAGCCGGCCCCAGATCGTCGTTTTCCCTCCGAAGGTCCGCGCGCGAACCCACGCGAAGTTGGTGCCGGTGTAGGGATGGTCCTTCTCATCGACGACGATGTTCTTCGAATAATCCGGACCGTCCCAATTCTGGACGTAGGAATAGACGTGATTGTATTTCGTTCCCGCGGCGTAGGGCGGCTTGCGAATGTTGTATTCGGCGGGGGTCAGCGCGCGGCGATCCGGGGGCATGTCGCCGCGGCGCGGATGATCGTAGGGCCATTCCATCGACTTCAATTCTTTTTCGATGGGCAGCTTGCGGCCGGCTTCGAGCAGCAGAACCTTCAGCCCGTGCGAGGTGAGGACGTACGCCGCCATTCCGCCCGCGGCGCCCGATCCGATGACGATCGCGTCGTAGGTTTTGCGCAGGTCTATGTTCTTCGATGGTTCGTGCGAGCTGTCGGGCATGTCCCTTTTATATTACAAACCGGGAATGCCTCGGGTTCTCGGATAAAACTACTTCACGCCTTCTCGCGCCAGCCGCACTTTCGCGCCGTCGAGCTTGTTCTTCACCTTGGCGACCTCGGCCGGCTCCAGGTCGGCGGGGGAGCTCGTGTTCCATTCAGAAAGCGACATCTCCCACTGCGCGATGGCTTCCTTCACCTTGGATTCCTTCATCAGCACGTCGCCCAGGTGGTCGCGAACGGTGGCGTCGTGCGGAGTGGTTTCGAGCGCCTTGCGAATGTTCTCCTCGGCTTCCTGCAGGCGGCCCATCTTGTAGTACACCCAGCCGAGACTGTCGAGGTAGGCGCCATTCGCCGGGTCCTGTTCGACCGCCTTGGTGATCAGGTCCAGCGCTTCATTCAGCCGGACGCCGCGATCGGCCAGCATGTAGCCAAGATAGTTCTCCGCGCCGGCGAAATCCGGCCGGATCTGGAGGATTTTGCGGAACTCGGCCTCGGCCTGGTCATTCTTCTTCATCTTTTCGTACATGGCGCCGCGCATGAACCAGGCATCCATTTTTTCTTCGTCGGTCTGGGAGAGTTTTTCCAACTGGTCGAGCGCTTTGGCTTCGTCGTCGAATTTGCGCCCCTTGTCGTAGATCTGCGCCAGCATGCGATAGTATTGCCGGTCGCCCGACGCTGCCGGCTTGCCGTTCTTATTGCTGCCCGCACTGGAATTTTTGCCGGAGCTGAGGTATTTCTTTGCCTCCGCGACCGCCTGGTCGGTTTTGCCCATATCCGCGAGCAACATTGCATGGCCAGCGTGCACGGCGGAATCGTCGGGAAATTGCTTGAGCGCGCTGTCGGCTTCCTGTTCGGCTTTCTGGAACTGCTTCCCCTGGCGATAGGTGTCCATGATCTGCGCTTCGATCTTGGGCGCCTCATCGGGATTAACGTCGGCGGCCTGGTGCAGCGCTTCCACCGCGGGATCGATCTGGTCGATGTTGGCGTACATGTTTGCCAATTCCTGAAGCAGATCGCTGCGCAGCGCCCGCTCGCGCTGGTTGTAGGTGCGGCGCTCGGTGCTGGCGGCCAGGTCCTTCATGGCCTGCAGCGCTTCGGTAGCTTTACCCTCCGATTGCAGAATGCCGATTTCGTTGTAGCGAATCTCGATATCGGAGGGATCGAGCGTCTTGGCCTTGTCCGACATCGCCTGTGCGTTCTTGATATCGTGCAGCTCGCGATAGACGCGCGACATTTCCAGGTACGCGCGCGCGTCGGTGGGGTCGTCTGAGACCAGGTCCTTGTAGGTGTTGATCGCCGCGTCATACTGCTTGGCGTGCACCTGATCGTCGGCGAGAGCGTGTTTCAGATCGGCCGCGTCGGGTGGATTCATCTCCAGCGCTTTTTGCAGCGCCTGCGCCGCCAGATCGTACTCCTTCATCTGCTCGTAGGTCGCGGCCAGCGCTCGAAGACTTCTGGGAGACGGATTTTTGTCCGACATCCGCTTCAAGATCGCTGCCGCTTCAGTGGTATTGCCGAGATCGCCGTAGACCATGGCCAGCCCGGTCAGCGCGTCCTCGTTATCGGGGTCGATCGCCAGCGCCTGCTTGTAGGCCTTCTCGGCTTCGGTCGAGTTCTGCGCCACTTTTTCCAGGCGCCCCAGCATCACCAGCGAATCGACGTCCTTGGGATCGAGCTGGCTGATCTTCTGATATTGCTCGATCGCCTTGTTGAGCATGTCGGTATCGAGGCGCTGGCGCTGCTGATCGCCGATCTGGCTGGTGAATACGCGCGCCAGAAGCCGCCGCGCGGCAATGTCGTTGGGATTGGCGCGCAGCGCGTCCTCGGCATCGGTCTGCGCCTCACGCAGACGGCCGGAGGCGATGTAGAGCTCGGAGAGCTCCTCGGTCAGCATCGGCGTGCCGGGGTCCGCCTTGATCGCCGCCTTGTAATTGTCGATGGCTTTGTCGAGGTACCCGCCGCGGCCGCCGTAAGCGGAAGCCAGCTCGGCGTACATATGCGCCAGGGCGTAGTGATAGTAAGATGACGCGTGGTCGACTTTGGGGGTCTCGGCGCTTGCCGCGCCGGCCGGCGTCTGCGCCGGTAGTGCCCATCCCAAGAGCGCCATCGCCACTGCTGCTTTAAACATTCACGTCCTCTTTCGCACGCTCACGAAGTGGTCCTCGCTGCACGCTATCTTAAGTATATCGGTTAAATTTCTTCGCGGAGAACACATGCTGTCCCCGCTCCCGCTCGTGGCGATTGTGGGACCCACCGGGTCCGCAAAGAGCGCGCTCGCCTTGAAGATCGCCGAGCATTTTTCGGGCGAAATCGTCAACTGCGACTCCCTCCAACTCTACAGGGGATTCGACCTGGGAACAGCAAAAACACCCCAGGCTGCGCGCCGCTCGATTCCGCACCATCTCATAGACGTGCTGGACCCTGGTTCGGTTTATTCGGCCGGCGATTATGCCCGCTGCGCGCGATCCGTGCTGGCGGCAATTTCGGCGCGTCATCGCCTGCCGATTGTCGTAGGCGGCACCGGATTTTATCTGCGCGCGCTGCTCGAGGGGTTGCCCGCGCTTCCCTCTCGCGATGTAGGGCTGCGTGGGCGCCTGAAAGATCGCGAAAGCCGGCGTCCCGGCTCGGTTTATCGCATCCTGCGGCGTCTCGATCCGGCGGCCGCGGCGCGAATCCACGCAGGCGACCTGCAAAAATCCATCCGCGCGCTGGAGGTGCGCCTGCTCAGTGGAAATCCCGCGCCTCCACAATACGCGGGCGAGCCGCTCAGCGGATATCGAACGCTCAAAATCGGCCTCCAGCCGGATCGCGCGCGCCTCAATGCCGCCCTGGATGCGCGCACGCGTGAAATGTTTCATTCGGGACTGGTCGAGGAAGTCGAGCGCCTGCTCGCTTCCGGCTGCTCCGGCGCGGAAAAACCGTTCGAGTCTCTGGGATACAAGCAGGCGCTCGCGGTGGTTCGAGGCGCGATGAGCATCGACCAGGCGATCGCGTCCTCGCAGCTTGAGACGCGCCAGTACGCCAAGCGCCAGATGACCTGGTTTCGCCGCGACCACGAGATTCATTGGCTGCACGGTTTCGGCGCGGAGGTCGTGGGGCAGGCGATCGAGATGGTGCGGGAATGGATGCGGCCCTTGTTACACTGAACTGATGAATGCGCGCCTGATTGTGTCGCTGGCCGCGCTCGCCGCAGTGCACGCGCTCGCCGATACCGCGGCGGTTCTGCCTTTCTGGAATACGTCGGCCGACACGCACCAGGCCAATCTCGACTGGATCGGAGAAAGCATCGCGGAAACCATCCGGGATGCGCTCGAATCGCGCGGGGTTTTGACGCTGGAGCGGCCCGACATCGACGACTCGTTTCATCGCCTGGGCTTGCGCGAGCGCACCGGAATCTCCGAAGGCTCGATCATCAAGATCGGCGAGGATCTCGACGCCGAACAGGTGGTTTTCGGAACGTTCACCTTCACACCCGAGGCCACCACCGAGGAAAAGCCGGGCGCCGGCATGCATGGGTCGCTCACGATCAGCGCGCGGATTCTTGATTTGAAGCGGCTGCGGCTCGCGCCGGAGTTCAACGAAACCGGCTCACTCGAAGATCTGGCGACGCTTCAGGCACACCTGGCGTGGCGGGCGCTGGCGTTGCTCGCGCCCAAGCTGGCGCCCCCGGAATCGGAATTCCGCACGGTTCGCGCGGCGGTGCGTCTGGATGCCGAAGAGAACTACATGCGCGGCGTGCTGGCGCGCGATCCGGAACAGAAGGAGAAATTCTTCTTGCAGGCCGCGCGCCTGGACCCGCATTTCGAGCACCCCTGTTACCAGCTCGGCCAAATCTACTACCGCAAGCGGGAGTATCGGGAGGCGGCCGACTGGCTTTCCAAGGTCAGCCCCGACAGCCCGCATTATCGCGAGGCCGAATTTCTGCTGGGGCTGGCTTTGTTCGAATCCACCGACTATACCGGCGCGCAGAAGGCGTTTCAGACCATCGCCGAGACCGTCCCGCTGAGCGAGGTGTTCAACAACCTCGGCGCGGCGGAAAGCCGCCGCAATCTCCCCCAGGCGGTCGATGATTTCAAGAAAGCCGCCGACGGAGATCCCCATGACGCGGATTATCGCTTCAATTTGGGATATGTTTTGTGGAAAAAGGGCGATTTCGCCGCTGCGGCGGAGCATTTTCGCGCGGTCCTGGCGCAACATCCCGACGACCGGATGGCCGCGCTGCTCGCCGAGCGCTGCGCGCGCAAACAGGGGCTGACCGTCGCAGACGCGCGCCTGATCGGGCTGGAGCGCTTGAAAACCAACTACGAAGAGCGGGCCTACTGGCAGTTGAAAATGATGCTCGAGCCGAAAGCGCCGTGAGTCGAGCCGGGCGTGCAGATTGGCCGGACGCCGGCGTAATGCCGCGTGCGCTGCGAGTGAGTTGCGGCCAATGAAGGTGCGCATACAATGGCGGCGGCACGTTGCGGAAACGGCGTCAATTGCGGAAAATTCCGACCCCGAACCGGGTATAATCGAAAAGCTCATGATGGAGTCTTGCGCCGCAACCGATGCAGGTTGTGTCCGAACAAACAACGAAGATTACTATCTCGTGGACCCTGCGATCGGGCTCTACCTGGTAGCTGACGGCATGGGCGGCGCGCAGGCGGGCGAGCACGCTTCGCGGCTGGCCGCGGAAACGGTCCGCGAATTCGTAAAGAGCGCTCCCAGATCCAATGGCGACCGCGATCCCCGCACCCTGATCGAGGCATTTGAAGAAGCCAATCGCCGCGTGATGGACAAGGCCGCGCACGATCCCACCATGGAAGGCATGGGAACCACGCTGGTCGCCGCGCTGGAAGCCAAAGACGAGCTGCTCGTCGCCAGCGTGGGCGACAGCCGGCTGTATCTTCTCGAAAACGGACGCCTGATTTCGATCACCGAAGACCAGACCTGGGTGAACGAGGTCGGCCGGCGACTCGGTCTTGATGAAGAGAGCCTTAGAACCCACCCCATGCGCCACGTTCTGACCATGGCGATCGGCGTATCCGACGATCTGCGCGTCCACACCTACGTGCTCAAGCCGGCATCCGGAATGCTGCTGCTGTTATGCAGCGACGGCCTGCACAGCGTGGCGCGAGAGGAAGACGTCGAGCGCGTCATGTCGTCCTCGAGGACGCTGGAACAGAAGTGCGCGGCTCTCATCGAAGCGGCCCGCGCACAGGGTGGTCCGGACAACATCACCGTCATCATTTTGAAGACTCAGTAACCTCGATCATACGATCCAGTGAGTTTATGAAAGGCGCGGCAGACCGGAAATGGCGCACGATTACCCTCCTGCTGATCGCCGAACTGCTGGCGATGGGGGTGTGGTTTTCGGCAACGGCGGTCGCGCCCGCGCTGGCTTCGGCGTGGGGTCTGGACGATTCCGGCAAATCCTGGCTGACCATGAGCGTGCAGCTCGGCTTCGTGGCGGGCGCGCTGGTGTCGGCGATTTTCAATCTGGCCGATCGCGTGCCGGCGCAGATCTTGTTCGCAATCTCCGCCCTGGCCGCCGGCGCGGCCACGGCCTGCATCGCGATCTTCGCCAACCGCCTGGCACCCGCGGTCCTGCTGCGCTCGCTCACCGGTTTTTTTCTGGCCGGCGTCTATCCGGTGGGCATGAAGATCGTCGCGACGTGGACCGATAAAGACCGCGGGTTGGGGATTGGTCTGCTAGTGGGCGCGCTCACGCTGGGCTCGGCCGGTCCGCAGTTGCTGAACTCGCTCGGAATCGGCGAGGACTGGCGCGCGCTCCTGTACACTGCATCCGCGTTTGCGGCGGCGGGAGGGCTGATCGCGGCGATCTTCGTGCAACAGGGTCCGTATCGATCCCCTGCCCCGCCCTTTCGCTGGGCCTACGCCGCGACGATTCTGCGGGAACGCCCGGTATTGCTCGCGAACCTCGGCTATCTCGGCCACATGTGGGAGCTGTACGCGATGTGGGCCTGGATCGCCGGCTACGTGCACAGCAGCGCCGTTGCGTTTTTCGCCATCGCCGCGGGAGGGCCGGGGAGCCTGATCGCCGGCCGCCTCGCCGATCGCATGGGACGAACGAAAATCACCATCGGCAGCATGGCGATCAGCTCCGCGTGCGCATTGCTGATCGGATTCTCCTACGGAACGGCGGCGCTCGCGGCCGTGGCGATCCTGTGGGGATTCGCGATCGTCGCCGATTCGGCCCAATTTTCGGCCTGCGTGACTGAGCTATGCGAGCGCGAATATCTCGGCACCGCGCTCACGCTGCAAACCAGCCTGGGATTTCTGCTGACCATGCTGACCATCCGTCTGGTTCCTCTGATCCAATCGCGCATCGGCGAGCGATGGTCGTTCAGCGTGCTGGCCCTCGGCCCGATCCTGGGAATCTGGGCGATGCAGACGCTCCGCGCCAATCCGGCGTCGATCAAACTCGCGGGAGGAAAACGATGAAGGGGATCAGTGGTCGCGATCGGTGACTAGATCCGTAACGGCTGCGAGAGCGCGCTGGTAGGGCGAGTCGGGAAATTCGGCAATGATGGCGCGGGCTTTCTCGGTGAACGCCAGCGCGCGCTCCTGCGCCCGCTCGATTCCGCAATGGCGGCGCAGCACGTGCAGGATTTTCGCGAAGGGGACCTGGTCGTAGCTGCCCTCGGCGAGCACCGTCTCCACCAGCCGGCGCTCCTCCGGCTCGGCCGACTCGAGCGCGTAGATCAGCGGCAGGGTCACCTTGCCTTCGCGCAGATCGTTGCCCACGGGCTTGCCCAGAATTTTTTCGCGCGAGGTGAAATCCAGGATGTCGTCGACCAACTGAAACGCGATCCCCAGATTCCAGGCATACTCGCCCAGGCGCGTTTCGGCGGCTTCGTCGGCGCCGGCGCTCATCGCGCCCAATCGCGCGCAGGCGGAGAACAGGCTCGCGGTTTTTCGATCGATCAGCTCCATGTAATCGGCCTCGGTGACGCCGATCTTCCCAATGCGCTCCAGTTGCAGCAGCTCGCCTTCCACCATGCGCTGGGTCAGCTCGATCAGCAGGTCGAGCACGCCGAAGTTGCGCTCGCGCAGCGCCACCTGAAACGCCTGCATGTACAGCCAGTCGCCCGCGAGCACCGAAGTGTGGTTGCCCCACACCACGTTGATCGACGGCCGCCCGCGGCGCGTCTTGGCCATGTCGATCACGTCGTCGTGCACCAGGGTCGCGGTATGGATCATCTCCACCACGGCCGCCATGCGCACCTGCGCGGGATTCTTTTCGTCAAACAGTTTGCCGCACAGCAACACCAGAATCGGGCGCAGACGTTTTCCCCCGCCGGATTGCAGATATTGCCCGATATAAGTCACCGCCTCCACGCTCGCGACGGATTCGAGGCTGATTTCGCGCTCGACCTGTTTCAAATCGTCGCGCACCAGCTCGAAAATCTCGGCCGCGCTTAAGGGACGGTCTAGGTTGCCGAACGCCATTGCGGAAACTATTGAGTGTATCGCAAGCACAAGCGGCGGAAATTTTCTGTCGTGGCAGTTTC
>Ga0335077_10001630_pt1 | contig 26740 bp, 28 predicted proteins | sample Lox_Sample_31_FD_207151 | JGI IMG/M metagenome (GOLD analysis project Ga0335077, IMG submission 207151) | Soil microbial communities from Loxahatchee National Wildlife Refuge, Florida, United States - Lox_Sample_3.1 | ecosystem: Environmental > Terrestrial > Soil > Wetlands | place: USA... | reverse complement strand
ATAGATCTATCCCATCCACTGCAGCTTCACATTCGGTTCGGTGTCTTGTCGCGATTGCTTCCCTTAAGGCAGAACTTAATCAGAGAAAAGAAACCTTTGGCGAGGCAAGGAAACGCGAGGCGTTACATCATTCTGAGTCAGCACGAATCTTCGCAGATGATTCAACAAGCGTTGAAGGCAGGCGCTCGCGGATACGTGGTCAAGTCGTCAGTCGCGAGAGATTTGCTGGTTGCTTTAGAGACCGTTATTCGCCACGAACCGTTTTTTGATCAAGCCGTTCGAGGAATGATCCAACGATCCAGTGCAGTTGGTGAACAGAAAACCTCGCGACCCGGGAATGATGCGCCAACGAGCACGAACTCGTATGACGCAGGCTGCCGGGAGTCAGCTGATAAGGTCAACATCCTCATGGTGGACGATGAGCCGGGGAAACTGCTCACTTACGAAGCCATCCTGACACAATTGGGCGAAAATCTGATAAAGGCTCATTCCGCACCAGAAGCGCTGGAACATCTTCTAAAGACGGACATTGCCGTTGTCCTCATGGATGTAAAGATGCCGGAGCTAGATGGCTTTGAACTCGCAAAGGTGATCCGCGAGCATCCGCGTTATCAAAACATAGCGATCATCTTCATCTCCGGTGTGCTGATAACTGACTTAGATCGGCTGAAGGGATATGAGCGCGGGGCGGTTGACTACATCTCCGTCCCGGTCATTCCAGAGTTGTTGCGTGCGAAGGTCAAGGTCTTCGCAGAACTATATCGCAAATCGCGACAACTGGAAATGCTCACTGCTGAAATGGTCGTGTTGCAAGACGAAGAGCGGAGAAGGCTTGCCCGCGAGTTGCACGACGGTATAGGGCAAATGCTCGCAGCCCTCCTGATGAACGTCAGCATTGTGCAATCTCAGTCCCACAAACTCGATGAAAGGGGAGCCAGAGCCGTTTCAGAAAATGCTCAATTGCTACAACAAGTCTCGACCGAGATTCGCACCATGTCACATCTGCTTCATCCGCCGCTTCTTGAGGATGCTGGTCTTGCATCGGCACTACGCTGGTACACGGATGAATTTTCGGAGCGGAGCAAGATCAAAGTCGATTTAGAAATCCCCTCCGATTTTGAACGTTTGCCGAACAACACTGAAGTGGCTATCTTTCGAATCGTACAAGAGTGTCTAACCAACGTTCATCGTCATTCGGGTAGTAAGAGTGCGGCGATACGCATGACACGGGACAACGGAAGCCTCGTCGTCCAAGTTATGGATCGCGGTAAGGGAATCTCGAAGGAGAAACTACCTTCTCTCGCATCGGGTCGAACGGGCGTAGGTATCGGCGGCATGCGGGAACGGCTCAAGCAAATGGGCGGAACTTTGGATGTCCGGTCTACCGAGGACGGGACTGTGGTCACCGCCGTTCTCAACGTAAACGGGCGGAATCCCGCACTGCAACCGCATAAGGCGGTTGCTTCCACGATCTGAGGCGACAATTCCAGAATTGGTGAACCTGTTTCCGACTGCAAAGGCGCTCCTGCACGATTCAGACAAGTTTCCCGACTTACAAATGCGTCATACAGTCAATCGTGTACGGCAAAAGTTCCAAGTCGCATCTGAAAAATCCACACGCGCTGACACGCGGCAAAGCGGCGAAAGCACTTCGGGTGTGGTATTCAACATGCTCTCTCCCAAGGTAAGCAGCATTGCAGCGAGACAGTCGGAGGTGAACATGGCTGACGGCATGCAACGAGACTGGCGCGAAGTGTGTGGCGGTCACAAATGAGAGGGATTCCACGAAGCTCAGTGCGCTGATTCACGAATTGATCGAGGCGCTGGACAGGGGTGAACAAAGCTGCCGGCAGCCCAACCGTCAGTCGGAGGCGTTGAAGGGCGAAGCGGCTTGAAGCCATCTAGCAGATAGCACTCTCTATCCTCGCTTTCGAATCTGCCAGATCAATACCGAAACTATCAGCCAAGATAATGTAGCGGCTGGGAGCACCAGCCAAACCTCATGGCTGGGCATGAACTGCCAGACCAGCAGTGCGAATACCAGAAGCCCGATGCTTCCCATCGCGGAACCTGCCGCATCCACACTCGCTGCTTCTCTGCCGCGTTCGGTTCCCTCCAGTCCGTGTTCTTGTTTCCTCTCTTGTTCATGTTTCTCAATGAGCGTTGCACTGGCAGGAAAGATTGCCGGAAATGCCAAGAAGAGACCACCGATTCCAGCGCCGTATTTCTTCGCGATCACGCCAGCGATTGCTGTAATCAATCCGCCGAACACGAAGCGAACGGCGTACTGATGCCACTTTGTTTGCCTTAGAGCCGAGGGATCGACTTTGATTTGCATAGCTACTTGAGCAGGGCGTACCAAAGTCCAAATGCCGCCGCAAACCACACCGGAATGGAACAGACCGTCACCCAGAGTGCCTTAGGCTTGTAGCGCATCAAGACCCAACTAACCAAGACAGCGTAAAGGAAAAAGGCTGCTGCTCCCGCCATCATGGAGCGAGCTTCGCTCGCGGCATAAGAACTGCCTTCTTTCGCGACAGTCAGACCCAACGTTGCCAGCGCGACTGATGGAGCAGCACCGAACAATCCAGCGAAACTCTTGGGTTTGAGTAAATCGCCAATCAATGCGAAGGTGGACACGACAAGTCCACCGACGACGAACCGGATGATGATCTGACTCATCGCCTTCCGGCTTTCACCAGCTTTCTTGCCTGACCCGCACCCTTGATGCCCAACACGTGATACTGCTCGCCGGAGAGCTTGTGGTAGTTCACGAAAAACTCTTCCAGTTCTTGGCAGAATTCCTTACCCAAATCATCAATCGTTTTTATGTCCGCCCAACTGTGCGCATCCTGTTCGACCGCAATGATGCGGTCATTTCGTTCTTTCTTTTTCTTCTTCCCCTGCTCGCCTTCGATCACTCCTATGGGACGGCAGGTAAGAACGCAGCCGGGAAAGGCGGGTTCATCCATCAACACCAACACATCAATCGGGTCTCCATCGTCAGCTTCGGTCGAAGGAACGAACCCGAAGTCATACGGGAATGCCATCCCGGCTGGCAACACTTTTTTCAGTTCGAAGATGTGCTCTTTTGGATCGAAGGCAAACTTGTTGCGGCTCCCCTTCGGCGTTTCAATCACGACGCGGAGCATCTTCTTGTCGTCGGAATCTAAGGGGTTAAGCCTTGAGGGGTCTGCCAATCCGGCGCGGGTTCCGTTTCTCTTGCTCATCAAGTGCTCCCAAACATCAGCATGTCTGGATGCGAACGGGAGAACAAAGGTTTGTCGCTCCGCCCAAGCATCGGCAAATGCCTTGCACGAGTGGAGTCGTGATACGAATTCTTGTTCAACGAAGTGTCTGATGCTGCATCAAAAGGGGTGCATTTGGAGAAATAACTGACAGTTTCACTCCTGCGAGGCAGAATGGGCAGCGAAGAATCCGACCAGATGATGGCGCTCCTCCAAGAGCTATCCTTGCTAAAGGAACTGGATGCTGCATTTGAAGCCAATCCCAATGAGTCCGAACGGGAGGCGCATCAACTTCGACAGCAAAGACGAGATGAAATTGGATCAGAAATGAAGACGCTTGCCGAGCAGAAGAAGGGGGAACAATCGGCGTCGGAAGCTGACTGAAGTCTACGCAGCAGAGATAGTGCGCGTAGACGAAGAGTCTGGCGTTGAATCAACCGCCGCGCACTGAGGCATCGGGGCGGTCACAATGACTGTCGTTCCTTTTCGGGTTGAGCGGAGTTCCAGTGATCCGCCCAATTCGCGGAAACGCTCCCTCATTCCTGCAATTCCAACGCCTACCTCTGCCGCGCCTTGCAACAGACGATTTAGCCGCTCTCTTGACATGCCCTGTCCATTGTCCGCAATTTCCAAACGAACCTGTTTGGCATCCTGCGCCACGCGAATATCGACCGACGAACAATTAGCGTGCTTGTGAATGTTCGTGAGACATTCCTGTACGGCACGAAACAAAGCGATCTCTACATCGGCGTGCAGACGCGTGAGTTCTTTCGGTAGATCAAGATTTGTCTCGATGCCGCTGCGTCGGGCAAAACCCTCGACGTACAAGCGAGCTGCTGAGCCGAATCCCGCCTCATCCAGTAGCGGCGGATGTAGCAGTTGAGAGATCGTGCGCGTTTCAATCAGGCACTTCTCCACCATCTCTGAGGAGTCCGACAGAGCGGCGGCTTGCACTGGCGTCGGCGACGGGAAAGCATCGAGGGTCATCTTTAGAGCGGCTAAATACTGTCCCAAACTATCGTGGAGTCCCCGTGCGATTCGGCGGCGTTCCTCGTCTTGTAGGGTGAGGATTCGACCACTTAACGCTCTTGCAGAATCTTCTGCCCTTTTGCGGTCGGTTATATCAGTGTTGATTTCCAGCCAGCCTGCAAGATTGCCATTGGCATCTCGAATCTTCGTCCAGCGGCTAACCACGATGATCCGGGTTCCGTCCCGCTTTGCGTGACGAATCTCCCCTTCCCATTCGTCCCTGCTTTCAATCTCCCACAGCGGAATCGGATATTCGGAATGGAGCAACTCAGCAGGAGCATGTCCGAGTGCTTCCGTCATCGTCCACCCATACAGTCTCGTTGCTCCTTCGTTCCAATATGAAATCGTGCCGTTTGCGCTCTTGACGAAGATGGCATCATTCGCCAGATCAAGCAGCACGGCTTTCTCTTCTAGTGCCGCTGTTCTCTTGCGGACTCGATCCTCCAATCTTTCGTGCGCCTCCCGAAGCTCTACTTCGGCTCGCTCCCGCTTGAGGGCGATGCGCCTCGTGGTTTCTCCCAAAGCGACAAAGACAGCGGAGAAAAGTAAGAAGCCCAGCATCCCAAAAACTTCTGTGTGGCTCTTAAAGAAGGAACCGTAGGGAGGCAGAAACCAGTGCCAAACGCCAAGCGAGCTTATGATGATGGCGACGACGGACGGGCCTGTGCCGCAATACCACGAGGAGAAAACCACAGCCGCCCAAACTGTGTGATACGGATTGCTGGTTCCCAGAACAGGATTGAGGAGTTTACGCAAGGTCAAAGCGGCAACGGCAGCAAAGATCGCCAGTCCATATCGAACTGCTTCTTGCCTACGGTCTGTGTTCCGAAACGGAGAAATTAGAGAATTCATGACTGTCGCACCATCAGTCCAAACTCTCTCAAGTTGCATTAGCGGTGTCGCCCTGAAGACACGACGAGGTTACGATCCCTGAATTCTCGAATGACGGGCTTTTACCCATCAAGACTTTGCCTTCCAAACGTAAAAGTTTTGATCGTCGGAAGAGGTCGCGACCTTGATGTCGTCCTTCTTCGCTGCACGAACAATAGCCGAGCGCAGATTGAGAACGGAAATTCCTTCGATGCCAGACAAAGGGATTCGGACGGCGTAGCTGGGTGCAGACTTTCGCAGGTCTTCCATAATTCTACCCAGCAAGTCATGATGCTTGCCTTTCCTCGATCTCTTAAGCCCCGATACTAGCACCCTTCCGTAGTTGGGGTATCCCGTCTCTTTTTCATCTTTTGCCACGATGTTAAGAATTTCACAGAAGCTATATTAGGTCAACTGTGGATATTTGAAATGCTACCATATTGAATCTATTGAAGATGTTTTTGTTGACTTTTTTGTAGCTATTCTTATTATACTTTTACAAGATTGGCTTCCAAGTTGGTAGAAGCCCAAGTTTCTAAGATTTCTCAAGGAGGAAGGTTGCAATGACCGTAATTGCCCGCTTTGATCCGTTTCGGGAATTTACGACCCTGCAAGATCGTATGAATCGCTTGTTCCGTGATTCATATGGACCCGAGGGACGGGACGAAGCATTGACCACGACTGGCTTTGCCCCGGCAGCAGACGTCTACGAGGACGAGCACAGCATCACGGTAAAGATCGAGGTGCCGGGGATCGAGGAGAAGGATATCGACGTCCGCATCGAGAACAACACTCTAACGGTGCAGGGTGAGCGCAAAATTGAGAAGGAGGAAAAAGAGGAAAACTACCTGCGTGTTGAGCGCAGCTATGGCAGCTTTGCGCGATCATTCACACTGCCTAACACGGTGGACGCGTCGAACGTGACTGCGGACTACGAGAAGGGAGTGCTAAAGATTACGCTGGCAAAGAGAGCCGAAGCTAAGCCCAAGCAGATCAAAGTCAACGTCGGCAGTCAAAAGTCTCTCGAAAATAAAGGACTGGGTAAGTCCGCGTAAGAATACAACCAGACCTGTAGCACACTGCAAACGGGGATGCCGCCGAAGTGATGGGCACAATCATCCCCGTTTTCAGTTCGAGTCTGGAGGTACCGCAGTCTGGAACGCATACCGTCGCTGTGAACACCACTCTCTTGACTGCCTTCCGCCTCCGGTTTTTAACTTTATCCAGAGATCAATACGGAGTCGGTTCGCGTGGACAAAGCAGACATCGCAAAAATTAGCATTGAGCGTTTTGCCGAACAGCTTGGCAAATCCGAAGCCGTTCTCTTCTGGCAGTACCTAGACAAAAATCCAACTGCGAGGGAAATGCTCATAGGTCTCTACCAAGCGGGATGTGATCCCCTGACCTTGATAACATTGGCAGTCCTTTACTGCAAAGGCGACGAACTGGGAGTAACGGAGACGGCGAAGCACGCAACCGGGTACTCTATGCAACAACTGGCGAGTTTCTCCGAGCGCCTGCTGCAAGCGGCAAAAGACATTCAGGCGCTCAACGAAGCCGCTATGCCGGGTGGAGTCACGCTCTGGAAGCTGATTCGAGTCCTCGGCGGCGGCGAGCTTTTGGAAAAGACCCTCGCCCCGGTGCTTCCGTCAGAGCAGTTGGACTTTGAATTTACGCGGCTGCCCGTCATTCTGGCGGCTTTTTCTGTCTTCCTCAAGTCGTGGCCCCATCCTACGTACCGGGCGTTGATGGCGGAACGCAACCTTGGCAGGACGTTTTTTCTCGCTGAGTTCGTGGTGTACGTCGAAGCCATTCTGGGACATGCGAATTGGAGCGCAATCGGAGCAGTCATCGCGGCAGTCCATTTCGCATTAGGTGAGCCGAAAGGCGTCAGCACCGAGACCCACACCCTCAGATCGGCTGTTCAAGAATTTCAGGCGGAAAACCCGGGCGTCCATGCGGACATTAAGAAGTGGGCGGACATAGCGGTGGGTTCTCGCGGTCGCAATACGGCATAAATCGTGTCGGGGCTGCTGAACGTTAGCCCGTGCAGCGTGGTTCACCACATCTCTTCGAACATGTCTTCAAACAGCCGGAACATCCTGTCGATCTCTCGGTCAACACCAAAGGGAGAAGGGCGAAACGAAGCCTGTCTCGGTGTTTCGGGGATCAACGGCTCAGGTCGGACATGCGCGTGTGTACGGCTTCGCGCCAGATCAATATCGTGCTCGCGCCGTCGTTCGGGATCGCTGAGAACGTCATAGGCTTCCGTTACGTCTCGAAACTTCTGGGCGGATGATCCGATTCCGGCGTCGGGATGGAAGCGGCGGACGAGGATTCTATAGGCGTGCCGTATGGCGGCGGGGTCAGCGTTCTCCGGCACATGTAAGACCGCATAATAGTTGGCAACCTGCATGCCTCACTCCCACACACCTATTATAAAATCTCGATCAACCCCGAAGAATTCCTCATTTTCTTCGAATCGGAGGCGGTTATGAAAACTCACGCTGTAACGCTCGGAGTGAAGCCGTTCCTGCGGATCGAATGCAAGTTTTGGCTGGGAGACGACGGATGGAACGGCAGCAGTGAGGAGCCGCCTATCAGTGTTCAATCAAGTACCTTCGAGCGAGCAAAATCAGATATGGAATTGGCATTAGGCAGGTACTTCCAGTCCCTTCTCCACGAGAGTCGCTCCGAGAACAAAGATCACGCCGCGTAATCACGATTCCTGACTACAGAGTACCGCCGCGGTAGGAAAGGTGAATTCGACGCACATTGGGAGATTACAGAACATCAGACAGCGTGACGATTATAGGGGTGTGATCTGATGGTTTCTCCTGCCCGCGAGGTTCCTTATCGATTTCGCAGCCTTCCAGTCGGTCTGCCAGTGTTGGAGACAGCAAGAAGTGATCGATGCGTATACCTCGATTATTTTCGAACGCCTGCCGGAAGTAATCCCAAAATGTGAAATGTCCTGTTTCGCCCACGTGCAACGAGCGGAACGCATCGGTATATCCGATGCCCAACATGGCGCGATAGCAGGCTCGCGGCTCCGGCTGAAACAAAGCATCATGCGCCCATGAAGACGGCTTGTGACAATCGATGTCCTCAGGAATCACATTGAAATCGCCGCCGATTAGCGTCGGCACACCGTCCTGCTTCCATCGAATCATTTGCTGAGTCAGTCGATCCATCCAAGCCAACTTGTACGCGAATTTTTCACTCCCTATAGGATTGCCGTTCGGAGCATAAACATTGACGATCCGAATGTCTTTGATGACTACCTCCAAAAACCGCGCATGAATGTCGGAATCGTCTCCAACGAGAGCCTTAGCAAGCCGAGGTGCTTGATGTACTGCTCGATGCGCTTGCATCCGTCGATGACTTCACCAGCCGCGAAGCGGCGTTTCGCGTCTTCCAGACCGGGAAGAATCTCGACTGCGAGATGCAGACCTGCTTTCGCGTAGTTCCCGCGAAACTGCCCGCACGCGGCAGCCATACGGTGACTGAAATCCTTGTTGGACATGGATGGGTAGTCGGGCACTTCAATGGTTAACGACTCCTCGTTGCCGGAGCCTTCCCTCCATGTGGCGGTCGCAAACTCTGCTGTCTTCGTCAAGTCTTGTTTAGGCAGAGTTGCCATTTGCCTTCTCCCTCACCGCGTTGATAGCCTCCGGCAGCACCGATTCATTGTCGGTCTCTGTGCCGTACCAGATTTGTGTCGCGTACTCGTCGCCGAACTCGTCGGCGCGTGCCACGGCTTCTTCCAGCGTGGCGAAGCGCCCAGCAACTCTCAGCATCGGACGCCACTTGTAATTGGCGAATACGATGAACTTCGTTTCCGCCGCTTGGAGCGCACGCGCCTTCTCGCCGATGGGGTGATCGAGTACGAGTATGTGCTCCCACAAGTTGTTGAAGTCCGTCTTCTCACAGATAGCTGCAAGAAACTCTTTCTGCTTTCCAGCGCACCAAACCGACCGCATCCACGGCAGTTCCGACTCCGGCACCATGATGCGCATCATCGGATATAAGTCGCCGTACTGACCGTTCACAATTACTGCGAGGCTGTTGTCCTTCAGTTCAACCATCTCCAGTTTCATGCTCTCTCCTCGACCGTGACAGTTGTCACGCTTGATTAACCAAAAAACAAAAAGCGCCTGAACCTAAAGACACACCCTGCGGTGCATCTCCACGTTCAGGCGCTTCGCTTTCACCCACTGAAGGGCTACTTGTACTTCGCTGTCCTGTGCCTCGTCCCCCTTCGGGGCGTGCAACGAGGCGTTGCTAGATGTCTACTATTCCAACATAACATTAGATGCCGGGGATTGTGAAGAGGTTTCACGCCTGTGAAACGACCAAATGCCGCACGGGGCAAGGCTTTTCACACAACCAGCTAATTGATGGCTTTTCGTCGCACCGTTATCTATCTAATTTGAGGAGTTTCGGGGTTTCGTTGCACGAGGCAGGAGACACTGCCACGGGAGCTTCAAGAAATCGCGCTTTTGACCATCCTTCAGTATTTCCTTGCTAGTGGGCTATGCGGGTCGGCTGATGACGACCGAACCGCGCCCTCGAAGGGGCAAGACGATTGAAGCAGCAGGCTCAGATTTCAGGATCAATAGCACTTGGCATCGTGCTCTCAGCCGCCACTCTCTTGAGCGCTGACGGCGGTACCCACATGCCCGACATTCTTTCCTCGGTCGGCAGTCCGCGACCCCTCCTATTGCAATTCCCCCATGGCGACATTAGTGTTGACGCCGCGACACCAGTGAAGCGGAGAGGAAAGTCAATGTCCCGCCGAACTGGTCAGGAAGGTCATATTGAAAAGAGCGGAAAGTGGTACGTGGTTCGCTGGTGGCAAGATGTTCCGGGTCAGTATGAACGTAGCCATAGGCGAGCGAGGATTTGTCCGATTTCGGGAGCCGGAGCACTTTCGAAATCGGAACGCCAACGCCGTGCCCGTGAAATCATCGCCGAAAGCGGTGCTGACACGGTCGAACATTTCAACAAAGTTGTTCAACAGCAGAAAGTCAGAGTCGTCACGTTTAAGGAGCAGGCAGCATGCTGGCTTGAACGTCTCCGATCACGTAAACGCAAACCAGTTTCGAGCCGCACGATTGACGATTGGGAGGGCGTCCTGAATAACTGGATTAATCCGGCTATAGGGGACTGCCCCATTTCCGATGTCAACAACGGCGTGTTGAAGAAGGTGGTAGCGGCAATGGTTGACAAAGGGTTGTCACCCAAGACCATTGAGAACTACGTTCAGGTTCCCAAGATGGTCGTCGCGTCCGTTGAGGATGACGACGGCAATCTAGTTTACCCCCGCAAGTGGAACCATGAGTTCATGGACATGCCACTGGTTGAGAAGGCGAAACAAAATACACCGAGTTTCTCTTCGGAAGTGATGAGCGGGTTGGCGAAATGGGAGAAGCCAAAGGAACGTATGCTGTTCGTCCTTTGCGGTGCGGGCGGCTTCCGAATCAGTGAGGTACTTGGCGTTGAAATCGACAAGCACATTTCGTCTGATTTCAGAACCATTCGCGTAAGACAGCAAGCTCAGCACTGCAAGGTGAGAGAAAAGCTAAAGACAACTAACGCGCTGCGTGACGTCGACATCCATCCGGACATTGCCGCTCTCTTGAAAGCCTTTGTTGGGGATCGCAAGTCTGGATTCCTGTTAGCTTCTCGCAACGGAAAACCACTCTCGTCCTCGAACATCATTCGTCGCCACTTGCATCCGGCGTTGAAGCAGCTTGCATACGTCAACTCGCACACCGGGACGCACAAGGCGGGTAACCATGCCTTCAGGCGTTTCCGGAACACGTTCCTAAGGAACTACACCGCCTGCCCGGAAGGTCTCTACAAGTTTTGGATGGGGCATGCCGGAAAGGACATGAGCGACCTCTACGACAAAATCAAAGAGGACGTTGCATTCCGCAGGAAGTGGGCAGAGCAGTGCGGCTTCGGCTTCGAACTGCCCTCAGTTGTACCGAATGTACCGAGAATTACTGAACAAGCTGAAGCGGCAAATGCAGCCTAAACAATTGAGACAACGAGAGAAAGATTGGTCGGGGAGAGAGGATTTGAACCTCCGACCCCCTGGTCCCGAACCAGGTGCTCTACCAGGCTGAGCCACTCCCCGACTACTGGGAGGGCGCTCTGATTAGATAGCGCCCTCGAATCGATTGGAGCTTCATTATAGCATTCGCAACGAATCGCTCTATGACGGAACGGTCACGCGACGAAACCGGCCGGCCGAGGTCCGCACGGCGATTTGTCCCAAAGCCGTTGGAGCATTACGATAGTCCTTCTCACCGATCATGAAGACCGTTGTCACAGCGCGGCGTCTCTACACCCCAACAGTGGAGATCCCTGACCCGCTGCTGGTTATAGAAGATGGGCGTATCAGCCAGATCTCCTCACGCGCTTCCAGCACGACTCCCGCAAATGCAACCATCGTGGATTTTGGCGACGCCGCCCTCGCACCGGGTTTTCTTGATATTCACATCCACGGCGGAGCCGGACTCGATGTCATGCGCGCATCTGCCGAAGAACTGCCGCGTTTGGGCCAGTTCCTCGCCTCTCATGGAGTGACTGGGTACTTCGCGACAACAGTGGCTGCCCCTCTCGACGCGACCTGCGCGGCGTTGGATCGCCTGGCGGATGCTATCGACAAGAACTCGCCTACTGACGAGAAGACTATAGAAGCGCGTCCGCTTGGGATTCACCTGGAGGGGCCATTCCTCAGCCACAAGCGACGCGGAGTCCACCCTCCCGAGTACCTCGTCGAACCAACGGTTCCTATCTTCGAGCGACTCTGGCAGGCGTCCCGTGGCCATGTGCGCATGATGACGATTGCACCGGAGATCCCCGGGGCCATGGAGGTCATCGCTGAAGCCGCTCGCCGGAATATCTGCGTCAGCATCGGACACTCCGACGCAGAGCTCTCCGTTGCGCGAGAAGCCGTACGGGCCGGCGCTCACCACGCCACTCATACATTCAATGCCATGCGTCCGCTGGATCATCGTAATCCTGGAATCATCGGCGAAGTCCTCAGCGATGACGCCGTCACTGCCGATATCATTGTGGACGGCATCCACGTCTCTCCTGAAGTCGTGAAGCTCTTCCTCCAGGCCAAGGGGCCGGAGCGCGCTGTACTCATCACCGACGCAATCTCTGCAACCGGCATGCCCGATGGGCGCTATCAACTGGGCCCGATTCTGGTCGACGTGAAGGATGGTAAGGCTACGTCGGGCGATAGTCTTGCCGGCAGCGTTCTGACCATGGACCGTGCGATTCGGAATGTCACCAAGTTTTCCCACTGGACGCTCCGCGACGCGGTGCGTGCCGCAACTCTGAATCCCGCGCAAGCGGTCGGACTATCGATGAAAGGGAAACTGGCACCGAGAGCGCAAGCAAACTTTGTGGCCTTAAGTCCTGCCGGCGAGGTACTCAAGACCATCGTCGAAGGCAGAGGCTTATAACCCGCTAGACTCAGGCTTAATTCATCGGACTCGCCAGTAGGATCAATTTGGCTTGCGCCGCTTTGCGTCGACCACCTGGTGCAACAACATCAGTTCGTCGACGCGCGAGAGCTTGTCGAAGAAAGAATTTTCCGGCTTCCCAGCGTTTGCTGCCGCACTTGCCTGGCGCATCTTGTCGCCAAACTCAGGCTCATTTCTCATGACCTGGGAATAGAACCACAGAAAATGGCGCATCTGATCGAGTGCCACACGCAGTGTCTCGATCGGCTCGGTCTCGGAGAGCGAATTCAACGCTTCCATCAATTCCGGATCGCTCGGAGCCTGCATCGCAGCGCAATTCAATTCTTGCTGGATCTGGCGCAGATCCTCGGTCACGCGTGCAATTCGTAAATGCAGGTCGTCCATGTCGTCGAAGGCCATTTCGGTTCGCCAGTCAACCATCTCATCGACGAAACCGAGCGTGTAGATGTCCCACGGGCATGCGCTTTCGTAATTCTGTGATTACTTTCGTCTGCGCGGAGGTCACATCACCGAACGCCTTGATGGACGCGGCTTTTCACGCCATCGCCGCTCAGATCTCCGGTACCCCACGAATGCTTCTTCCCTGACGGGATTTTCTACGGCGAACCTTAGTGCATCCACCATCTGCTCCAAGGTCACCAAACCCAGCCGTTGTGCCCCATCTCGCGTTTGCGGAATCCATTGGGCAACCTTGTAGATTGGCATTAGGAAGTATGGCCAGCGGTGTCCCGGGCCCAGTACATACCACGGGCGCAGGATGGTCGCATTCAGACCGGCCAACTCGATCGCTGCCTCACATTCGATCCGCACGTCAATGTAGGCACGCATCATTGGAGCCGGATGCGCCACGCTCACGTACACAAAATGGCGAGTTTCAGCCGACTTCGCCGCGGAGACTCCTCCCATTCCAGCCTGCAGATCAACGTTTTTGAATTCTGCTGCTTTTGCCGGGCTCGGACGGGCCACTCCCACCAATTCCACGAATGTGTCCGATGGACAAGTCCGGTCGGCATAGCTGCTCGCATCGAGCGCATTCCCGATCACGACCGCACAGCCTTGTGCCACCTTGTTTCTCTTAGCCCGGACGCACCAGCGCACGCACTTCGTGCCCACGCGCGAGTAATCTGGGAATTAATCTCTGTCCCATATAGCCGGTTCCGCCGGCAACAAAAACCCTCCGCCTTTCCTTCATCATTGAACCCTTTGCACGAATGCGAGAGGCCCGCAACAACGCCCATTGATTGCGGTGGATTCTAGCTGACGTTTACTCCGACTGCCACTCATCTTTGCATCTGTGATACAAACTCGCGATGACGAAAAGCGCCGTTGAGGAAGCTTCCGGCGAAGGTCTGGTACGCGCGATCGGCCGCTGGAGCCTGGCCGCCCTCGTCGTGAACTGCATTATTGGAAGTGGGGTCTTCGGCCTGCCCTCGGTACTCACGAGCCTGCTCGGTCGAACCAGCATTTTGGCAGTCGCGCTTGGTGCGCTCGCGATGGCGGTCATCCTGGCTTGTTTTGCCGAGGTCGCCTCCCGCTTCTCTCTCACCGGAGGTCCTTACCTATACGCCCAAGAGGCCTTCGGCCGCTTCATGGGAATCCAAGTGGCCTGGCTGGTGTGGTTCGTGCGACTCGCGTCATGTGCAGCCAATGCAAATCTCTTCGTGACTTACCTGGGAGAATTCTGGCCAGGCGCTACCTGTTTTGTCATGAAGTTGGCCATTCTCACATTGCTGATTGGTATTTTGGCCGCCGTTAACTTCCGCGGTGTGAAAGCCGGCACCCACGTTAGCAGTCTCTTCACTGTTGCCAAACTGGGCTCACTCGTGTTGGTCGTTCTGGCGGGCCTGCACTACCTCTGGACGAAACATCCGATACTGCCGAGCCTCAACATAACTCCAGGCGGAACCCAGTGGGCCCGCGCCATCGTACTGCTGATCTTTGCCTACGGAGGCTTCGAAGCCACATTGATTTCCGCTGGTGAGGCGAAGGATCCGCGCCGGGATTTCCCTTTCGCGTTATTCGCGGCACTGATTACCTGCGCCGTTATTTACGGTTTGACTCAGTGGGTGGTGGTGGGAGTGCTGCCCGATCCATCGCACAGCGACCGCCCGATGGCGGACGTCGCACGAATCGCTCTTGGCGGCAGCGGTGCCGCGATCACCGCCCTCGGTGCCTTGCTTTCGATCTATGGTTACTTGAGCGGAAATATTCTGACCACCCCGCGGATCACCTTCGCCCTCGCCGAACGCGGGGACTTCCCTTCTGTTTTCGCGTTGGTGCATCCGAACTTCCGGACGCCTTATTTCTCGATCGTGATTTTCGCGCTGCTGGTCTGGCTGCTGGCCCTTTTTGGCAGTTTCGCCGGGAACGCAACCCTCTCTGCGGGATCGCGCCTGTTCTATTACGGAGTGGCGTGCGCCGCGGTTCCGGTTCTGCGAAAGAAGAAACCCGATAGACCCTCGTTTGTACTTCCTGGCGGAAACTTGATCGGAATTCTTGGTGTGGTGATGTGCGCCGCACTATTGACCCAGATCGAATACAAGAAGTCCCTCGTCCTGCTGGCTGCCGTCGCCGTAGCCTTTCTCAACTGGCTGGTCGTGCGCAAACGCAGCGTTCAGCACTTCTAGGTGCCTTTCGACTCGAGCGAAATTCTGATCACTTACGCGTCAGCCCCGCGCTCCATCTCCAACAGGGCTTGCTTGCGCTTCAGACCCCACCGGTATCCTCCCATGCTGCCATCCTCCCGAACCACGCGATGGCATGGGATAGCAACTGCGACTGGGTTCGTGGCGCACGCTCGGGCAACAGCACGGCAAGCCCGAGGTTTGCCAATCGCCCTCGCCACTGCGGTGTAGGACTTCGTCTCACCAAACGGAATGGATTGCAGATACATCCAAACCTTCCGCTGGAAGGCCGTCGCGCGAATGTCGAGGGGCAAGGATGGATTCAGGTCCTTCCCTCGCAGATGATGCAGCAATGTGCTTACCCAAGCCCTCAACTCTCCGTCGTCTGTGCGCCGCACCGCAAATGGAAACTCCCGCCTAAGTCCCTCCATCAGTTCGTTATCTGTACGCGCAAATTGAATGGAACAGATGCCGCGGTCCGTTGCCGCAATCAGCATTCGTCCCAGTGGTGAATCGGAGATCGTGTACCGAATGCTCGCCGCGATTGCTCCCCGCCGGTATTTATCCGGGGTCATGCCCAGTTGTGATGCGGTCCGCTCATACAACCGGCTGCTTGATCCATATCCTGCGTCATACATCGCACGCGTCACCGAATCGCCCGCCTGCAAGCTGCGCTTCAGCATTTTCAGGCGGCAGGAGTCGGCATATTCCCGCGGCGTAACCCCCAGTACAGCCTTGAAGCGCCGCTGCAAATGGAACGGGCTCTGATGGAATTCCTTAGCCAACCGTCCGAGGGTCAAGGGTTCATCCAGGTGATACTCAATGAAACGGCAGATCGCCTTCACGCCGTCAGATTCCGCGTTCCCGGTAAACACTCGGGGACGGCAGCGCAGACACGCCCGATATCCAGCCAGCTCGGCCGCCTCTGGTGTCCGGAAGAACTGAACATTCTCCCGACGCGGACGCCGTGCAGCACACGATGGACGGCAATAGACTCCGGTGGTGGAAACCGCAAAGAAGAACTCGCCGTCACGCTTTGCATCGCGCGCGACTACTGCCTCCCAGTAGCGATCCGCTGATGTGGGCGCTTCCGTCGCTCTCGTCTGTACCACTGGCATGGATTTCAGGACTTCCGTTGCAAGTATGGCATTCGTAGTCATAGCAAGGAAAGCGTACGGCACAGCCTTCGAACCGACTATCCGATTCTTGCCCTCAAACTGAAATTGCTCCTGGCCGCATCCGCGGTTGCATCCTTCGAGGCTCTCAACCTGATTTTATCCGCGTGGGTTTCTCCGCTCCCTCTGCGGCCAAAGCCGTTCTGCCCAATTCCGGAAACGATTTGCGAGAACGCGTCGAAACGATTAAAGTTCCCGCAAGCTAATTTGATCCCGAAAAGGAAACAATGATGAAACAAACCGGTCTAAGAACGGTGTTCGCCGTGGCACTCACGTTCATTGGATGCGCTCTCGCCCAGCAGGTCTCAAAGCACATTCTGAGCAGCGACGAACTGAAGAAAGCGGTCCCCGCAGAATACTTCTTCCGCGGCCAGAAAGCGTCGGTTCAATTCCGCAATGCGGTCGGACTTCAACTTACAGACAGCAAGATGATGGTGGCCGCCCTGGTCGATGCTTCCGGATACTCCACCGCGATCCAGCAGAAGTACCAGGGTATGTTGATCACCGAAGCCAAGCTCAACATCGGTGGCTTCAGCCTGCCGCCGGGTCAATACGGCTTCGGCTTCGTCGCCGATGGCAAATTCCTGGTAATGGACGTAGCTGACAACGACGTCCTGAGCGCTTCCTATCAGACAGACCAGGCGCTGCGGCGTCCCGTACCTCTCAAACTGGTCGAAGACGGTGACGGGTACAAACTGTACGCCGGAAGAAACTGGATCGCGCTCAAAGTAGAGTAGGGGGAATTGAGAGGGACAATTCAGGTGCTGGTGCCGGGAGCCGAACGCCGCTCTCTTAGTGAGTCAGAGGCTGAAAGGGTCCCAGGATAGAGGTGATCCCTGCGCGCTTCCGTAATTCCGTCAGCAGAGCGCTGGCGGCGTTTTGATAGGTCTTGCCCGGGTCCGACGGATCCGCCCAGACCGCGTCATACACGATCTGCGCCGCCTCTTTCATATCGATGTGCAACGCGGCTTCGCAAACATCAAGCCTCTCCTGCAGCCGCTCATAGCATCCTGTGCAGACATCGGCTTTGCCCGGCTCCCCCGGATGATGTTCTGTAAACTTGCATGTCGATTCCGGGGCATTCATGACTTCGGCGTGTGCTTCGAGAAGACGGGACTTGAATTGACGCAGGAACTCCTCCCGCTCCTGCTCGACCGCGTCACTATCCGGAACCGGCTCAGCCGCAACCTGCTCGGAGCGAGCAGGAAATTTCGGGACTGCGGGCGAAACCCGTTCCTTGTGATGGCAGGTGGGACACTCCTCCAGATCAGCGGGGTAGTACAAATGGCATTTCGAGCACGGCAGCCCGTACCCTGCGAGCTTTCGTGAGGACGGCTCCTCAGTCTCAGCGCCGATTGCATATGCGCCGGTCTCCTTCGGCAAAGCCACTTTAGCAGCAGTAGCAGCACCGCTGCCCTGCTGCGATCGCGTTCCATGAATCGGCATCGAGCAGTCCCCCCGAACACTGCGGTCAAACCGCGGTGGAATTCTGTTTCGCCTAATGTAAGAGGTATAGCGGTTTTCGCCTACAGCCCAGAGGTACGACGCGCACACTGACCCATTGGTTCTTCACTGCGGGTTTGTCTCTTTGAGGAGCTTTAAAACCTCTTCCCGGCGCGCCCGATAGAGCGTGCGCTCAGGATCGAGTTTGGCCGCCCAATCGATCTCAGTCAGGGCCTCGTGGTAGCGATCCAGGCTCATAAGGCACGCAGCCAGCGAGTAGTGATTGTCAGCCGACGCGTTCACCCGTAATGCTTCGCGGAATTCCTTTTCCGCGGCAGCAAGATCTCCCTGCTCGAACAACACTGTTCCCAACAAATGATGAGCAAGGTCTGAGTCCGGATTGAGCGAAACCGCGACCCGCAGTTCGTGCAGCGCCTCTCCCGGTTTGCTGTCGAGCATTAGGGCCTGTCCTAGGATCCGGTGCTCGCTCGATCCGGTCGGATTCTGCTGCACGGCCAGTCGCAACTGCTCAACCGCATCGTCGTATTTGCTTTTCGCCATGTAAGCGCTGGCCAGACACGCATGCCCCTGCTGCCATTCCGGATGCTGGCGATAGAGTTCCTGCATCTCGCTGATGGCGGCGTCGTAGTTTCCCTGGTCGCAGTAGCTGTTTCCGAGGTTATTGCGCACCGAGGCCTCACCGGGTGCGATTTTCTTGGCCTCGCGATATTCCGCGACGGCTTGTGCGAGATTTCCCTCTTCGTGACGAATTAGCCCAAGATTCGAGTGTGCTTCCCAAAAACCTGGCCTCAGCCGGATAGCCTTCTCGTACGCCACGATGGCACCAGCCAGATTTCCAGCCGCGTGCAGCGCGATACCCATGTCGTAATAGGTATCGGCGTTATCGTGGTCTCGGGCCAGGGACTCGGCATACGCATGTACCGCCGCCTGATACTGGCCAACAGAGTACTGCCCTAAACCCAGATATTGGTACGCCTCGGCATTTTGCGGATCGATACTTAGCGCCGTGCGTGCCTCGGCGACAGCATTCGGCCCATCATCCAGACGGTAGAACAGATAGGCCATCGCGTTGTGATTCTCAGGCAGCTCCGGCATCAGCTTGAGAGCCGCACCCAACTCGTCATAGGCATCGTCGAACTTATCCTGCTGGCGCAGCATCACTCCGACTGCGTAGTGCAATGCCGGGTTGTCTTCGTCCGCCGCGATTACGCCTCGCAGTTCAGTCTCGGCTTCATGAAACCGTTGCTCCGATGCGTCCCTGGCTGCCTTCAACACCGCCTCCGGTATAGCCGGACCTACCTTCGCCGACAACGCGTTTCCCGAACTGACGGCCTTCATGAGTTCCCTGCCCGCTCCGCCAGACTCCAACTGCTTGAGTTCATGGTGCGTCGGCAGTGTGGCGAGACCTCGTTGGTTAACGATCTGCGCCAGTCGGCGGCTCGAAATTCCACCGCTGAGCCATGCGACAACCTGCGTGGTGGTGACCGCCTGGGACTGTCGATTGGCAACATCGGAGGAATACCCACCCACCGACGCCAGAACAAACAGGGACCAGAAAAGCGAAGCCTTGATTCTCACCGGACTCCCCAACTCGTGGATTAGTCTGTGGAGTGGCTTCTCAGGAGTATCTGCCAGCGCAAACACCTGCCGGAAAGCCCTCTTGAAAATAGCCCGCCATCTGTTTCGTGGGTAAGGTCACGGAGGTAACCCGCCATGGATACCTTGCCCTTGAAGTTGGGCTTCTAGGTCGCTCGTCAGGCTGTGCGTCAAATCACACCTCTATGTGGCGCGGTTCACCGATCACCTCCTCGCAGGCCACGTAAAACACAGCAGAACGCGACTTTTGGCGGCTTCAAGGGGACGCTCCTTCCCCCGCAGCCCGCAAATAGCGTATGATCTAATCTTGCTTGTATCCCTCGGAGGCTTCCGATGTTCGAAGGTCTATTTCAACCGATGCACCTGCTGGTGATCTTCTTTATTGCCCTGCTGGTCTTCGGTCCAAGAAAACTGCCTGAGCTTGGTAAAGGTCTGGGTGAGGGGATCCGCGCGCTGAAGGATGGCATGAAGGACCAGCCCCCAACGCAGGCTTCGTCCGACCAGAGCAAGAGCACCGAAACCAAGAGCTAGCATCGACTTCAGTCGAACGGCCCCCTGAGGCAGTGCCCTGCCTCTTCGTCTGTATTTCTTAGCAGTTCACCGCAATTCCGGGCTCCCAAATACTGAACATAATTCTGCCAAAATGGAGGGTAGGCCGTGCTACGTAAGTGGGAATTGTTGACTCTTGTCGCGCTTCTAGGCTTCTCAACCGCCTTGTTCGCTGACCAGGTTACGTTGAAAAATGGCGACCGACTGACCGGAACCGTCGTTAAGTCTGACGGCCAAACGCTAGTCCTGCATACAGATGCCGCCGACGACGTTACGATCAAGATCGACGCGATCCAGGAAATCAAAACCGACGCCGACCTCCACGTTACGGTCAAGAGTGGCAAAACCGCCACAGGCCCGGTCACCACCACGGATGGCAAACTGCAAATCGCGACCAAGACATCCGGCACGGTAGAAGCCCCGATAACGGACGTTACCCTCATCCGCAACGACGCCGAACAGGCAGCCTACGACAAGTCGCTCCATCCCGGCCTCCTGCATGGGTGGAACGGCGGGGTAGACCTCGGCTTTTCCCTGGCTCACGGCAACAGCGAGACCGAAAACCTCTCCCTCGCTTTCAATGCAGTTCACCCCACCCTCCACGACAAGATCACGCTGTATGCGACTACCATCAACACCACCAACAATCTCGCGACGCCCAGTACCGTCGCCAGTCTCACCCAAGGCGGATTTCGCTACGACCGCGACATCAACTCCAGGCTATTCGCGTTTGGGGCCGCTGACTACATGGCCAATGCGCTGCAATTCCTCGATCTCCGTCAGGTCTACAGCGGCGGACTTGGATATCACGCCATCAAATCGGATACCACAACCCTCGATTTCCTCGGCGGTCTCAACTACACGCACGAAACCTACTCGAATGGTAACCTTCTGATTCCGGGGACACCCACCACGCCTCCGGTCTACTCCTCTTACGGCTTGACCAACCGATTCATCGCGATCACTTCAGGTGAGCAACTCGTTACGAACTTGGGAAAGAGTACAGTTCTCACCCAGACTCTGGGTTTTTTCCCGAACCTGCAACAAACCGGCGAGTACCGCGTCACGTTCAGCATCGGCACAGTCACCAAGCTCATGAAATGGCTGGGCTGGCAAAACCAATTTGGCGATATCTACATCACCAATCCACCGATAAGCACTAAGAATAACGACTTGATCTTCACCACTGGCATAAACATTTCCTTCACGCACTAAACACACAAGGACAGGGTTTGTGCACCACGGTCGCTGCCAGATTGGAAAACGTTGTTCATGGAACTAGTCGCTCTTGACAGCCAACGTAGTGGAAATTACCGTTCATTCGAGGTCGGGTAAGGTGGGCCGAATCCGCGGGATGTCCTTTCTACTATCTGGAGCCACAGCTGTCGCAGCCGTGCTGCCAGCAAACAATCCCGACACAACCAGCCCCAAAGCCGCAGGCCGCCCCACTCCGTCACTCCTGACACTCTTCAGTTCAATTGTGCGCAACGATAATTCAGGTCCGGACGTTCGGAATTCAGTTCACATCCGGACCCGTGTACACCCGGAATCACTCCGAGGATAGGCCGAATGCAGAAGCGGCAACCAGGACGGGCCAAGCGGAGAGTTCTACCTCCAGCGAAAGGATTGCAGCGGCGGCGAGCGGAAGCCGTGAAGGTCTTCGCTAGAGTGTACAGGCTCTTGGAGGAATACGGTCCGCGCTGGTACTCGTTGAAACTGAGACAGGAAGTCCGCGCCGCACTGAAATCATTTCGCCAGTAACTTCTCGATATGGTCGGGATCTGTGGCTCTGCACAACTGAAAACGGCGTGCTGTGAGGGTCACGCCGTCGTTTGCTTTATAACCTTTCGAGCACGTTTTACGCCACCGCTTCTTCCGGTTCGCGAACCGTGAGATCTTCCGCTTCCTCATCGCGGATGGCCGTATGCGTTTTCGCCACCAGCATGTAGATCGATGGCACCACAAATAGCGTAAACACCGTACCAATGATCATGCCGCTGACCAGCATGATGCCGATACTGTTTCTCGCCCCTGCACCAGGGCCCTTCGCCAGCACAAGTGGGAAGTGCCCGAACACGGTCGCCGCCGTCGTCATCAGAATCGGCCGCAATCTGGTGCTCGCGGCACCAATAATCGCTTGCAGCTTGCTTAGCCCGGTCTCCTGGAGGTGGTTCGCAAACTCTACGATCAGAATTCCGTTCTTGGAAATCAGGCCCACGAGCGTGATCAACCCGACCTCGCTATAGATGTTCAGCGTCGTGAATCCGAGGAACGAGAACACCAGTGCGCCGGAAATTGCCAAGGGCACCGACCCCGCCAGAATGATGAAGGGATCACGGAAGCTCTCGAATTGCGCCGCCAGCACCAGGTAAATCAGAATCGCCGACAACAGGAAAGTCCCCAGGAACTTGCTGCCCTCCACGCGGAGTTGCCGGGACTCACCCGCGTAGTCGACAGTGAATCCCTGTGGCAGAACCTGCTTGGCTTCGTTCTCCAGGAACGTCAGGGCCTGATCCAGCGGCACCGGCGGAGGGATCACACCCTGGATCCGCACCGCGTTCAACTGCTGAAATTTGTTGAGCGACCGAGGCTCCGTCGTTGTCTTCAATGTCGCGAAGGTCGAGAGCGGAACCAGTTTATCCGCCGATCCCTTCACATAAATCTGCGAAAGCTGATCGGGCGTCAACCGCTCCACCCGCTTTACCTGTGGAATCACCTTGTAGCTCCGGCCCTGAATGCTGAAGCGGTTGACATAATTTCCACCCAGCATCGTCGACAGATCTTGCCCAGCCTGGCTCAGATCCACGCCCTGCGAGCGCAATTTGTCACGGTCGAATACCACCTCGGTTTGCGGCTGGTCAAACTTCACGTCCGTGTCCGCAAAAATGAAGATTCCGCTCGCCATCGCCTTCCGCACGATCTGCTCGGCCAACTGGCTGACCTGCTGCGGCTCCGCGGCCGAGGCAATCACGAAATCGACCGGGAAGTTCCCGCCACCGGGCAACGGGGGGGGCGTCAGCGGAATCACGCGAACTCCGGCGATCTTTGACAGGGGGCCGGTCGACTCGACCAGTAACTGCTGTGCCGTTTTCGTACGCTGGCTCCAGGGCTTCGTCACCATGCCGCCGAACCCGCCACTGGGAGTGGTGATCTGGAACGTGCTCGCGTTCTCGGGGAATGAGTGATAGACGTCATACACTTGCTTCGTAAACAGGTTCGTCTGATCGATCGTCGCGTTCGGCGCCGCCTGAATCACGCCGAACACTACGCCCTGGTCTTCCGCCGGTGCCAGTTCTCGCATCGAGAACATGTAGAAAGGAATCATCAGCACGGCTACAATCGCCCACACCGTCAGCACTACGGGACGGTATTGCAACGTTCCTGCCAGCAGCCGCGAATACAACGACCGCACTTTCTCGAAACTTCGATTGATTAGGCCAGCCAACCCCTTGTGCGACGCGCCTGCCCGTAACAGCTTCGAGCCCATCATCGGCGAAAGAGTCAGAGCCACAATCCCCGACACGATGACGGCGCCGGCTAGCGTGAATGCAAACTCCCGGAACAGTGCGCCCGTCAATCCACCCTGGATGCCGATTGGCGCGTACACCGCCGCCAGAGTGATCGTCATCGCGATAATCGGACCGACCAACTCGCGTGCGGCGTCTTTCGCCGCTTGGAATGGCGTCTTGCCCATCTCCAGGTGCCGCTCCACGTTCTCCACCATGACGATGGCGTCGTCGACCACCAGTCCGACCGACAGCACAATCGCCAGCAGCGTCAACAGGTTGATGGTGAATCCTGCCACCAGCATCAGGAACACTGCGCCGATCAGCGAAATTGGAATGGCCACGACCGGAATCAGCACCGACCGGAACGATCCGAGGAACAGGAAGATCACAACGATGACGATAATTAGTGTCTCTGTCAGCGTGTGCAACACTTCGTCGATAGCGTCCTGGATGTATTCGGTCGAATCGTACGGAATGCCCAGCTTCATCCCGGTGGGAAGCTGCGACTGGATTCCGGGCAAGGCAGCCCTTACTTCCTTAATCACTTCCAGAGAGTTCGCCGTCGGCAGAACCCAGATTCCCATGAAGGTCGCAGTCTGCCCGTTAAAGCGGACGTCCTGGTCATAATTCTCTGCGCCGAGTTGCACGTCCGCGATTTCGCCCAGGCGCACAACCGTGCCGTTGTTCTCCTTGATGACCATCTGGCGGAACTCTTCCGGAGTCCGCAAGTCGGTGTTCGCAACCAGGTTCACCGAAACCATCGACCCCTTGGTGCTTCCCAGGGCCGAAAGATAGTTGTTCTTCGCCAGTGCGTCGTGCACATCCGACGGCGAAACACCGCGCGCCGCCATCTCTTGCGGTTTCAACCACAACCGCATCGCGAACGTTCGGTTGCCGAGGATATCGGCACGCTGCACCCCGCTGATCGCACTCAGCTTCGGCTGCACCACGCGCGTCAGATAGTCGGTAATTTGGTTTTGATCGAGATCGTTCGAAGAGAAACCCAGATACACCGCGGCGAATTGCGTGTCAGCCGTTTGCAGATCAATAACAGGGATTTGTGCATCCGGAGGAAGGTCGTTTCGCACCTGCGCGACCTTCGCCTGAATCTGCGTCAATGCCGCGGTCGTGTCGTAATTGATCTTCAGATGGACCTGAATCGTGCTCAGTCCCTGGGCACTGGTCGACTCCATGTAGTCGATTCCGTCCGCGCTCGCCACCACCCGTTCGATGGGAGTGGTCACGAATCCGCGTACCAGGTCGGCGTTCGCGCCCACATACACCGTCGTGATCTGGACCACGGCGATGTCACTGCGCGGATACTGGCGCACGCTCAACGAGCGGATCGCCTGCAATCCTGCGATCAGGATGACGAGGTTCACCACCATCGCCAGCACTGGCCGCTTAACAAACAAATCGGTGAACTTCATGAGTGCCTCTTAAATTCAAAAAAACAGGACTGGAGTACCCCACGTCTCGCCCAATCTGCGAGACGTGGGAATTCAAAGTGTATTGTTCGTCTAGCTGTCTTCCGGCTTCGGGCTGGCGCTGTTGCTGGGTTTCACATCATTGTTGACTACCACGGCTGCCCCATTCCGCAGCTTGAACACTCCCGAGCTCACCACTTCATCCCCGGGATTCAGACCGGAAACCACCGCAACCTGATCGCCGCGCGAGCCTTCCACTTTCACGACCTGCTGGCGTACTCCCCGATACGCGTTCCCCTTCGGGTCCTTCATGTCGGCTATAACGAAGACTGAATCGCCGTAAGGCGCGTAGTTGATTGCTGAAGCAGGCAAAGAAATCACGTCCCGCGGACTCCCTAACGGCAATTCCACCTGGACAAACATCCCCGGCCGCAGCTTGTTCTCTTTATTGGTAACGATCGCCTGGACTTGAATGTTGCGCGTCTGCTCATTGATCACTGAATCAAGCGCAGTAATGCGTCCCGTGAACGCCATTCCCGGAAGGTCGCTGTTGGTGACGCGTAGCACGTGGCCGGCTATCACCTTGCCCGCATCCTGCTGCGGCACTCCGAAGTTCACATAAATCGGACTTAGCATCTGCAGCGACACAATCGCCTGTCCGGCCGCTAGATATTGTCCAAGGCTCACCTGCCGGATTCCTAGCACTCCGGAGAACGGCGCGTGAATAGTTTTGCGCGCAATCGCTGCCTTGATATCCCCCACCTGCGCTTCGGTGGCTTTCTGCTGCGCCGTGGCATTGTCGAATTCCTGCTTGGCTATGACACCTTCCTTCACCAGTTCCTGGGAGCGCTGGTAAGTGACCTTCGCCAGATCACGCTGCGCTTCCAGGCTGGCCAATTGTGCCCGCTCCTGGCGCGTGTCGAGCTCAACCAGGATCTCGCCCTCTTTCACCCACTGCCCGGACTCGAAGTGAATCTTGTCGATCGTTCCCGGCAGGTCGGCACTAACTGTTACCCCTTGGATCGCGGCGGCAGTCCCAATTACACTGAACGTCGAAGGCCAGACTTCCTTCTTCGCGACCACAGTCGTCACTGCTGTGGGCGGGATCTTGAAGCTCTTGCCCTGCTCGATCGCCGCTTCCACCTGCTTGAATTTCACGAATCCCAGGCCCCCGACCAGGGCCAGCATGATGACCAACATCAGGACCATCCGTTTCGCCATACCTTCTCCCCTAACAAAACAACCTTGACTGTATTGGTTTCGAATCTGGATACCGTTCGCCGAACCCCAGCTATTCGAATATTGATTTAGGAAACTTGTAAAAGGATTCAGAGTTAACACCTTCTTCTTCTTCGTATTACTCGAAACTGCTTGTTGGCTGCGCTTTTCGTCGCTCTCGGAAACCGCCAGTCTTCGGAATAACCGACAACGCTCTCCAGTGGTTACGTGAACCTCGATGCGAGGTAGGAAAAATCATTACGCAGCTTTCTTCCGCCCTCGCTCGCTTGCTCCATGCACTTTTCAGGACGCAAGGGGCACCGTTTGGAATCGCAGCCAGACGTGATTCTGGTCACTGCTCTCCTCATCAAAGTGGGACATCGCAGCCAAGGCGAAAGCGGTACGAGTCAGAATTGGCGAGTGGGGCCTAAGTACCTGTGGCTCAAGATTTTACCCGTAAACTACTGAGCCCCAGTATTTTGCCAGAGATTTTCCGCTAACTTAATGATTCCAATAGACTTGT
>Ga0335077_10001629_pt1 | contig 26759 bp, 32 predicted proteins | sample Lox_Sample_31_FD_207151 | JGI IMG/M metagenome (GOLD analysis project Ga0335077, IMG submission 207151) | Soil microbial communities from Loxahatchee National Wildlife Refuge, Florida, United States - Lox_Sample_3.1 | ecosystem: Environmental > Terrestrial > Soil > Wetlands | place: USA... | reverse complement strand
TCCCGCGCGCCCGGATCAACCTCCCGACTGCGATTTCAGATGTTGCGGAAAAAGGGGACACGCCGCTCTGGCCACGCCCGTGGTTGCCCAACAGATCAGCCATGTCGGTCGGGGACAGAGTAGTCTGTCCCCTTTTTCAGCACCTTCCCGCACTTACTCCAGAATTTCCAGCGTAAAACGCCGGTTCAGTTTCATCCCCGCCGCGCCCAGCAGCGTCCGGATCGATCGTGCTGTCCGGCCCTGCTTTCCAATCACTTTTCCCAAATCGCTCGGCGCGACGCGCAGCTCGAGGACCGTGACCTGTTCGCCTTCAACCTCACGAACCGTCACTTCATCTGGAATATCCACAAGCGCCTTGGCGATTTCCGTTACCAAGTCTTTCACCCGTTTTCACCCTCCTGTTGGGTCGATTGTAGCAGTAAAACCCAGCCGTGCGCTCAACGCGCATGGGATTTGCTCTCTTTATCTTACCGCCCACGTTTGCACGTGAAAGTCCACAGACCGGAATCCGAAGCGGTTATGGGCGCGCATCGGCTTGAATCTGCGGCTCTGCGCGGCGCTTCCATTCGAACAGCACGATTCCAGCGGCCACGCTCACGTTTAGCGACGCGACCGCGCCGGCGAGCGGAATGCGGACCAGAAAATCGCAGTGCTTGCGCACCTGCTCATGCAGCCCATGGCCCTCGGCGCCGAGAACGAAGGCGGCGGGCGCGAGAAAATCGACCTTGTCGTAATCCTGATCGCCGCGCGCGTCGAGGCCGTAAATCCAGTAGCCGTTTTTCTTGAGATCCTCGAGGGCGCGATTGACGTTGGTCACGCGGACCACGGGAAGATAGGCGAGCGCGCCGGCGGAAGCGCGCGCGACCACGTCGGTCAATCCCGCGGCGCGGCGTTCCGGGATCACCACCGCGGCCGCGCCGGCGGCGTGCGCGGTCCGGATGATCGCGCCGAGATTGTGGGGATCCTCGACGCCATCCAGGATCACATGCGAGCCGCGCGCAGCGATGGTCGCCTCGAGCGTGGAGAATTTTTCGGCCGAGCCGATCGCCACGACGCCTTGATGATTCGACGCTCCCGCGGCGCGGTCCAGGTGCTCGCGCGATTCAAAGCGCAGCGCGATGGCGCGCTCGCGGCACAGGTCGATAATCTCCTGGAGTCGCGCGCCGGCGGCGCCTTTCACGACAAGCACCCGGTCGAGAGGGCGGCCGGCGCGGATCGCCTCCCGGACGGGATGGATTCCTGCGATGGCAGACATTATGATAAGGGTACTCTTATGAGCGCGCACGAAAACGTTCCCGTGCCTCCGGCCCTGGAGATTCCCGACAAGTTGTATTTCCGGATCGGCGAAGTCGCCCGGCTGGCTAATATCAAGCCCTACGTGCTGCGGTTCTGGGAAACCGAGTTTCCCATGCTCGGACCCAAGAAGTCGGGCACCGGGCACCGCCTGTACCGGCGCAAGGAAGTGGAGCTGGTGCTGGAGATCAAGCGGCTGCTGTACGAAAAGCGCTTCACCATCGAGGGCGCCCGCCGGTTCCTCGAAGGACAAGGGAAAGTCGTGCGGGCCAAAGACGGCCGCAGCAAGACCGAGACCGCTCGCGCCGGGCGCCCGGCCAAGGCGGCCGCGGCGGAGGCCGGGGCTCAGGCGGCTTTGTTCGAAGAAACCTCTATCCTCGAAACCGTGCGTAAAGAATTACGCGAGCTCGCCGAAATGCTTAAGTAGCGCGGCCAGCCCGAGGTGCGGGCTGACGCGTATTCCGTCAAAAACCCTCCATCCGAGCCGATAAGAGCGTCGAGGACATTTCTCCCGAGGCTCACGCATGATCCGCCTGACCAGAATCAATCGCGTTCCGCTGGTCCTGAACTCGGATCTCATCGAGCACATCGAGGCGACGCCCGACACGGTAATCAGTTTGACCAATGGCCAGAAATTCGTGGTGCTGGAGAGCGTGGAGGAAGTGATCGGCAAAGTCAAAGAGTTCCGGCAGTCGATTCAATCCTGCAATCACTGGACGGAAGGGTCGGATGCCGGACGATCCTAAGCCGGGAAAGCCGGGTGCGCCTGCCGCGGCGCCCAAGAACAGCCCAGGCCCGACCGGGAAGTCTCCACGGATCGATTTCGGATCGATCGCTGGACTCGTCGTCGCGCTGCTGGGAATTCTGGGTGGGCTGACTCTCGAAGGCGGCAAGCTTCGCGACGTGGCGCAGATCACCGCGGCGATGATCGTTCTGGGCGGCACCAGCGGCGCGGTCCTGGTGTCGATGCCTCTCGCGGTGGTGAGGGGCGCGCTCAAGCGCTTCGCGGGCGTGTTTCGCGAGGAAGTCGAGCCGCTGGGCGCGGTAATCGAGGAAGTCATCGGCTACGCGACCAAAGCGCGCAAAAACGGCCTGGTCTCGCTCGAACAGGAAGCCGACAAGATCGCCGACCCGTTCCTCAGGAAAGCGCTGAACCTGGCCATCGACGGGACCGATCTTCAGGAGATCCGCGAAATGCTGGAGCTTGAAATCGACCTCGAATGCGAGCAGGCGGAGGCCCAAGCGAAGGTGTTCGAAGCGGCGGGCGGTTATGCGCCGACCATCGGAATCATCGGCGCGGTGCTGGGTCTGATTCAGGTGATGAAGAACCTGGCCAACATCGAGGAGGTGGGCCACGGGATCGCGGTAGCCTTCGTGGCGACCGTGTACGGCGTCGGATCGGCGAACCTGCTGTTTCTTCCCGCGGCGGCCAAGATCAAAGCGCGGATCGCGGCCGGACGCCAGCGCAAGGACCTGATCGTGGAGGCGGTCGCCGGGATCGTGGAGGGTCTCAATCCCAAGCTGATCCGGCTGAAGCTGGAAGCCTACGCGCAGGCCGGCGCGGAGAAGCCGAAGGAGAAAGCCGCGAAGGAAAAGAAAGCGCCACAATCTGCTCCGGCAGCGGAGCCGGCAAAGCGCGAGGCATAGTATGGCACGTAGAAAAAAAGTTCCTGAGCACGAGAATCATGAGCGCTGGCTCATCTCCTACGCCGATTTCATCACCCTGCTGTTCGCCTTCTTCGTGGTGATGTTCGCGAGCTCGCAGACCGACAAGAACAAAGCGCAGGCCATTTCCGATTCGGTGAAGCGGGCGCTGGAGGGCCAGAAGATGGCGTCAGTGATCTCCGCGGTGCTGGGAGGCACCATCGACAACACCGGCAAAGGCAACGCCATGATGCGCGGGCCGGGCGGAGCGAAAACCTCGGCCCAGGAACAGAAGGAACAGAAGCTGGCGGAACTTCTGCCCTCGCTCAACGTGCTCACCGAGGAGCTGAAAAAGGAAATCGCCGAGGGAAAAATTCAGATCAACATGCAGCCGCGCGGATTGGTGGTGAGCTTCACGCAAGCCGCGCTGTTTCCGCCCGCGCAGGACGAGATTTCACCGGACGCCATGGAGGCGCTCGCGAAAGTGGCCGAGTCGATCAAGAAGATTCCCAACCCGGTGCGCCTCGAAGGCCACACGGACTCGATGCCCATCAACACGCCGCGTTTCCAAAGCAACTGGGAGCTGTCCGCGGCGCGCAGCATCACCCTGCTGGAGCTGTTCTCCGACAAATTCGGCGTGCCGCGGGAGCGCATGTCGATCGCGGGCTATGCCGACACCTCCCCGGTGGCGCCCAACGACACCGAGGAAGGACGCGCGAAAAACCGGCGCGTGGATATCGTGATCCTGAACGAGCAGGGGATGGTCGGCGAGCCGGCGAAACCGCCGGATGCTCCGAAACCGGCCGACGCGGTGAAGCACTAAACTGAAATTTATGCCCATCAAAGTCGGAATCAACGGGTTCGGGCGCATCGGCCGGAACGTGGTTCGTGCCGCTCTGCGCAATCCGAACGTCGAGTTTGTCGCCGCCAACGACCTGACGGACACCAGGACGCTGGCGCATTTGCTCAAGTATGATTCGGTCCTCGGCACGCTGCATGAGGAGGTGAAAGCCGAGGCCAACTCCATCCGCGTCGCCGGACGCGAGATCCGGATCTTCAGCTCGAAGGATCCGGCCGAGATCGATTTCCCCGGGCTGGGAGCGCAGATCGTCGTGGAGTCGACCGGCAAATTCACCGAAGCCAAGGACGCGGCCAAGCACCTGCGCGGGTCTGTCAAGAAAGTAATCATCTCCGCGCCCGCGAAAAATGAAGACATCACCATCGTGCTGGGCGTGAACCAGGACGCTTACGACCCCGCCAAGCATCACGTGATTTCGAACGCGTCCTGCACCACCAACTGCCTGGCGCCGGTGGTGAAGGTGCTCCATGACGCCTTCGGCATCGAAAAAGGCTCGATGACCACGATTCACAGCTACACCAACGATCAGAACGTGCTGGATTTTCCGCACAAGGATCTGCGTCGCGCGCGGGCGGCGGCCATCAATATGATTCCCACCACCACGGGCGCGGCGAAAGCTATCGGGCTGGTCATGCCGGCGCTCAAGGGAAAGCTGGACGGCTACGCGATGCGCGTTCCCACGCCCAACGTCTCGGTAGTGGACCTGGTCGCCCTGGTGTCGAAAAAAACCAGCACGGAAGAAGTGAACGCGGCGCTCAAACAGTGCGCCAACGGCGGCCTGCGCGGCATTCTCGCCTACACCGAAGATCCGGTGGTGTCCACCGACATGATGCACAATCCGGCCAGTTCAATTGTCGACTCGCAGTTGACCAAGGTGCTCGACGGAAACCTGGTGAAAGTCGTCGCCTGGTACGACAACGAGTGGGGCTACTCGATGCGCGTCGTGGATCTCATCGAGTTTCTGGCGAAAAAAGGTCTGTAATTGCTCGGATGACCAGAAAAGCGTGGGCGATCCTGGGGTCCGCACTCTTTCTCGTCATCGCGCCCGGATTCGTCGCCGTCCTGGTTCCTTTTTGGATCTCGCAGTGGCAATTTCGGGCGCCGTTTCTTGGCGCTGCGGTCACCCGCTGGGCTGGCACGACGCTGATTGCTCTCGGCGCCGTTGGCCTTCTCGATTCGTTCCGCCGTTTCGCCGTTGAAGGTCTCGGTACGCCGGCGCCCGTCGCACCGCCGGTGCACCTGGTGGCCGGTGGACTGTACCGGTTTGTTCGCAATCCGATGTACGTCGCGGTCGTGAGCGCGGTCCTGGGCCAGGCCCTGTTCTTCGCAAACGTAAATCTGCTCGTTTACGCCGGCTGCCTCTGGCTAGCGATGCACCTGTTCGTGGTTCTTTACGAAGAACCCACGCTCTCCGGGAAATTCGGCGAGGAGTATAAGGTGTTCCGCACCGCGGTCCCGCGCTGGATTCCGCGGCTCACGCCATGGCGCGGATAACGGCGTCAGTAAATTCGCGGGTGCTCGCCGATCCGCCCACGTCGCGCGTCACATGGCGATGTTCGGCGTACACTTTTTCGATCGCGGCTTGCAGCCGTTTCGCGGCTTCATGCTCGTGGAGGTGAATTAGCATCAGCACGCTCGATAACATCATCGCCGTCGGATTGGCGACGCCTTTCCCGGCGATGTCCGGCGCCGAGCCGTGCACCGCTTCAAAGACTGCATGATTTTCGCCCATATTGGCGCCGGGCACGATGCCCAGTCCGCCCACCAGCCCCGCGGCGAGATCGGAAACGATGTCGCCGTAAAGATTCGGCAGCAGCAGCAGGTCGAACTGCTCCGGCCGGATCACGAGCTGCATGGCCGCGTTATCCACGATCAGCTCGTTGTACTCGATCTGGGGGTAGCGCGCGGCGACTTCGCGGGCGCAGCGCAGAAACAAGCCGTCGGCCAGCTTCATGATGTTGGCCTTGTGAATCGCCGTGACCTTCCGTCGCCCGGCGCTTTCGGCGAAGCGGAACGCGTATTCGGCAATACGGATGGACGCCGCGCGCGTGATCACTTTCAGGCTGGTGACCACGTCGCGCACCACTTCGTGCTCCAGGCCGGAGTACAGGTCTTCGGTGTTCTCCCGAAAGATCACCATGTCGATTTTGACGTCCTGGAAGCGCGTCACCACGCCGGGAAGCGAGCGCACCGGGCGCACGTTGGCGAACAGGTCCAGCCGCTTGCGCAGCGCGACGTTCACGCTGGTGTATCCGCCGCCGATCGGCGTGGTCACCGGTCCCTTCAGCCCCACGCGCGTGCGGTCCAGGCTCTCGATCACTTGCGCGGGCAGCGATTCACCGGTTTTGAGAATGAGTTCCGCGTTCAGCTCGGCCGTTTCCCAATCGATCCTGACGCCGGTGGCATCCACGGCCCGCCGCGCGGCGGCAGCGACTTCGGGACCGATTCCATCTCCGGGGATCAAAGTAATCCGATGCGACATGCCTTATGAATCGATGTCCTTACCCATATACATCTCACTCACCAGCGAGCGATAATTTTCGAGCACGCGGGCGCGGCGAATCTTCATGGTGGGCGTCACCTCGCCGCGATCGATCGAAAAATCGTGCTCGAGGATTTTGAATTTGCGGATCTGTTCGAACGAAGAGAGCTGACGATTCACGTCCTTGACCGCCTTTTCCACCGCGCCGCGCGACTCTCCGATGCTACCGTTGACGGTGAATAGCGCGGTGACGTAAGGCATGCGATCGCCGATCAGCAGTACCTGGTTGATCGCAGGCTCGCGCTTGAACATCACCTCGATGCGTGCGGGGTAGATTTTCTTGCCGTTCGAAGACACGATCAGCTCTTTTTTGCGCCCCGTGATGTACCAGTAGCCGTCGGCATCCACTTCGGCGATATCGCCGGTGGCGAGCCAGCCGTCGCGCAGCACGGCCGCGGTCGCTTCCGGATCGTTGTAATATCCGCTGAACAGGCACGGGCTGCGCAGCATCAGTTCGCCGTCCTCCTCGAGGCGCGCTTCGACGCCGGGCAGCAGCTTGCCGATGCTGCCCGGCCTGGGGCGATCGAGCGGATTCAGCGCGACCACGCCCCCTTCGGTCAGTCCGTAGCCTTCCACCAGCGGCATTCCGATGGCGGAATAAAAATCGGCGAGATCCTTTCCCAGCGGCGCCGCGCCGGAGGCCGCGATATGCATGCGTCCGCCCAGGCGCTGGCGGATCTTGCGGAACACCACGCGGTCGAAAAACGCGAGCGATGCGCGCAAGGTCGCGGGCAGCGGTTTTCCGGCCTGGCGCAGGCGGCTCGCTTCGGATCCAGCGCCCAAGCCGAGATAGAACAGTTTGCGCACCGCCGCGGGGCGTTTTTTGATTTCGGTGGAAATCGTCGTGTAGACGCGCTCCCACACGCGCGGCGGCGCGAGAAAAAACGTCGGGCGAACGGTGCGAATCTCGTTGGGCAATTTCGAAAGCCCTTCGGAAAACCACACTGGAGTGCCCTGCCGGATGGGCACCATTTCCATCACCACGCGCTGCGCGATATGCGCCGAAGGCAGGAACGCGATGGTCACATCGTCCGGTGTGAGCGGAAGAACCGAGGGCGCGTGATCCATGTTGGCGACTAGGGCCTGATGCGTCACCAGCCCCATTTTCGGCTCGCCCGTGGCGCCCGAGGTCATGTACAGCACCGCGTAGTCTTCCGGCCGCAAATCGGCGATGATCGATTCGAACTTGTCGATTTCCCGCTCGCCCGCCGCCCGCACCTGATCGAGCGTGGCAGCGCCGTCCTGCTCGCCGGTGAGCAGAATCCAGCGCGCGTCGAAATCCCCCGCCGCCGACTTCAGCGCGCTCATCGATTGCGGGCTTTCGACGAACACCACGCGCGCGCCCGAGGCTTTGAGCGTGCGCACCTGCTCGGAAACCGGAAGGCTGGTATACAGCGCCGCGGCGACCGCGCCCGCGGTCATCACTCCCAGGTCGGCCAGATAAAATTCCGCGCGCGTTTCCGATTCGAGCGCGACGATGTCCCCCTTGCGCACTCCCATCGCGCGCAGGCCCACGGCGATCTGCCGCACCCAGTCGAGGTACTCGCGCCAGGTCCAGGCGCGATACTTCCCGCCGCCCAGCGGCTGATGCAACGCGGCGTTGCTCGGGTGCGCGTTCGCAGTCGATTCGAGCACTGCATAGACGGTGCGAGCCCTCATCCCGCTCAATGCTACCATGCCTCTGAAATGCACTTCGAGAAAGAAATCGAGATCGCGCGCAACGCCGCGGCGCGCGCCGCGGAACTGGCGTTGAAGCTTCAGCCCCGCATCGTGGCGGAGCCCAAGGCCGACGGCTCGCCGGTCACCGTCGCCGACCGCGAATGCGAAAAGCGGATCTGCGCGATGCTCGAAAGCGCTTTCCCCGACGATGGTCTGCTCGGCGAGGAAGGCGCGCGCAAGCCGTCGCGCAGCGGGCGCCGCTGGATCGTCGATCCCATCGATGGCACGCGCGATTTTGTGCGTGGCAACTTTTTGTGGAGCGTCCTGATCGGCCTCGAGCAGTCGGACGAAGTTGTTGCGGGCGTCGCGCACCTGCCGCTGGTGGGCGCGACCTCGTGGGCCTCGCGCGGCGGCGGAGCATTTCGCAACGATGTCCGCCTGCGCGTTTCAAGCATCGCCGATCCGGCCAGCGCCGTGCTTTCGGTGAACAGTCTGAACCGCATCGCTGGAATGGCCTTCGCGCCGCGCCTGCTCGACTGGGCCGCGCGCTTCTGGGCGTATCGATGCCTCGGGGGAACACCCGATGCGATCATGGTCGCCGCGGGCGAAGCCGAGATCTGGATCGAGCCGAAAGTGGCCGAATGGGACCTCGCCGCGGTGCAGGTGATCCTCGAAGAAGCCGGCGCGGTTTTTTTCGACCTGCGCGGCGAGCGCACCATCTACGGCGGCAGCGCGGTCGCGTGCACGCCCGGGTTGGAACGCGAGGTGCGCGCCTTTCTCGGCGTTTCGCTCGAATGACCGCATTTTAACCGTCCTTTCCGCAACTCTTGCGGAAATTTCGTGCTTGCATGATCGAAGTCGGTGGAAGCGAGAAAGAGAAAGGACGGCAAAAATGAGACGGATTGTTTTAAACATCGCCATGGGCACGCTGCTGGCCGGAGGCGCTTTCGCCCAGAACCCGGACCGGATTCAGGACCGCAAGGAAAACCAGCAGGACCGCATCGCCAACGGAGTGAAGAACGGAACGCTCACCCCGCGCGAAACCTCCCACCTGGAGAACAAGGAAGCCAACCTGAACAAGGAAACTCGCAACGACCGCAAGCAGAACGGCGGCAATCTCACCAACAAGCAGAAGGCGCAGGTCAACCGCCAGCAGAACCACCTGAGCAAGCAGATCTATCGCGACAAACACAACGGAAAGTAAGCGCGGGGCACCACTTCCTCACGGTCGTGGCTCTGCAACTGGTGGCGAGCGCAACATGCCGATTCCGAGCCGCGCGCGTCAGCAAGCGGTTTGCGCGTTTTCAGAAATCTCTAATCATCGGCGATGTCTTTGTTCGTATGGTCCTTGAGCAACGCGGTCGCGATTAGCGAGACGATCGCGCACCCCAGAATGAAAATCGCGATCGGCGTCGCCGAGCGGTAGCGTCCCATCAGCTCCGACGCGATCAGCGGAGCCGGGCCGCCCGCGATCAGCGACGAAAGTTGATAGCCCAGCGATGCGCCGCTGTACCGCAGCCGCCCCGTGAAGGATTCCGCGATCAGCGCGGCCTGCGGCCCGTACATCATGTCGTGCGGGACCATCGATAGCACGATCGCCGCGGCCGCCAGCGCGGGCACGCGCGTATCCAGCATCCCGAAGTAGGCAAACCCGAAAACTCCCGTAAGCGCCGCACCGAACATATACACACGCTTGCGACCCACCCGGTCCGACAGGTGCCCGAAAAACGGAATCGAGAAGAACGAAAGCGCCGCCGCGGCCAGCACCGCCAGCAGCAGAAAATCCCGCTTGAGCCCCAGCATCTGAGTGCCGTAGGCGAAGACGAACGCGGTGAACAGATAGAATGGCGCCTGCTCCGCCATGCGGCACAGCGCGGTCAGCGCGATCTCGCGAGGATGGCGGCGCAGAACTGCCACTACCGGCGCGCGCTCGATACGGCGATGCTCCACCAGCCGCCGGAACACTGGAGTTTCCAGGATGCCCACGCGAATGTAGAGACCCAGCGCCACCAGCACGCTGCTCAGCAAAAACGGAATGCGCCATCCCCAGGTCAGGAATTGGGCCCCGGATAGCGCGCTGAAAGCGAGCACGGCCAGGTTCGCGAGAAACAATCCCGCGGGCACTCCGAACTGCGGCCACGACGCGATGAACCCGCGATGACTGTTGCTCTCCGCCCATTCCATCGACAGCAGCACGGAGCCGCCCCACTCGCCTCCCACGCCGATGCCCTGAATGAAGCGTAGCGCCGTAAGGATGATCGCGCCCCAGATCCCGATGCGATCGTAACCCGGCACCAGCGCGACTAAAAATGTCGCGCCACCCATCAGCAGAAGCGTCGCGATCAGCGCCGCCTTGCGGCCCAGCCGGTCGCCGTAGTGCCCGAAGATCGCCGCGCCGATCGGCCGCGCGAGAAACCCGACCGCGTAGACTCCGAACGCTTCAAGCGTGCCGACGAACGGATCGGCGCCGGGAAAATACAGCCGCGCGAACACCAGTCCGGTGACCGTGCTGTACAGGAAAAAATCGTACCACTCGATCGCGGTTCCAATCGTCCCGGCGAGCACCGCGCGGCGAAGCTGGCGGCCGCGCACCGCTGCATCGACCCCGGTTTGCTGACTGGCGGCCATCGCGTCAGCCCGGCTCGATCATCGCCGCGCCTCGATCCGGTCACCGCCCGGGACCATCGCCGTACTCGCCACCGGCAGCAACACCGCCTGAATGATCGCGTCCAGCTCGGGAAATTCGGCATCCAGGTACGCGTTGCCCTGCTCGAAGAGCTGGTCCTGCTTGCCCGCCCGCATCCCTCCGCCCGACGCCTCGCCGTAGCCCGAAAAGATCCGGTCCACCACGTCCATTCCTTCGATCACTTTCCCAAACGGCGCGAATCCCTGCTCATCCAGATCGATATTATCCGCGAGGTTGATAAAAATCTGCGTGGACCGCGTCCCCGGCTTGGTAAAGGCGAAGGAAACGTAGTCGCGCTTGTTGCTCTGCTTTACCGGATCGTCGGGGATGGTCTTATCCCGCCATTTCTGCGCCACCACGGGATCTCCGGCGATGCCGAATTGAGCCCACTTGCCCGCCACGACGCGGAAAAAGCGCGAATCGTCGTAGTATTGGTCGCGCACCAGTTCGAGGAACCGGTCGGCTCCCTCCGGCGCCCAGTCGCGATGCACTTCGATGGTGAAATCGCCGGCCGTGGTTTCGAACCGCACCGACTGCCCGCGCGCCGCGGCCAGCATTGCCAGCGCGACCACCAGCTTCATCAATCGCCTTCCGCCGCCTGGTCGAGCAGCAGCGAAAATTGCCGGCTCTTCTGGTCCACCCGCGATTTCAGGTCGCTCAGCTCCCGTTCGATCGATTTCAGCCGGTCGGCCATGTGCAAACACGCCAGCACGGCCACGCGATTCGAATCGAGATTTCCGGCGCGCTGCGCGACGTCCGTCATCAGCTCGTCCACCGAGCGCGCCAGCGCTTCCACTTCGCCCGAGTCCTCGTTCGCCAGCAGATTGTAGGCCTGGTTGAAAATAGTGACGCGAACCGTTTTTCGTTCCGTCCCGCTGTCCATGTCTGAGGATATTATGACCCAGCCAGCAGGTCCATTTGTCCCAGCAGTTTTTCGATGCGCGTGCGGACCTGTTTCCGCTCCCCCCGCATTTCCTCAATCTCCTGCCGCAGGCGCTGGGTTTCGCTGAGCGCCATGCTGGCGTTGGACCGCACCGCGTCGCGCTCGGCGAAGGCCGCGTCGCGCTCAGCCACCGCGGCGTCGCGCTCGGTCCGCAGCGTTTTCACCAGCTCCACCGTGCGGCGAATGCGTTCTTCCAGGCTCGCGAGGGAATCTTCGTCTTCGGGAAGGCTGTGTGCGGCGGTGCTCATGCGGCGCTCTCCAGTGCGGCTTTGGCCTGGTTGACCAGCGCGCCGAACGCGGCCGGGTCGTTCAATGCGATATCGGCCAGCATTTTGCGATTCAGATCGACGCCGGCCTTCTTCAGCCCGTTCATGAATTTGCTGTAAGAGATTTCGGCGCTCTTGCACGCCGCGCCGATGCGCACGATCCACAGCGAGCGGAAATCGCGCTTCTTGAGGCGCCGTCCGATATAGCCATGGCGCAGCGACTTCTCGACCGCTTCCTGCGCGGAGCGATGCAGCTTGCTCTTGGTGAGGAAAAATCCCTTGGCGCGGGCGAGCGTCTTCTTGCGGCTCGCGCGCCGGTGGCTACCACGTTTAACTCTGGGCACGTTTTTATCTCCTGTTTCTTTCCAAAAAGCGGCGGATCAGGCACGTGCGATTTGGCCCGTCCACACGCACGAACGATTTTAATACGGAAGCATGCGCTTGATCTCGGGGGAATTGGCCGGATCCGCCACATCCGCATGTCCCAGCCGGCGCTTCCGCGAGCGCGGCTTGGACGTCAGAATATGACGGGCAAATGCATGGCGGCGCTTGATTTTGCCGCTGCCCGTCTTTTTGAACCGCTTGGCCGCACCCTTATGGGTCTTCAACTTTGGCATGGAATTTCCCTTGTATTTCGCTCGGGGATCGCCGCCCTCGCGATGCGAAGCCGACTGATTGAAGTGTAACACACGCCGCCGCTTTCGCGGTCGAGGCCCGCTTCTACGCCTTCAATACGCATCCATGGCCGGTTCGCGGAAATAGCCGTCCCACGCCCGAACATTGGCACGCCGGCCAGTTCCGGCTTTTCAGCCACTTGCGCTGGCAGGCGGATTGCTCCCGCGAAAACATGCCCAAGCTCGAGCGTGTGCGCGATTTCCTCTCCGCGGCGCCCTCCGCGGACTACTTCCACGAAAAAGCCGCCGATGGCTGGCGCCTGATCGCCATCGAGTGGGAACGCGGCGCGCCCGCCACACCTTCGGTCGAGGACGTTCCCTTCGGCCTCCGCGTTGCGAGCGACTGCCGCCGTCTTGAAGAAAATCCCGACGAGATGCAGGTCCTGGTGCTCATGATGGAGACCATCGTCCAGGATGGCCCGCTCTCGCAGGCCGCGCAGGCGATCAACGATCGCGGCTTCCGCACCCGCGACGGCGAGAAATGGACCCCGCAGGCGCTGTTCTACCTATTGCCCCGCCTCATCGAGGTCGGCCCGAAATTATGCACCAGCGAGCAATGGATCGAGCGGCGCAAGCACCTGTTCAACGTCGTTTGACATCGGCCAGAGTGCGCCACCTCATGTGAAGGCCCTCGGGCAGGCGGAAACGCGTCCCCTGCACGAAGAACGTGCCCGTTCCCGGCGCCTCACCCGAGTACACCGTCTCGGATTTGTACGACGACCACGTCCACTCCAGCAATCCGCTATGCGGTTCGAGGAGGTTCGGTTTGCTCTCGCGCCCCTTGCCGATGCTGAGGAACCAGGACAGTCCCGGCACCGAATCGATCTGTTCCAGACTGCCGTGAAAAGTCCAGCGGCGGGGAGGTGCCTCAATTGCGACGAATTCCAGCCCAATGATGAAGTGCGGTACCGGCTTCGAATAACGCTCCATTCGGCGGATGCGCCCGCGGAGCAGCGCACCCTTGGGAATCACCACCTGATTCTTCAGCCTGGCATCGGCGCTTACGCGCGCGATTACCGGGTCGCCTTCGACAGCCGATTCCGAAATCGCCTGCGTAAGCTCCATCGAAATCGAAATTCCCGGCGGGAGTTGCGAATCTTGCATCGCCGCGGGCTTCGGAACTTCCGCGGGTGGCGTATCGTCGAAGCGGATGGAGGATTCGGTCAGATACGGCCGGCATTGGCTGAATTCGACTTCATTGCGGTTCTCTCCGCTGTGATCCGATGTCAGCACCAGCGCGCTTTGCGGAAGAATCAGGCCCGAATCGCCCACCCGCATCTTCGCGTAATCCACCTGGGAACGCGCGGATGTAATCGGCAGTTCGGGCGGAATCTGTTGGGCATCGGAAACCAGCCGCACCAGATCGAGCGTGTCCGGATCGGCCCAGAACGATCCGGATTCGGCCACCATCGCGGACTGCCCGGCGTAGGTCAGCTTCCATCTGCTGGCGAATGCGGCGATGCTGTAGTTGTACTTGAGCGCCGGCCTGCCCTTGAGCGGCTCCTCGCCCATATACCGGATCTGCGAGGCGGAATTGCCGAACACGTTGCCCGCCTGGCCGGAGAATTCGCCGGTCGAAATGGTGCCGCTGTCGACGATATCGCGCATGCTGTCGGAAAATCGGCTCGCGCCGGGCCACGAATAACTCTCCTCCTGGCCGATTCTGGTGACCTCCACGCGAAGCGTGTCCACCAGCCGGAAATCCGGCTGCTTCCCCTCGCGCCGCGACCGCTCAATGGTCTCGATGCAGGTGTAGCGCGGAAGCTTTTCGAGATCGGCGCGCACCCTCGCCCGGATTTGCGCGAGCACCATCACCTCGCGCGGCAGATCCGATGGAACCTGCGCGAGAACCGGCAGCAGCAAAAACAGCGCCGTCATGGCGGATCACCGGTGCAATTCGTACAGCGGCGAAAGCTCGCGCAGCTTCTCGACCACCTCGATCACCCGCCCCGCCACGTACTCGACCTCGTCCTCGGTATTGAACCTTCCCAGTCCAAAGCGAATCGAGGAATGCGCCAGTTCGTCGCCCGCCCCCAAAGCCTTCAGCACGTGGCTCGGCTCGATGGTCGCCGAGGTGCACGCCGAGCCGCTTGAAAGCGCCACGTCGTTGACGCCCATCAGCAGGGCTTCCCCCTCCACGAAACCGAAACTGACGTTCAGATTATTCGGCAGCCGCGCCTCCATCGACCCGTTGATGAAAATGTGATCCAGCCCGGCGAGCAGCCGGTCCTTCAAGCGGTCGCGCATCGCCGCCAGGCGCTGGGCCTCTTCCGCCATCTCCGCCTGCGCAATCGCGCACGCCGCGCCCAGCCCGACGATCCCCGGAACGTTCAGCGTCCCGCTGCGCATCCCGCGCTCATGCCCTCCACCGTCGATCTGCGCGGTCAGCCCAACACGCGGATCGCGCGAGCGCACATACAACGCGCCGACGCCCTTCGGCCCGTACATCTTGTGCCCGCTGATCGACAGCAGATCGATGCGATCCGCTGCGACGTCCACCGGAATTTTGCCGGTCGCCTGCGCCGCGTCGGTGTGCAGCAGAATTCCCCGCTCCTTCGCGATGCCCCCCATCTCGCGGATGTTCTGGATCACACCGATTTCGTTGTTGGCGTACATGACGCTCGCCAGAATCGTGCGCCCGGTAATGGCTTCGCGAAATCTTTCAAGATCGATCAGGCCGTCTTTTTCAACCGGCAGGTACGTTACCGCGATCCCGCTCTTTTCGAGGTGCTTCACCGTATCGAGCGTCGCCTTATGCTCGGTCACCACGGTAATGACGTGATCCCCTTTGCCCGCGTAAGCTTCCACCGCGCCCTTGATCGCCAGGTTGTTCGACTCGGTCGCGCCGCTGGTGAAAATGATCTCTTTGGGCGACGCGCCGATCAGCGCCGCGACCTGCTTGCGCGCCTTCTCGACGCCTTCCTCGGCTCTCCATCCGAAGCTGTGGCTGCGGCTCGCCGCATTGCCGAAAATCTCGCCGAAGTACGGCCGCATGGCCTCGAACACCCGCGGATCGAGCGGCGTGGTCGCGTGGTTGTCCAGATACACCGGCAGCTTCACGCTCATCTCCTAGGTTGCGGAAAAAGGGGTTTCGAGCATCGTCATCTCCGCGTGATCTGCACGCTTTGAAACGCGGCCATCGGAATCGAGATCTCATCTTCGGCCAGATCGGAGATGGTGATGTTCGAAAGCAGCCGCAGGATGCCTTCGTGCACTTTGCGCAGCGGCTCGCGCACCGGGCAGCGCGGGCTCTGGTCGCAATGCGCGTGCTCGGTGAAGCAGTGCGTCAGAATAATGGGACCGTCGATCGCCCGGATCACTTCGAGCGTGCTGATGTCGCGCGCCGGCCGCGCCAGCCGGTACCCTCCGCGCGTCCCCTGCTCCGATACCAGCAGCCCGTTGCGCGCCAGGTTCTGCAGAATTTTCGAAAGCAGCGGCAGCGGAATTCCGTAGGCGTCGGCGATGTCCTTCGCGCTTGAAGCCCCCTGCGCCGAGGCCAGGTGCCGCAGCGCGATCAATCCGTAATCGGCTTTCTTTGTAAGCTTTAGCATCCGTCGCCGAACTCGGACCGGATTGGTCCTAAATTATTATGGGAACGCTGATCGTGAAGTGTCAAGCGGGCGAAGCCTCACCGGCTGAGGCGGCATGCGCGTGCTGATGCGTTCTGAGCCCCAGTCGGGCCGTTTCGCAGTGATCCTGCGCCAGCCGAAGCTCCTCCAGAACGATGTCGAACTCCTGAGCATCGAAATTTCCGGCGGCTTCGATGACTCTGCGCGACAGCGGCACAAGAACCTGAATCGCGTTCTGGTAGTTCGCCAGCAACGCTTCGCAGAGCTGGCATTTCATAACGTTAAACCTGGGGCGAGGAAGCACGAACTCCATTAGACTCCCGTGAGGCGTCCGTGTTTCATACTTGACATCAAGTTGAATTCCGCGCAACCAGGCGCTGTGGAGCGTGCGAGAGCCATGCCTACAACCAGTCGAATCAGCCGCTTCCATGGTGGTTGCGCGCCGAGTCACCACTCGCGCCGCTCTCATTTGCGTCCTTCCGGCCGTTAAGTACGGTTATGAGCACGGGTGCGCCGGACCATGCGGTTTGGGACATCCTCCTCGCCGAGGCTCCCGGATTCGTGCGCGCGCGGATCGAGGGCGCGGCCGGCGCCGAAAAGCCCTCCTTTGTCGATTTCGCTCTCGATGCCCTGGAGCATGCGGATACGGACGGCCTGCAGAAATCCATTGCGTGCGCTCTGCTGGACCGCGGCATCCTGATCCGCGCGATCTGCGATCCCTCGCTGCTCTCCACCGAAGACGCCCTGCGCCTGGCTCGCGCCGCGGTGCGCACCGATCCCGAGATCGATTACAAGCTCCTCGAATGGGTAGGCGATCGTGTCCGCGACTGGTACAACGCGATGCCCAAAGAGGAGACTATGCGCGTGCTCGGCGTGGTGGACGCCATCTCGGACTGCCGCCGTCTGATGGTCGCCTTGATGAAATTCGTCAGCGTTCCGGACGCGCACGTGCGCTCCAAAGCGGTCAAGCTGCTGGCGCGCGCCCGCTCCAATCCCGGCTGGGCCGATTTGGTTCTGAGCGATCCGGATCCCCGCGTGCGCGCCAACTTGATCGATGGCACCGCGTACATGCTGGGACGCGGAGCCGAGCCGCTCCTGCGCCGGGGCGCAGCCGACGAGCATCATCGCGTGGCCACCGCGGCGCTGCTGGCGCTGGCCCGCCGGGGAGACGAGCTCAGCCGCCAGCGGCTCGAGCAGATGGCCGCCGAATCGAGCGACCCGCGCCGCGCGGCAGCCTCCTGGGCGATGCGCCAGTTGGAGCTTCCCGAAACGGAATCACCGGCTCCAGAGGCCCCGCAAGACTCCGATAAAATAAAAACAACGCCACCGTAGCTCAGTTGGCAGAGCGGCAGTTTTGTAAACTGCGGGTCGGGGGTTCAAATCCCTCCGGTGGCTCACCCGCCCTCCATCAGTCCGTCACGCGTCGCCGGCGCGCGAACAGCCCTGCCGGTGACGGCGGGATGCGAAGGTCATGCTTCAGGCACTGTGCAACATCCGATTGACCCTCACATAATATCTGACTATAGTCAGAGATATGAACCAAAGCGCCCTTCGGCAAGTTCGAAGTTTCCATCGAACCGTAGCCGAGCGCATGGGCGCCCTCGAGGATCGATTTCTCCGGCGGGACCGCCCCATGAATGAAGCCCGGCTCATCTGGGAGATCGGCCGGAAGGGCGCCGAAGTCCGGGCGCTGCGCGCGCGCCTCGGGATTGACTCCGGCTATCTGAGCCGCGTCCTGCACTCCCTTGAAAGTCAGCGCTTCGTCACATTCCTCCCAAGCTCAAAGGATCGCAGGGTGCGCCGCGTTTGTCTTACCAAGACCGGCCTCGCTGAGCGCACCGAGCTTGACCGCCGCTCCGACGCGCTCGCCGCGGACATTCTAAAGATGCTCACCGCATCCCAACGCAAAGCGCTTGTGGCCGCCATGGGAGAAGTCGAACGCCTGCTCCAGGCGTCGATGGTGAGCTTCGCGGCCGAGGATCCCTCCACCGCCGTCGCACGCTGGTGTTTCGATCAATACTTCGCGGAACTCGCCGAGCGCTTCAAAACAGGTTTCGATCCCGCACTCAGCATCTCCGCCGATGCGGAGGAACTCACACCCCCACGGGGTGTATTGATTCTGGCTCGCTTGCGTGGCCGGCCTGTGGGTTGCGGAGCGCTCAAGTTGCATGGGCAAAAACCGGCCGAACTGAAGCGAATGTGGATCGGCCCGTCCGTGCGCGGCCTGGGCGTGGGGCGTCGGCTGCTCGCCGAGTTGGAACGGCACGCCCGCAACGCTCGAGTCACTGTGCTGCACCTGGAAACCAACCGCGCGCTGACTGAAGCGATCGCCCTCTATAGACGTTCAGGCTACATCGAAGTCGATGCATTTAACGCCGAACCGTACGCCGATCACTGGTTCGAAAAACGCTTGATTTAGCAACCTCCGGCAGCTTAATCCCGTGTCACGAACTCGGCGAACACCTCGTTCGACAACAACACGCCCCGATCGGTCAACCTGAGCCGCCCGCCGGCAATCTCCAGCAGCCCGTCGCGCGTGAATCGCTCCACCGCGATGCGAAAGCGCGAAAAATCCGTGAAGATTCCCTGCGTCAGCCGCAGCCCGAGATAGAACGGCTCGCCCGATGCATCCGCCGCGCTCCGCTCCATCACCCCCGGATGCTCGACGTACTCCGCCGCCGATTCCGCCGTTCTCGATCGCCATGTGCCATCAAAGGAGTGCGCGTCCGAGCCGAAGCCGAGGTACGGTTCTCTGCGCCAGTATTTCAAGTTGTGCGCCGATTCGAACCCCGGACGCGCGAAATTCGAAATCTCGTAGCGTTCCAACCCCGCGCATCTCAACCGCTCGACCGCGCGTTCGTACATTGACGCGACCGCATCTTCGCACGGCACATCCGAGGCCCCGTAGCGCTTTCCGCCGGCGAGAATCTCGCGTCCCAGCCGGCTATCCTCATCCACTTCGAGCATATAAACCGAAGCGTGCGGAACGTTCAGCCTCTCCAACCACTCGAGCGACTCCTCCCAGCTCGCCTCCGTCTGCCCGGGAAGTCCCGCGATCAAATCCACGCTGATCGATTCGATCCCCGCCGCGCGCAGCACCCCGATCTCGCGCGCGACAATTTCCGCCGAATGCTTCCGCCCCGTCCGCGCCAGCTCGCGTGCGACGAATGACTGCACTCCCAGGCTTACCCGATTGATCCCCGCGTGCACCCACGCGCCCGCCTTCGCCGAATCGATCGATCCCGGCGCCGCTTCAAGCGTCGCCTCGCGCCAGGGCCTTCCCGGAATCGCGTCCAGCCACGCCGCCAGCGCCGCCGTATCCATCCCGCTCGGCGTCCCCCCGCCCAGATACACCGTCTCCGGCGTCCACGGCCAATCCTGCCTCCGCAGCTCGCCGAGCACCGTCGCGACGTAGCGCGCTTCAAGCTCCTTGCCCATCACGCCCGACGCGAAATTGCAGTACGTGCACTTTTGCGCGCAGAACGGATAAGAAATGTAAACACCCGCCACGCTTCCAACGTAACAGTTCTATTTATTTTGCGACTTCCGCGGTGCCGCGCGCATCTGCTACCCTTGGACCACTGCGCCCATGGACCCGGCTTGTATTCGACATACTGACGTCCCCGGCACCACCCGGCTTTTCGCCGATTTCACCTATCATTTCGATCGCGTAGCGCGCTTTTACCGCCACAATCCTCACGACCCCGGCTCCCTCGCCGCGGCCGCGGCCGAAATCGATTATCCGGCCCAGCGCCGCGCGGCGATGGTCAGCGCGCTGCGGCGTCAAAATGGCGAAAGCGAATCGTTGCGGCGCCTGGCGGATCCGGGAACCGTCGCGGTGGTCACCGGCCAGCAGGTCGGATTGTTTTCCGGCCCCGCCTACACGGTTTATAAAGCCATCACCGCTGCGCAACTGGCGCGCGATCTGAGCGCCCGCGGAATCCCCGCCGTTCCCGTTTTCTGGCTCGCCACGGAAGATCACGACTTCGCCGAAGTCAATCACGCCTGGGTTTTCGATTCCTCCGGCCAGCCGGAGGAGTTCAGCGTTCTACCGCCGCCCGAAACCAACGGACGCCAGCGTCCGGTGGGAGGAATCGTCCTCGATCGCCCTCCGGTGGACGAGCTTGCGCGCCTGCTCGCGCCATTCCCCCACGGCGAAGACGTGATCGCCGCGGTCCGCGGCGCTTACCGGCCCGGCGCCACCATGGGCGCGGCATTTCAGACGCTGCTCAAACACGTTCTCGACAAGCTCGGTTTGCTGTTTCTCGATCCGCTCGACCCGTCCGTTCGCGAAATCGGCGCGCCTCTTGTTGCCGAAGCCCTGGGCGCCGCGCGCGAGCTCAAAACGAAACTGCTTGAGCGCAATCGCGAACTCGAAGCGGCAGGCTATCACGCGCAGGTGCACCTGGAAGAGAAAACGTCGCTGTTTTTCCTGCTCGACAACGGCGAGCGTGTCCCGCTGCGCCGCCACAACTCCGATTTCGCCGACCTGCGCCCCCGCGCCGCCGAGATTTCTCCCAATGCGCTCCTGCGTCCCGTGATGCAGGATTATCTGCTTCCCACCGTCGCCTACATCGGCGGACCGGCCGAGCTCGCCTATCTGGCGCAATCGCAGGTCATCTATGACCGGCTGCTCGGAAGAATGCCGGTGGTCACCTCGCGCACTTCTTTCACGCTGCTCGAGCCGCGCGCGCACAAACTGCTCCAGCGCTATCATCTTTCGCTCCCGCAGACCTTCGTCGATCCGGAGCACCTCAAGGAAAAAATCGCCCGCGCGCTGGTGCCCGAATCGGTCGAGCGCGCCTTCGCCGACGCGCACGACGGCCTCACCCACAATCTCGACTGCCTCAACCGCGAGCTTGAAAAATTCGACCACACGCTCGCCGAGGCGCTCGCCCACGGCAAGTCGAAAATGGTGTACCAGCTTGAAAAATTGCGGCGCAAAATCGAGCGCGAAACCATGCGCCGCGACGATCGCGCCGGCGCCGAGGCAGCCTATCTTTCCAATCTCCTGTTTCCGCACCGCCATTTGCAGGAACGCTTCTATTCCATCCTTCCCTTTATCGCGCGCCACGGTATGGGCCTGATCGATTCGCTCTCCGACGCCGCGCGCGTGGATTGCCCGGACCACCGGGTGCTCTTAATTTGACCGGAAATGCGCATCAATTCCGTTAAAAACAGCCTCAAAGCAGGAAAATTGCAGGTGGGCTGCGGCTTCGGCCAGATCCGCTCCGATGAGGTCGCGCGCATTCTCGCCGCGGCCGGGTTCGACTGGACCTTCATCGACGCCGAGCACGGCGGCTTCGGCATCGAAACCCTCCAGGACCTGTGCCGCGCCTCTTCCGCCGCCGGGATGTCGCCCATCGTGCGCGTCGCCGACATGCAGTATGCGCTGGTGGCGCGCGCGCTCGACTGCGGAGCGCAGGGCATCATCTTCCCGCGCGTCGAATCGCCGGAGCTGCTCGAAAAAGCCGTGAGCTGGACCAGATTTCCGCCCCTGGGAATCCGCGGCTTCGGACTTTCCGCCACCCACATCGGCTGGGAGCGCGCCACCATCCCGCAGATGATCGAGCACTTCAATCAGAACACGCTGGTGGTTCTGCAAATCGAAACCCTGCTCGCCGTCGAGCGCCGCGATGAGCTGCTCGCGGTTCCGGGCATCGACGTGGTGATGGTAGGGCCCGTGGATCTCTCCATTTCGCTCGGCGTCCCCGGCAATTTCGAGCATCCCAAAATGGTGGACGCCATGGAAAAAATCCGCGACAGCGCCCTCGCGCACGGCGTCGTGCCCGGAACCCAGACGCGCACCCTCACCCTGGCGAAATTCTGGAAAGACCGAGGCATGCTCTTCCTGGGCAGCGGCAGCGACACCGGTTTCCTGTTCGAAAAAGCCTCCGAAATCGCCACGGCCCTGAAGGCCTAGCCCTCGCCAACCGACCACCGGCCAGCATTTCTGAAGTCCCTAGAATGATACGGCGCCGGTGGACGGCGGACTTTCAGTCCGCGCGGGGCTTTAGCCCCGCTACTCAGCCGGATTGGCGGAGCTAAAGCTCCGCGCGGGATGAATCCCGCCGTCCGAAGCGCTCGACGCGTTCGATCGGCAGCAAGCGATTTAAGAGACAGCACACTAAGAGGCTGCTGAAAAACACCTTCACAGGCTAAAGGCCTGTGCCACCCTGTCACCGCAAGCTGTTGATCGAGGTGGCACAGGCTTCAGCCTGTGGTCTTCGAGTGACATAAAACGGAGTTTTTCGGCAGCCGACTAGATCGCCGCGACCAGCTTCGCCAGCAGCGCCGTCCGGTCGGCGATCCTGTTAATCAGAATGCTTTCATTCACCGCGTGGGCCCCTTCACCCACCGCTCCCAAACCGTCGAGCGTCGGAATTCCCAGCGCCGCCGTGAAATTCCCGTCCGACCCTCCGCCGGTTGACGATTCCTCGACCTCGACGCCCATCTCCGCCCCCAGCTTCTTCGCCAGCCCGAACAGCTTTCGCACGCCCGCGCTGCGCTCCATCGGTGGACGGTTCAACCCTCCGCTGATCTCGATCGTGCAGCGCTTGTCGAACGGCTTCAAAGACGCAAACGCGCGCTCCAGGTAAATTCGATCGCGCTCGCGCGGCGCGCGGATATCCACCACCGCTTCGCACTCCGCGGCGACCACGTTGCTCCGTGTTCCGCCGCGCACCACCCCCGGGCTCACCGTCACTCCGCGATCCAGGCGCGTGAATCCGGCAATCCGTTCGATCTGCCGCGCCATCTCCACAATCGCGTTGGCGCCGTTTGCAAAATCCACGCCCGCGTGCGACGCCTTCCCGCGCACCGTCACTGTGTACCAGCCCACGCCCTTACGCGCCGTCTTCAGTTTGCCCTCGAGTCCGGTCCCCGGCTCCAGCACCAGCACGGCGACGCTTTTCCGCGCCGCTTCCTCCGTCAACTCGCGCGACGATTCGCTCCCCACCTCCTCATCCGAATTCACCTGGAGCACAACTTTCCGGGAAACCGGCACCTCCAGATCCCGCAGCGCGCGCATCGCGAAAATGAAAAACGCCATCCCCGCTTTCATGTCCAGCACGCCCGGTCCCCACAATCGTCCGCGCGACACTCTAAACGGCATTTTCGCAAGCGTCCCCTTCGGCCACACCGTATCGGAATGTCCAAGTGCCAGAATCTGCCCGTCTTTTTTTTCTTCCCCAATGGTGAACGCCAACCGCAAATGCCGCCCGTAAGTTGTTCCACGTGGAACAGTTATGGGTTTTGCAACATCTCTCGTCCGCTCCGCCATGAGCTCGACAAATCTGTTCACCGCACTCGGATCATCGCTGGGCGACTCGCATTCGACCAACTCCTGAATCAACGCGATCATCTCTTTTTGTTTTTGGCGCGCATAGCGAAGAAAGCGATCCATGGTTGTTATAATAACGGGACCGCATGCCAGTCATGGATATCGAGGGAATCCGCGCGATCCTTCCGCATCGCTACCCGTTTCTCCTCGTGGATCGCATCGAGGAACTGGAACCCGGGCGCATCGTCGGCATCAAGAACGTCACCATCAACGAGCCGTTCTTCACCGGCCATTTTCCCGATTATCCGGTGATGCCCGGCGTGCTGATCATCGAAGCCATGGCGCAGGTGGCGGGCGTGCTGGTGCTGAGCCAAATCGAGGATCGCAAAAGCAAGCTGGTGCTGCTGGCCACCATCGAGGAAGCGAAATTCCGCCGCCCCGTGCGCCCCGGCGATCAGCTTCGCATCGAAATGAAGCTGGAGCGCCAGAAATCAACCGCCGCGAAGATGTCGGGCAAGGCAACCATCGACGGCGTGCTCGCGGCCGAGGCCACCATGATGTGCGCTCTCGCCGAGCGTAAATGATCCATCCGAGCGCCATCGTCGATCTGAACGCGCGCATTGCGGAATCGGCGGAGGTCGGGCCGTATTGCGTGATCGGCTCGGACGTTGCAATCGGCGCGCGCACGCGCATGATGGCGCACGTTTTCATGGAGGGTCCGCTCGAAATCGGCGAGGACAATATTTTTTTTCCGTATTCGACCGTGGGCGTCGCGCCGCAGGACCTGAAATATCGCGGCGGGCGCTCTTCGACGCGCATCGGAAATCGCAACCGCATTCGCGAATTCGTGACCATTCATCGCGGTACCGAAGGCGGCGGTATGGTAACCCAAATCGGCGACGACAATCTTCTCATGGCCTACGTGCATATCGCCCATGACGCCAAGGTCGGCAGCCACACCGTGCTCGCCAACGCGGTCACTTTCGGCGGACACGTGACCGTCGAGGACTGGGCCATCATCGGCGCGTCGAGCGGCGTGCACCAGTTCTGCCGCGTCGGGCGCCACGCGATCGTCGGAGGATACAGCGTGATCACGCAGGATGTTCTGCCATTTTCAAATACGGTGACCGCGCGCGAAGCGAAAGTCTTCGGCGCCAACGCAACGGGTCTGAAGCGCCGAGGATTTTCTTCTGAATCGATCGACGCGCTGCACAAGGCATTCCGCCTCTTGACACACAGCGGCCTGAACACCACCCAGGCGCTGGAGCGCATCGCCGCCGAAGTTCCCGCAAGCCCGGAAGTGGATGAACTGGTCCGCTTCATCCGTTCGGCCGAACGCGGATTTGTCAAATAATGCCTTACGGACTCATCGCCGGCAACGGCCGCTTTCCGGTTCTGGCGCTCGAAGCCGCGCGCCGCGCCGGGATGGAGATCGTCGCCTTCGGGATCCGGGAAGAAGCGCCGCCGGAAATCGAGCTGCTCGCCGCACGCTGCTACTGGATTTCGCTCGGGGCGCTCTCGAAGCTGATCGAAATCTGCCACGAAGAAAAGATCACGCAGTTGATGATGTGCGGCCAGGTGAAGCACGCGAAAATCTTTTCCTCGATCGTTCCGGACTGGCGCCTGGTAAAACTGCTCGCTTCGATCGAAACCAAAAACACCGAAGGCCTGATCGGAGCCGTCGCGCGAGTGCTGAAAGATGAAGGCATCGAGCTGGTGGATTCGACGCTGCTGTTGAAGGATCTGCTCGCGCCGGAAGGCGTGCTGACCAAGCGCCAGCCGAATGAGGAAGAACTGCGCGACCTCGAATACGGCCGCAAGATCGCGACCGCGCTTTCCGAACTCGACATCGGCCAAAGCGTCGCGATCGCCGAGCGGGCGTGCGTCGCGGTGGAAGCGATGGAAGGCACCGACGCGATGTTGCGCCGGGCAGCATCGTTAGTCGAAGGCAAGCCCCTGCGATTAGTCAAAGGCTCGCGCCGCCGGAGGCATCTGTTGTTCGATGTCCCGGTGATCGGACCGAAGACGATCGAGGTAATGGTCGAGACTCGGACGACTGCGCTGGCGATCGATGCGGGGCGGACCCTGATGATCGATCGCGTTCAGTTGACGGAATTGGCGAACAAGACCGAACGAGTGATCATCGCTTTGCCGCCCCTGGATGGACTAAGCGAAACGCACTTTTCAAAGCTCATCGGTAAAGCGTCCCAGTGATTCCGTTACGAACGATGGACGGCGGATTTCAATCCGCGCGGCGCTTCAGCGCCGCTCCGACCGGCACGGCTAAAGCCTTGCGCGGGCTGAAGCCCGCCGTCCCCGGTGCGTCAGGACGACGGCTTACTGGCCCCGTATGATCTGACAAGCGTAACGCGCGAACCTAAGCGATTCCACCATCGCCTGCGCCGCCAGCATCCGATCGATGGGATCGCGATGCACGGGCGTCAACCCTCCTCCGACCCGCCGCCGACCTTCAGGACCGCTAAAAACGCCTCCTGCGGGATTTCCACGCGGCCTACTCGCTTCATTCTCCGCTTGCCTTCTTTTTGTTTTTCGAGCAGTTTTCGTTTGCGCGTGATATCGCCGCCGTAGCATTTCGCCAGCACGTTTTTCCGCATTGCCGGGATATTTTCACGCGCGATCACTTTGTTGCCGATCGCGGCCTGCAAGGCGACTTCGAACATCTGGCGGGGAATCAGCTTGCGCAGTCTTTCGATTAACGATTTGCCGCGCTCGTAGGCGAAATCCCGGTGCACGATCATCGACAAGGCATCGATGGGATCGCCCGCGACCAGCACGTCCAGCTTCACCATTGGCGAGACGCGATGGCCGGCGAAATGATAATCGAGCGACGCGTAGCCTCGCGATGCGGACTTCAGGCGATCATAAAAATCCAGAACGATCTCATTCAGCGGGAGCTCATAGCCTAACAGCACACGGCCCGTGCCGATATATTCAAATTTTTTCTGCGTTCCGCGCTTTTCTTCGAGCAGTTTTAAAATTTCACCTAAATATTCCTCGCGCGTGATCACCGTCGCGTCGATGATCGGCTCTTCGATCTGCTTGATCTCCGCGGGATTCGGAAATTTGGTGGGATTGTCGATTTCGAATACGCGGCCGTCGATGGTGGTCACTTTATAGCGCACGCCCGGCGCGGTGGTGATCAGATCGATCTGGAATTCGCGTTCGAGGCGCTCCTGCACGATCTCCAGGTGCAACAATCCAAGAAATCCGCAGCGGAAGCCGAAGCCCAGGGCAACGGAATTTTCGGGCTCGAAGCTAAACGCGCTGTCGTTCAGGCGCAATTTTTCGAGAGCGTCGCGCAGCAAGCCATGCTCATGCGAT
>Ga0335077_10001628_pt1 | contig 26764 bp, 19 predicted proteins | sample Lox_Sample_31_FD_207151 | JGI IMG/M metagenome (GOLD analysis project Ga0335077, IMG submission 207151) | Soil microbial communities from Loxahatchee National Wildlife Refuge, Florida, United States - Lox_Sample_3.1 | ecosystem: Environmental > Terrestrial > Soil > Wetlands | place: USA... | reverse complement strand
GAATCTCTTGATGGCTCGCATCGGGCCGGGCGTAGGCGATATTCTCGCGCACGCTCGCCTGAAACAAATACGGCGACTGATCCACCAGCACGATCAGGTGCCGCAGCTCCTTGAGGGGCATATCGCGTAGATCGCGGCCGTCAATACGGATCGCGCCGGCGTCAGGATCGTAGAAACGAATCAACAGATCCGCCAGGGTCGATTTCCCCGCACCGCTCGGGCCCAGGATGGCGCAGATCTTTCCCGGCGGCACGTGAAACGAGAGGTCCTGGAGGACGGCATTCCCTTCGTGGTTGAAGGAGACACGATCAAACTCGATTTCGCCGCGCACCTGGACCAGCGGCATGCTGCCGGGCCGGTCGCCAATTTCGGGCTTGGTGTCGAACAGTTCCCAAACGCGTGAGAGCGCCACGCCGCCCGAAACGAGGTTCGTATATAGACTCATCATGTTCTGCACCGGCGCGAGCAGCCGCATATGGTAAGCCATGATCGCCACCAGCGAGCCGGTGGTCAGTGCACCGTCGATCACCAGTTTGCCGCCATAAAGGAAAATCGCCGCGGTCGCGACCGTCAGGACCGTGCCCGGAACCGCTCCCGATAAGAACGAGGTGAGCTGCATCGAAAGAAGAGCGTCCAGGAAGCTCTGATTGCGCGCTCGGAACCGCTCGACCTCGCGCGATTCGGCTTGCGAGGAAACCACCAGGCGGATGCCGAGTAGTGTTTCGAGCAGGAAGCTGCCGATATCGGCACTGCGCTCGCGCACTGTCCGCACGCGATCGGCCAGGCGGCGCTGGTAATGCTTCAAGGCCCAAAGGCTCACGGGCACGGCCGCGACGCTCACCAGAAACAGGCGCGGGCTCAGCGCGATCATGATACCCACGCTGCCAGCCAGAAATACGATATTCGATAACACGCTCAGCAGGCTGTCGGCGGAAACGCGCTGCACCTCGGCGATGTCGTTGTTGATGCGCGAAATCACGTCGCCCAGTTTGGTCCGCGCCCAGAATCGCGGCGAGAGCATTTGCAAATGCCGGTACAGCGCCAGGCGCATATCGAACAGCACTGCGGCCGAGACTCGCACGTACGTATAGCTCGACAGGATATTCAGCGCGAACCCCAGAACGGTCACACTGAACATCAACGCGCTCACCATGAGCAGCATCCGCATATTACGCTTCAGCAAGGCATCGTCGATGAGAAGTTTCGATATATAAGGCTGCAACAGACCGAAACCCGTGGACGCGACACCGGCTGCGACGATCAACGCAAGCCGCCGCCAGTAGGGCGTGATGAATTCGAGCGCGCGCCGGTATCCCGCCAATGGAATCAGTTGCTGGTCTCTCATACTCGCTGCAAATCAAACCCGTCGAGCTGGTAATTGAAACGCGCGCCACTGAGCTTCGCGTCGCACCAGGCTATCCCCGATTCGAGCGCTTCGAGTTCCGCGCGCCACCACGCCCCATCGCCACCCGAAGCATAAAATTGCCGGCACAACATGAGATGGCGCTGGAATCCGGCCGTCAGACGCGCCTCGTAATGCGAAAGGAGCTGATCCTTTTCATTCGAGCTGGCCGCGCGGATTACGGCCGCCGCAAGAATGGCTTGACGGATCGCGTGAGCAGTCCCGTCACCGCAAATCGGATCGAAAGCCATGGCTGCCGAACCGCACGCGAGCCACCCGGGTCCGCATAAAGGCGACACGATTCGCGGATAGGCCGGAAACCGGGATACAAGCGAGCTCACGTCTTCGATGTGGCGCGCAATCAGGATGCTCCGGCTGAGCAAACGATCGGGTTCGAAGCCGACGGAAAGCAGCAGTCCACATCGCTCGGCGCAGGAGATGAGAAATAACCAGCCTTCGTCCAGAGATTCAATCCAGCAAGCTTCACTATCGGAGGTCTTCTTCAAATTGACTTGCGCTGTGAACGCCGGCCTGGAACCAAACGCGTGTTCGATTGCCGCGGGCGGCAGCGGACGCGAGGCAAATACGCTCCAAGCCCCATGATCGGCACGCGAGTTGTTGGAAGCAGAATCTCCTTCCTGAAGGCTTTGGAGAAGTTCGTCTTCCGATATAACTGCGGCGGAGTGATCCAACGTAAGCGGCCTGGCATGTGGACCCCAGGCCACGATTCGGCGTCGTATCCGATGGGAGTTGCCGACCAGGTCACCGGCTCCGAACACGTCGCGAATTAATCCGAGAGCGCCGGGAGTCAGCAGCAGCGCGGGCAGCCTCGGTCTAGGCATCTGCGCGTTCGCGACGCGCGCTGTGGCCAAGAGATGGGCGCAACACGTCGCCGCGACTCCGTCACCGTGCACGATAACGTCAGGAATTTCGCCATCTCCCACAACAAACTAAGGCAGCACGACCATGCCGGCCATGGTCACATCGTTGTTCAGATCCCAGGTGCGCTCATACTTGAGCGTGGCGGCATCGTAAACTTCGATTTCGAACCCGGCTCCGAAAATGTACAGCTTCTTTCCGTCGCCCGATATTCCAAAACTGAAGCGCGTGCGGCAGGGCACCTCGGCCCGATCCGTGAGCCGGTCCGTGGCCAGCTCGAACGACCAGAACTCGCACCGCTTGTTGCCGTGTGCTCCGTTGGCGACCACGGTATAGGCGAGCTTCTTGTCCGGCGTGACCTGCAATCCCGCCATTCCCGAAGGCGACGGTCCGATCGGATCGAAGCTGACCTGGCGAGTGTTCAGATCAAACTGCGCGATCCCGAAGACCCGATTATGCACGATCGGATCGGAAGCGTTGAATAGCGAAATGTGCTTGCCGGGCTCGACAATCGAATCCAGGTCGGCGCCGAAACCGATATTCTCCATGCCCGGAAGATCGGGCTTGGACAAATCGATCCGGTCGACCACCTTGAAATCGTCAGCGCTCAAGATGACCACCTGGCGCCGGAACTGATACAAATACTTTCCGTCCGGCGAAATCTCGAATGCATTGCGTCCGAAGCCGCCCGAGGCGTCGTTCTCGTCCTCGGGCGCAACGTCCACGGTCTTCACAATTCTGTGCTGCGCCAGGTCGATGACGGTGTACTTTGGCTTGCCGATTTCGTAATGCTCGAGTTTCTTGTCGATTTCCGTGGTGACCGTATAGAAGATTTTGTCCTGAGGATCGGCCGTCCCGCCGCTGAAGCGATAGGACTGAGTCAGGGTATTGAGAACGAAGTGGTTGGTCACCTTGCGCGTGGCGACGTCGATCACCTCGATTCCGCTGTGGTCGTTGGTGACCACGTAAATCTTCTTGCGATCCTCCGAAAGGTGCATGCTGACTGGCAGGCCGGTCTCCAGGTGAATTTTGTCCACCACTTTTCCCTGGCTCTCGTCGATCACCAGGATGGAGTTGGGATACCCACCCAGGAAAATGGTGCCGCATGGCGCAAGCGAGGCGCTCGCGCAGAGCAGCAGTATCGCAAAAAGCTGTTTCATGGCCGTCTATGGGAAGACCAGATCCAGGTTTCGCCAATCCTTGGTGGCCGCGGCGCACTTGCTGGTCCAATCCGGCGAATTATTCAAGTGGTCGGGAACCTGGGCCGGCCAATAGCACGTGACGTAGCAATCGTAGATATCGCGTTCAACGGGCTGGCATAGCCCGGCCGCGCCGCCCGCCGCGTCCACTTCCCATCCCGGCGAAAACATCAGAGAGCAGCCCATGGGAACGTGCGGGCGCTGATCCTGCCTGGAGCCGGGATTCTGCAAACCGACCACGTCTTCATCCTTTGCGGCGATAAAATCGTCGATGCGTTGCGCCTTTTTGTTCAATGGCCGCAAGTGTCTCATGACGATACTCTCCTTTCGGCGAAGCGCTCTAGAAAATGCGGATTGGCGGCGCTGACGGCGCCGTAAATTTTCAAACACGTGTCGGTCCAGTCGCGGATCCAATCGCAGTAGTGCAGATTGGGATGGCCCGTATCTCCGTATCGCACGAAGGCCTCGTGATGACAGCCGCCTGCGCACAGCGGACGCGCCCAGCAGGAGTGGCAATCGTACTTGGAATCGATGTGGCCGCGCTGCAGGAACTCGGCCTGCTTCTGGCGATCGATGCCGGTGCTAATGTGCCCCAGGGCGTGCGCGTCGGAATCGACGAAACGGTGGCACGGGGCGATATCGCCGGACGGCCCCACTCCCATCAATCCCAGCCCGGCTCCGCACGGATGCGATTTGTTCACACCTTGATGCAATTCGGCCAGCGTATCGCTCACATTGGTGAAACCGTGCATCTGGCCGCGAAGGGCGTATTCGAGATACTCACCGGCCAGCAAGTGGAACTCGTCGAGCACCCGGTCCATACCGCGAGACTCAATCGCGTAAAGCTGGTTGGGCGAAGTGGTGACGGGCGCGAAGCCGACCTCGTGAAAACCCAGATCCTGGGTCAAGTGGCGGAAAATTTTCACTACGTCTGTAACGCCAGAGGTCAGCGTGACTCGCGCTGTGATCGGCCGGGTGCGATGATGTTGGATCAGGAAACGGACTTTGGGTTCGATAATGTCGTAACTGCCTCGACCGTTCGCGAACACGCGAAGCCGGTCATGCATCTCTTTCGGCCCATCCATGCTCACCGTAACCCCGATCCGATTTTCCGAAAGAAATTCGACGATGGCGGGCGTCAGCAGCGTGGCGTTGGTGGTCAGGCTGAAGTCGATGCTTCGGCCTTGCGCCTGCGCCCGGTCATTGGCGTAAGCAACCACTTGCTTGAGCAGCGGAAAATTCATCAGCGTCTCGCCGCCGAAAAATGTGATGTGGATCGCACGGCGCCCTTCCGACTGGGCCAGCAGGAAATCCACGGATGCCTTGGCGGTTTCCAGATCCATGAACTTCGGCTTGCCTTCGGGTGTCGCGACCTTGTCCGCGCCGAATTCATAGCAGTATTGGCACGAAAGATTGCACTGATTGGTCAGATTGAGAACCAACGTCTGGAGGGGGAACACCGCCGGCGCGTTTTGAGGCGCATCCGCCGGTCGCGCGCCGCTCACGATCACGCCGGCCTGAAGCAGTTCCCCGATTAACTGGCCCGCTTCGCTCCCGGGAACGCCGCGCTGCACCAAATCCGACGCCAATTCGCCGAAGGACAGGCCGCCATCCGCCACCCGGTCGATCACCATGCCTGCTTCGCGATCCACTTCAAAAATCGCGCCCGCCGGAACTAAATACAGGAACCGTTTCTCGCCCGCTTCGAAGGCGTGAAACTCGCCGAGCCGGCACACAATGGCTTCGGCGGCTGTCACCGGCCCACCTCCGGCTGGTCAAACTGGACGTACATCGGCACCGCGACCACCAGATACGATTTCCCCACCAGCGGTTTTCCAAAAGAGTCCTTCTCGTTTTTTGCGGTCGCCACCACCCAAACATCGCCGTAATTGTTGCGGCTGAATTTCCGCTTGGGATTGGGACCGTCGAGCGCCGGCGTGAACAGGCCGGTGGGACTCAAGTGCCCGACGAAATTCTTGTCGTCATCGCCATAGACCGCGTAGAACTCTTCCACGGACCAGGTGACATCCACCGGACCCAGTGCGACGTCGTCGGCAGTGTGCGGTTTGCCATCCGCGCCGCGCTGGAAGCCGATTGCTTCGAACTGTTGATACCCCTTCGGATGCACGTCGCTGCCGAGACGCGCGATGGCGGCTTGAGGAACGACCTCAATATAGTCGACCTTGTCGTAGACGGCGATCGAGCTGGGCAGCACGGATTGCCCCAATACGATATCCCGCATTCCGGGTACAGCGTCGCCGGCGACATCCACCTCAGCCACCAACTCGGAGGGCGTCCGCGAAACGATGCGTCGCGTCTTGATTCCTGAGCCTAGGTCGAGATCCGACGCCGCGATTCGGTCGGGAAAATTATCCCCGAACAAGCGAATGCGGTTGGCCTCGGAACCTACCTTAAGAGCGGTTCGATCCACTCCGGTCAGCTTCACATCCGCGGAGGCGCGGCGCAGCTTCACATCCATGCCGAATTCCTGGTACTGTCCCCAGAACCACCGCCCTTCGGCTTCCGATTCGTCGGGCGAAAACCACAGCACCTCGCGAGCTTCCTGATTGAGATCATCCACGGCGCCCGCCGCGCCATTCCCTTTCGAGCGTCCTCGCCAGGAGTAGCCCGCGTATACCAATCCTTGTCCGGAACGAACCAGCATCGAGCCGTCGCGCGCCGACCGCAGCTTCACGCTGGTAGTGAATTCATCGTCGGAAGCGCCGGGTTCGATCGACAGTTCTCCGTAGTAATTTCCCTTTCCAGGCACGTGCGCGGACACCATCCAGCGGCCCGCTAGCTTTGGCGCACGCATGCGCGCCCGCCAGGCGGCCCACTCGGGAGTGTGCAACGGAGCAACTTTGCCGAGGTAGGAAAGCGCTTCGTCGACGGGCTCCGGCGGCGGCCCAGCGCCCGGGGCTCGCGGCGGCGGCACATATCCACCCCCGCCGGCTGCCAGACCTCGCCGGAAGGCCTGGTCAGCGGTCGGATACAAAGCCACGTGCAGATTGGTGAGCAACTTCCAATCCTGCGCCGACCTGCGCCACGATAACGGCCGCGCGAAAGCATGGCAATTGGCGCAGGCTCCCCGCACCGCATCATCGGGGATGTTGGTCTCGTCCTGAATCCGGTGCTCGGCGAAGTACATCACCGGCTTCGCCTCTTCGGGCGCCAGACCGTGATATGTTGCGAGATATTTCACGATGGCGCGCGCGTCGGCGGGCGCCAGACTCACGCCGTTCAAACGCACCATGCGCTTGATGGCTTCTTCCCAGCCTTCCGGAGTGGCCCGCTCCCAGGAAATCCGCAGCATGTTCCCTTTGGCGTCGCGCGTGTGACAACCTCCGCACCTTGCGATCACCAGCGGGTCGGTGACGGGAATGCCCTCTTCGGGCGGCAGCTTCGACTCCTGCGCTGCTGCCGGGCTCGCCGTCGTCCGCTGCCCCAGCGCAGACAACGCAGTGTAGAGCAGCGCAATCGCAGCCCAAACCGCCTTGGACATTTCTATATTCTTACACCATTCGCTGCGCAGCGTGCGCCAATGCGCGGTTTCTGAGGCCGCAAATCTTTCGAAATCCCGCGGACTGCGTGGCCGATTTTCGTTCGGCCATGGGGGATCGAGATCGCCGCGATTGGGCGAACAGTTCACGCTGAGCGAATAACCCGTTACTGCCAGTAATTCCTATCCAAACTGCGATACTGAACAGCCTCGGCGAGGTGCTTTGCGCTGATTCGATCGGCCTGGTCCAAGTCTGCAATCGTGCGCGCCACTTTGAGAATTCGATCATGTGCGCGCGCCGACAACCCCAGGCGACGAACCGCCATTTCCAGCGTCCGCTCGCCTGCATCGTCCAACGCACATAATTTCCGCAGCTCGCGAACCGGAATTCGGGAGTTATAGAACCCGCGCGCCTGCTGAATCGTCCGGGCGTGTTCGACTCTTGCTCGAATCTCGGCGGAACTCACATCGTCCCCTTTGCCGCGCAGTTCGCGATAGGGCACAGCTGGAACTTCAATATGCAGGTCGATTCGATCGAGCAATGGTCCGCTGATTCGTCCCAAATACCGCTGAATCATGGCTCCTGTGCAGCGACAATCCCTGCTCGGGTCCCCGAAGAATCCACATTGGCACGGATTCATTGCGCCTATGAGGAGCGTAGATGCCGGGAAGGAGAGTGTGACCTGTGCGCGAGCGATCGTCACCGTGCCGTCTTCGAGCGGCTGTCTCAATTGTTCCAAAACATTTCGCGGAAATTCCGGCAATTCGTCCAAGAATAGAACGCCGTTGTGCGCCAGGCTCACCTCGCCGGGCCGGGGCGTTCCTGCTCCGCCGCCGATCAGTCCGGCGTCCGATACGGAATGATGCGGCGAGCGAAAGGGACGCGCCTGCATCAAACCAGTGCCTTTCGGCAATACGCTTGCGACGCTGTGGATCTGCGTCGTTTCGAGGGCCTCGGCGAAAGTCAGTGGTGGAAGGATCCCAGGAAATCGCTTGGCGAGCATCGTTTTCCCTGATCCCGGCGGTCCGATCAGCAACACATTATGTCCGCCCGCTGCTGCGACCTCGAGCGCTCGCTTCGCGGTGACCTGGCCGCGGACATCCTTGAAATCGAGAACATCGCCGGTTTCCTGCGGCGGCGCGGCTCCGTTTCGCGGATGCGGTTTGAACTCGGCCGGCTCGCGAAGAAAGCGGACCGCTTCGCAAAGATGGCGAATTCCATACACGTCCACACCGTCGGCGACCGCCGCTTCGGCAGCGTTGTCCATCGGGACCACGAGTTTCCGAATGCCGCGCTTGCGTGCGCACGCCGCCACAGACAGCGCACCGCGGACCGCGCGAACGCTCCCATCGAGCGACAACTCCCCGACGAACAGATGATGTTCCGCACTCGCAACGACGCCCATCGCCCCAAGAATCCCCAGCGCCATCGGCAGGTCGAACCCTGCGCCTTCCTTTCGAAGATTCGCCGGCGCCAGATTGATGGTCACGCTCTTGGATGGATAGCCGAACCCGGAGTTGATGATCGCCGATTTGATTCGCTCGCGGCTCTCCTTTACGGCGACGTCGGGCAGGCCAACGGTGATAATGTCGCGCGCCATGCCCGGGTACATGTCGACTTCCACCTCGATCAGGTGTGCGTCGATTCCGAACAGAGCCGCGGACTGGGTGCGAAACAGGGCCATCGAAGTCTAGTGCGCGCGCGGGCGTTTTTTTCGCAGGGAGAAATTTGAACCTGCTCGGGCGGCTGCCTGCAACGCTCCAAGCGATTGTTTTAAAAGAACTTCGAGTTGATCCTGCGAGGGTCCCCTGCGGACATTTGACCGGCTGAAGGCCGTCAGCTACGTTCACGTTTGTTGATCGACGGCGATCTCAACTGAAAGGGCGCGAGCTTCAACGGTTAGAAACCATCGGCAGACGTTGAGATGCTTAGCCCAATATGGCGCTTTGCGTCCAGATAGGGATTTCGCCTCCATTTCACGCTTTCCGATGCAAGAGGCCAATATGAAAAATCCAGCCAACAAGCCGATCTCATCGTTCCTTCCGACCTGGAGCAATCAGAAATCAAATTCGCTGTTGTCCCGCGCGGCAGAACCGAACTGGCCGGCCAGCGAAACACCGGTTCGCATCGGTCTGGCACTGGGCGGCGGTTTCGCGCGAGGCATCGCGCACGCCGGTATCCTCAGGGTCCTTGAACAGCACCACATCCCGATTCACTGCATTACCGGAGTCAGCGCCGGATCCATCGTCGCCGCCGCGTACGCCAGCGGCGTGACCACCGATGAGATCGCCCGTGTGGGGTGTTCGATGCGCTTCGGCGATGTCGGGCGGTGGAGCCTCGGCCGCTTGGGTTTACTCGGCAGCGAGCGCATGAATCGCTTCCTGGAACGGCTACTCAAGGCCTTCCGGTTCGAGGAGATGCGCATCCCGTTGGGCGTGTTAGCCACCGACCTGTCGACCGGAGAGCCGGTGCCCTTTTCCGGAACCGGTAGGGTGTTCGACCCCATTCGCGCCAGTTGCTCCTATCCCGGATTGTTTCAGCCTGTACGCCACCTCGGGCGGCTTCTCGTGGATGGCGCCATGAGCATGGAAATCCCTGCCGCGTTGGCGCGCCAGCTCGGCGCCACGCATGTGATCTCGGTGCCCCTTCCGTCGGCCAGTCCAAGCACGCTGCCGAGGAACGCATTCCAGGTGGTGAACCGCTGTTTCCAGATCCTGCAAAGCCGCTCCGAAAACAGGTGGCGCACCGAATCCGATCTTGTGATCGCTCCCGACGTGCGCGGAGTCGATTGGCGCGCCTTCGGCCGCGGCCCTCAACTGATTCAGGCTGGGGAAGCCGCCGCCTTGGCCGCACTTCCAAAAATTCAGGAATGGTTCCGGCGGGTCCAGCTCGCCGGCACTCAGGATGCTTTTCTGCCCGCGGCGTAATCGAGGACCCAAGGCAGCTATTGGCTCGCAGCCGCCAGATCCTTTTGTTCCTCGCGCCTGGTGTAGCTGGTGGCAGGCCACGCACGCCACGTGGCGGCACTACGCAACAGCGCCTCTCGGCGTTCCTGCCCTGTGGTCATTCCGGCGAGCGTCCGGTATAAGTCGCAGAGTATGTAAACTGGCATGAAATCTTCGCGATGACCCGCGCGCAGTGCCTCCGTGTCCCGTATGAGGTCCTCCAGCGCCCGGCGAGCTTCCACGCGCTTGCCCTCGGCCATCAACAGGCTCGGCCAGATCGCGCGCACCTCGACCTCGCCCAGACGATCGGCATACAGCGAGTTGCCATCCGTCTTGGCCCGCTGCAATTCCTCGGTCAAGCCTCGGCGGTGCGGCCGAGCTGGATGAGGGGACGGCCCACCGCCATTAAGTACATGTCTTTCAGCGTTTCGAACTGCTCTTTCGAAGCGAGAGCCTTCGCCGTGGTCAGGGCGCGCTCGAACAATGCGAGAGCCCGCTGCGGATCGTCTTTCCACAGCGCACTCCCCAGCCTGCCGTAATACGAGGCCAGATTGAACCGCGACTGCCGGTCGTGATCGTCCAGGGCGACGATGCGCTCCACGATGTCCACCGCTCGTTGATAAAGTATGGCCGCCTTGCCGGGTTCATTCAGATTGGGCTGGGAAGGCAATGCGTACAGATCGGCGGTCCCGATCAGCCGATCGGCCAAGGTCGAGCACGCAGCTCCAGGCGGGCCCTGCTCGTTGCAGGGAGCGCTTTTTCGAAGCAGTTCCAGGTAGATATTTAGAGCGCCGTCCAGATCTCCCGCGGAAGCCTTGGCGGTCGCCAATTTCGACTCGGCAAAGGCAATCCGGCCGGGGAGGCTGGGATCACCGCTGCCCGACGACATCAAATCGATAAACTCCTGCCTGGCAGACTCCATCAAGGCCGCAGCCTCTGCTGGATGGCCTTGAATCAGACGGATCTCGCCCAGGAAGCGCCTTCCCGACGCATGTAGCCTGCGAGCCTTGGCGTCGGGATGGTGGTCCCCGATGAGCTCTAGTAACTGGCGCGCAAGCGGCTCGGCAGCGTCCTCATGGTTAGCGAAGTATTCGAGCCGGCCTAAGGCCCACAACACATTCGCGAGTTTCAGGCGCAGATCCGGCGGCGATCCGCGATTCACCGGTATTCGCGCATAGAGTTCCAGAGCGCGCTGATAGTTGTGGCGCGCTTCTTCAACCTCACCGACGTTGGCCGTGCCCGTGCGGCTCTGCACATCTCCCAGCCGCCCGTAGGCCTGGGCCAGTTCCAAAATCAGGCCCTTGTCGTTTCCCGCTTCCTTCGCCAGGCCGTCGAGGTATTTGCGCGCAGTAGCGACGATTGATGCGCGCACCGCGGTTGATCCTGGGAGCGGCGTCACCTGGTCGTAGAACTGAAAGAGAAAGGTGTTCGCCAACTCCCGAACCTGGGCAAAGCGGCGTTCCGCGCGACGCGCCTCGATGGTGGAGGCGGTGATGCCTCCGATTAAGCTGGCTGCCAGGGCCACGCCGGCGCCCACTGCCAGCCGATTTCGTTTGACAAACTTCCAGGCGCGCTCGAACGCCGAGGCCGGCCGCACCGTCAGCGGACGGCCATCCAGATAGCGTTCGATTTCGTCGCTGAAGGCTTCGGCCGACGCGTAGCGCGCCGCCGGATCCTTGGCCACGGCATGAAGCACCAGCGTATCCAGGTCTCCGCGCAGCTCACGCTGAATGTGCGGGTCGGCGGCCGCTGCGCTGGGCGCGAGCGGCTCATCTTCGCAGATGGCACGGTAGACTTCCGCCGTTGAATACGACTCCAGACGATGCGGGCGCGCACCGGAGAGGAGTTCGAAGAGAATGGCGCCCAGCGAGTAGATGTCGCTGGCAATACCGGCCAGTTGTCCTTTTACCTGCTCCGGCGAGGCGTAGTCCGGAGTCATCATCGCCGCCGCCGTCATCGTGTGCGTGCCGGGCCCAGATGGATCTTCTTCCATCAGCCGGGCGATTCCGAAATCGAGCAGCTTTGGTTCACCGTCTCCCGAGACCAGGATGTTCGCCGGCTTCAGATCGCGATGAACGATCAGATTGCGATGCGCGTAGGACACCGCCGAGAGAATCTGCTGGAACATCCGGAGTTTCGCGGGGATGTTCATCCTGGAGGCGGCGGCCAGCAAAAGCTCGCCCTCCACGAACTCCATCGCAAGGTAGGGCAGGCCGTCCTGATCGCCACCGTCGAGCAAGCGAGCGATGTTGGGGTGGTCCAGTCTGGCGAGGATCTGGCGTTCCTGCTGGAAGCGCCGCCGGGCAAAGTCGGAATCGAAGCTGTACTTGACCAGCTTGATGGCGACTCGCTTCTGGAATGCGTCTTCGCGGAAGCCTTCGTGGACGGCGCCCATGCCGCCCTGTCCAATCAGGCGGACGATGCGGTAGGGGCCGACTCTCCGTCCGGTCCACTCGCCTGTCTCCTGGGCGACCGCGGTAGCGGCGTGTTCCACTGCATTGGTGAAACCGCTGCCCACATCGCCGAGCATGGTCGTCAGCTCGCGGCGTAGGTCCTCATCGCCCTGGCACTGCTCGTCGAGAAAGCGTGCGCGCTCGAGCGGCGGGAGTTCGGCTGCTGCGTCGTACAATTCCTCCAGTCGTTGCCAGCGTTGCGGTGTCATGGGCTTGGGCTGCTGAGCGCCGCGCGCAGCCATGCGCCCGCCAGGCGGACATCCTTCTCCACGGTTTTGATGCTCAAGTTGAGAACCCCGGCAATTTCCGCCATTTCCAATCCGCCAAAATATTTTAATTCCATGGCACGTGCCTTGCGAGCGTCGACAGCCGCCAGTTTTTCGAGAGCTTCATCGAGAGCCAGCAGATCTACCGGCCGTGGATTCGCGGCGGCCGCCGCATCGTCGAGCGAAATCATCGTCGCGCCTGCGCCGCGTTTGGCAGCCTGACGACGTCGGGCGTAGTCTACCAGAATCTGGCGCATGTGCTGGGCGGCGATGGCGACGAAATGGGAGCGGCCTTGCCAATTGTGTTCACCTTGGTCCATCAGTCGTATGAAAGCTTCGTTGACGAGGGCCGTCGGCTGAAGAGTGTGGCCCGACCGCTCGCGGCGGAGATAAGAGGCAGCCAAGCGCCGCAACTCGCGGTCGACCATTTCGGAGATCTGCGCGAACGCAGACGCATCGCCCTGCCGCCAGCTTTCAAGCAGCACGGTGACCCGTGGCTCTGGCGATTCTCCAGTCCTCATTAGCGGAATTATAAGGTAAAAACGGAACGCGCAACGCTGCGCTCGTGAATCGTCAATGCCGGTTGCGCCACTCTGCCGCTTTCTCCGGCTTGCCCCGAGCTTGATAGAGCTGTACCACCCAAGCGTGGGCGCGGTCCAGATAATACCGGTCCGGGCCGCCGATCCGATCCTTGCGCGCCAGCATGCCCTGGTAGCCTTCGACTAACAGCGGTTCAGCATCGGCGTATTTCTTCTGTCCCGCCACGCTGGCGCCCAGTAGACTCGCGGCGCGGTACCGCTGCCAATCATCGGGCTGGACCTTCTTCGCCGTCTCAAGCGCTTGACGCGCCAACGGCTCAGCCTCGGCGAACTTCCCCTGTGACACATACGCAAGCGCCAGGTTGGCCTCGGAGGCCATCGTATCCGGATGTTCCGAGCCTAAGGCGTGCCGCTGCCCCTGGAGTGCCTGCGCGGCGTACGTTTCCGCCATCCCGTATTTGCCCTGTAGCAGGTACACGAACGCAAAATCCGAAGTGTGGCTAAGCGTGGAGGGATTTTCGGGGCCGCGCACGCGTCTCATGATCTCCAGACTCTGATTGAAAAGCGCCTCGGACTGCGCATATTTGCCTTCCATGCCGTATTCGAGGGCCAGATTTCCCATGAAGACTAGGGTCAAAGGATGCTCGGGACCCAGTGTGCGGCGTGCGACTTCGAAGCTTTGGCTCTGGAGTTCCTCAGCCTGTGGGTACTTGCCTTCCTCGAGATAAATGGCGGCCAGATTACCCATGGACATCAGTGTGTAGGAATGCTCGGGACCGATGACGCGGCGCTGAATTTCCAGTTCCCGACCGTACAGCGCCTCGGCCTGCGGGTACTTGCCTTCCTCGAGGTAGACATTGGCAAGATTATTCATCGACACCAAGGTATCGGGATGCTCTGGGCCCAGAACTCGCCGTTTTATCTCCAGGGACTGGCTGTGGAGCTCCTCGGCCTGGGCGAGTCTGCCTTCATGGTCGTAGACGTGGGCCAAATTCTGCATGGAGGCCAGCGTGTCGGGGTGCTCGGTACCCAGCACGCGCCGACGCATTTCAAGGACCTGGAGGTCGAGCGACTCAGCCTGCGGGTACTTGCCCGCTTCGTCGAAGACGCTGGCCAGATTGCTCATTGACCCAAGCGTTTCAATATTGTCAGGACCCAAGACGCGGCGGCGGATTTCGAGAATCTGGCTATGCAGCGCCTCAGCCTGCGGGTACTTGCCCTCGTAGTAGTAGACGTTGGCCAGATGATTCATCGATAGCAGCGTGTCGGGATGCTCGGGTCCGAGCACGCGGCGCTGGATCGGAAGAGTCCGGCTAAGGACGGTCTCCGCCTCCGGGTATTTGCCCTGAATCTCGGCGATATTGCCAAGACGGCTCATGGCCTCCAGGGTCCTGGGATTGTTTCCTCCGAATGCGCGACGGTACAGATCAAGAGCCCGCTCGAACTGGTTCCGCGCCTCCGGAAATAGACCGAGATCTTCGTAGCTTTGCCCCATTGTGCTCCGGATGTTTGCTTCTACCTCCGGCTGCCCAGCAAACTTGCCTCCGATCCGTGCGGCGGCCCGGTCCAGCGCCGTGCGCACTTTCAGTTCCGGATCAGGCTTCGTGCTCGGCGATGCCTGGGTGCTGGCACCGGCCTGGGCCAGCACGTCGTTTTGCAGGAATTCATTCACCGCCTGAGCCGTTTGTTCGGCTTTGCGCGCCCTCAGCGCTTCCCTCGTGCTCACAATCACGCCCGCCACCAGCACCGCAAATACCGCTGCCGTCGCCATGACCAGCGCCTTATGCCGCCGCGCGAACTTCCGTAGCTGGTAGGTCGTGCTGGCCGGGCGTGCCATGATCGGTTCGTCCGCCAGGTACCTGCGGATATCGGTCGCCAGTGTGGCTGCCGACGTGTAACGCCGGCCTTTATCCTTTTCCAACGCCTTGGCGACGATCGTTTCCACGTCGCCCCGGTATGCCCGGCTGATCGAGCTCAGCTTGGTCGCGTCTTGATCCCGGATCGTCCGAACGGCTTCGGGCAATTGCTGACTCAACTCGTACGGAAGACGATTGACCAGCAGTTCATAGAGAATCACACCCAGCGCGTACACATCACTGCGCGTGTCCAGTTCCAGCGGATCTCCAGTCACCTGTTCCGGACTCATGTACGCGAGCGTTCCCACCAACTGCCCGACATCGGTCTGCCGAGTGGCCTGCGTATCGCTATCCGTGGCTCGCGCGACGCCGAAATCCAGAATTTTAGGTTGGCCCGTATCGTCGACCAGAATATTGCCCGGCTTGAGATCGCGATGGATGATCCCGCGCTGGTGTGCATGCTCCACCGCATCGCAAACCTTCGCGATCAGTTCCAAGCGCTGCCGGATGGTCAGCGCGCGAGCCGCCGCATAGTCCGTGAGCGGCACGCCATGAATGAACTCCATGGCGAAATACGGCTGCGGTCCGAAACCTGCGTCCGCCGCGCCGGCTTCATAGATCTGGGCGATGCCGGGATGCTGGAGCCGCGCCAGCACTTCTGACTCCCTCTCGAACCGCCGCACCAGCTCCGCACTCGCCAAACCCGGCTTGATCACCTTGAGAGCCACAATTCGCCGGGGCTGCTCCTGCTCGGCTTCGTAAACCATTCCCATTCCGCCTTCGCCTACGACGCGGATAATGCGGTACTTGCCAATACGACGGCCGGAGTCGGAGGCATCCACGACGGCGGCCGCCGCTTCCTCGATGGCACCCGTGAATCCGGCTGCGGATTCCTCAAAGGCGGCCTTCAGATGACGCCGTAATTCGTCATCGCCGGCACAGCGCTCATGGATGAACCGCGTCCGCTCCTCGGCGTCCATGGCCGCGGCAGCGTCATACAGCTCGGATAGGAGTCGAAAACGCTCTGGCGTCATACGGTTTCCCTCCGCCAATTCACGCGCGAATCACCATCGAACGGGCTTTCTTAAATGCCTAGATCGCAATTATAAGAAAAACGCGCTGTCGCGTAGGGGTTTCGCGAACTTCCTGCGCTTTACTGATCGGAGGCAGAAAAAATGCAGACCTTACCCAACATCATCCTTTCGTCAGTGGCGCCCGCGCTTGAAACCAGGCCGGTGCTCGATATCGTTTACCAGCAGCTTCGCGATGGCCAGATCGCTCCGGCAATCGATTACCTGTTTGAAGACCTGAGCGCGCGCCGCGAAGAAGAACCGGAGACGTGGCCGGCCTATGCTCGGGGGTGCCTGAGCCATCCGGTTCGTGCGTTGCTCCACCAGGATCCATTCACGTACCGAGCCTATTCCAAGCCGCGCGGCTACGCCGGGGATGCCGTCATGATGGATTACATTTACGGCATCGGCGAAGCTCCCGAAGCGGCCCGCACGGCGACGCCGGTCGGCCGTGCAATCTTCAAACACTTAGGGACGCAGTCGGCCGCCAAGGCGGTCCGATATCGCCGGCATCTGCTGGCCCGGTTGATCGATCGCGTTTGCGCGTCCGGTGGGTCGCGGGTGCTGGCCATCGCCGCCGGCCACCTTCGTGAAGTGGAATTCTCGCAGGCGGCGCAGAACCGCCGGCTCGAAGAGTTCGTCGCGTTCGATCAGGATGAAGCCAGCCTAGGGATCGTCGCTCGGGACTACGGTCATTTGGGAATCCGGACCATGCCCGGCTCGGTTCGTCAGATTCTTGCGGGTAAATCGAATCCCGGACAATTCGACTTTGTTTACGCCGCGGGGCTGTTCGATTACCTCAGCGCTCCGGTGGCCGCCGCGCTCACGGCGCGGATGTTCGAAATGACGCTCCCCGGCGGATCGATGCTGATCCCCAATTTCCTGACCGGCATGCTCGATTCGGGATACATGGAATCGTTCATGGATTGGCGCCTGATTTATCGCAATCACGCCGACATGGAAAAGCTGATCGAAGCGCTTCCCGCAGGCGCGGTCGCGGATTATCAGATCTTCGATGATCCGGACGATGCGATCGCGTTTTTGCTCGTCACGAAAGCGCGCCGGTAGACGAGACCATTCCCATGAAACTCGCGATCCAGAATATCCTTCATGATCGGGTCCGCTTCGCGGTCGCCACGGCGGGCATTGCCTTCGCAGCATTTCTGATGACCTTCCAGGGCAGCCTTCTGAACGGCTTCCTAACGGCGGCGTCCAAGGTCGTCGATGCGACCGATTCCGACATCTGGATCACCGCTCGCGGGGTGACGTGCTTCGATTTTTCCGCGCGGCTGGGGCGCCGGTTCATCGAAATGGCAAGGATGGTACCGGGCGTCGCTTCCATCAGCAGGGTCGGCATGGGATTCCTCGAATTCCGTAAGCCGGGAGGGCTGCATCAAGTCGTCGCGCTGATTGGCGCCGATCCGAACACTGGACTCCGGTTTCCTGCGCCGACCATCGACGGCGCGACAAAGCTGGCAAACGACGGCGTGCTGATCGATCGCAGCAGCGCTGCGCTGTTCAACATCCCCTCGCTGCCATGGGATACCGAAATCAACGGGCACCGCGTACGTGTGCTGCGCGAGATCGAAGGGTTCAGCTCATTTCTGGGCAGCCCCTACGTGTTTTCGTCATATGAAGACGCCGCGCGATGGCTGGGTTTCGGCCCGCAAGACGCGATGTACGTGCTCATTCGTCTGGAACCCGGCTTGGATAGCGCGGCTTTCAAGAGTGCGCTTCAAGCGCGCATTCCTGATGTCCAGGTGTGGACGAAAGCAGAGTTCAGCAAGCAGGCGCGCGCGTATTGGCTGCAACAGACGGGCGCGGGCGGCACGGTCATGACGTCGGCGGTCCTCGGTTTCATCATCGGATTGCTGATCGTCTCCCAAACCATCTACGCCGCCACGATGGAAAATATCGAGGAATTCGCCACGCTCAAGGCGCTGGGCGCCAGCCGCGCCTATATCGCGAAAGTAGTGCTCACCCAGGCGCTTACCTGCGGAGTCGCCGGATGCTCGCTTGCGATGATCGTCTCGGGTCCGGCAATTCGTGCCGCGCGGGCAGCCGTTTCCTGGATTTTGATGCCGGACTGGCTGCCGCTTGCCATGTTCATTCCGGGGCTGCTGATGTGTGCGGCCGCCTCCCTGATCTCTGCTCGCAAGGCGATGGTCGTAGATCCCGGGAAGGTGTTCCGTGTCTAACCGGTTCTTGGCAGTGGAAGACGTGGCGGTGACTTATGGCTCGGGCCGCAGCCAGACTCGCGCGCTCCAGAACGTCTCTTTGGATTTCGAACCGGGCACGCTGACGCTCATCAAAGGCCCGTCAGGGAGTGGGAAAACGTCCCTCCTGGCGGTGCTCGGCGCGCTGCGTCAGCCAGATTCTGGATCGGTCTGGATTCAAGATAAGAACGCCGCCGCGATGTCCGACCCGGAACGCACCCGACTACGGCGCAGCGCAGTCGGATTTGTTTTTCAGGCGTTCCGTTTGTTTCGTTCGCTTAGCGCTCTCGACAACGTGGCCGTCGTGGGCGAACTCGATGGCGGCGTGCTGGACCGGAAGATGGCGCGGAAACGGTTATCGGAGCTGGGCCTCGAAGAGAAGTGCCACCTGCGGCCGCATGAGTTGAGCGGAGGCGAAAAGCAGCGCGTAGCGCTCGCCCGAGCATTAATGACGAATCCTTCGATTCTGCTCGCGGATGAGCCGACCGCCTCGCTCGATCCGGCGTCCAGCCGGCAGATTTGCAGTCTGCTTCAGCAATTCGCTCATCAGGATGGCCGCACTGTGGTGGTCGTATCCCACGATGAGCGATGGGATTCGTTCGTCGATCGCACCGTCGTTCTGGCGAACGGCGTCGTCTCGAAAATCAACAAAGGAGCACTCCAATGAAGATCCGCACGGCACTTTTCTGGATGGCGCTGGGCAGCGCCCTAACCGCTTCCGCTCTGTTTATGTCAGAGCGAAAAATTTCCGCGTCGACAAATACGAGGCAGCCCGACGCGCCAGCGGTCACGGAGCCGAGAATTGCTGCCGCTTCGCCCGGCCGGGTTGAAGGCGCTTCCGAACCGGTGGAAGTGGGCGCCGCCGCGGACGGAGTGATTCAATCCGTTCTGGTCAAAGAAGGACAGTTCGTCGCAAAAGGCAGTGTCATGGCGCAAATCGCGTGTATGGACGTCGAAGCAGAACTCAAGCAAGCGACCGCGGAGCAGGAAGCCGCTCAACAGCGGCTTTCCCGGGTCTTGGCGGGGAGCCGGCCGGAAGAACGACAGCTGGTCGCTCAGAAGGTCAAGACCGCGGAAGCAATTCTCGACGAAGCTTCACGGTACTTCGATCGAATGAAGGTGCTCGCGGCCAAGGACGATATTCCGCAGGCCGCGCTGGATAAGGCGCGCCGCGATTTCGAAGTCGCCCGGTCCCAGGTGGAAGAGGCACTTCGCAACCAGCGCCTGATCGATGCGCCTCCGATGAAGCAAGATACGCAGCGCGCACAAGCTGAACTCGACGCCGCAGCGGCGCAGGTGCTCGTGGCTGAGGAAACATTCGCCAAGTGCACCGTTCGCGCTCCCATTTCCGGCACCGTCACGCGAAGCTTTGCAAAGCCCGGCGAGTCGTTCAGCACACTGATGCCTCGCCCGCTGTTTACGATCTCCGACGTTTCGGCCCGGCGGGTCCGCGCGCAAGTGGACGAGCGCGATATCGCTCTGGTAAAGCCTGGCCAGGTTGTTGAAATCTCGGCTGATGCGTTCCCGAATCGGACCTTCAAGGGAACCGTGGTACAGGTTTATCCAGCATTAGGCCGGAAGACCGTCCTCACCGGCGATCCCGCCGAGAAAACCGATCGAGACGTCCTGGAGACGCTGATTCGCTTGCAGCCTGACGCCAACGTTCTGCCGCTCGGGCTGCGAGTGGCGGTCCAGTTTATTCAGGGCGAAGCCGGCTCGTCATTCAAAAATCCTCGCTGAGCGGTAGGGATTTCTCATCCGGATTGCGCGCTTTGGGTGTAAGCGTTTGAAAGCGACTGAAAAGGAGACTAAACGATGCGTTCCCTGAATAGATCGATTCTTGCGATGGCGGCGCTCTCGATGACGCCGGTGAGCGCACGCTCGAAATGGCAGTCCGTCGCCTTGGATTATCCGCCCGCGCGCACGATCCAATTCTCAAAGTGGCGCGCATCAGACTTGGATGAAACAGATCGCATCGGCGCGAAGCATTTGGCCGAGGCGGTCCAGTATCGTAGCCTGGATCGGAACTATTGGCAATACTGCTAAACGTGAGCAGGGATGACTCGAAAAGACCCAGTTTTGGCGCGGCGCAATGTGTGAATTGAGACACTAAGCGGCGAGTCACGCACCTGAGGACCCGCACATGCTTTCCGGAACGCGGCGCCTTACCGCGTGCTTGCAACAGATTGAATCATAACGACAATCACCTTATCCTATTCCCCTAAGTTGTTAGTACTAATGGACCGGAAACCGGAATCTGGTTCGACAATTGCGTTCTCAAAGGCATTCGTGCGCGTGCTTAGCGCTCATGAGGAAGGTTTGAATTCATGCCCGAAATGCGATCAAAAACATCCATACTTATCGGAGTGCTGCTCGCGATAATCGTCGCGGCGCCCCTCGTCAGTGCCCAGACTCAGACCCCTCTTAACGCGCGGCTGGTGCTTCGGCCGCTGACGCCTGGAGAGATCTCTACTTACAAACTTCCTTCGACCACCGAAACCTCGCCCGGCAATAATAATACCGGGTTGGGACAACCGGCGTATCTCGAAGTCGATATCAACCTCGCGATTCCAGCCTCGGACATCGTCAGCGTGACCTGGTCACTGGTCAATGTTCCCGGCGGTTCCAACGCGAGCATCGCCACCAGCCCTTTGACGGCTTCCATACCGGTGTTCGAGCCTTCGGACAGGCTGGTGCTTCAGCCGGCCGGACGCGCGCTTCTTCGTCCGGACCTGGTCGGCGAATACGAAGTTAGCGCGACCGTCACTACCGCGAGCGAGGGAACCGCGACTCTCGGCCAGACGGTGTTCGGAGCCACCTACGCGGGCATTTCCACCTGCTCCGGCTGTCACGATGGAGCATTTGCGGCGCTCAACAAGGTTGCAACGTGGTCCACAACGGAGCACGCCAGCATCTTCAAGAACGAGATTACAGGAGCAAACGCCAATACCACGTATCCAACCACCTGTTGGGGATGCCATACGGTTGGATACGATCTGAACGATCCCATGCAGAACGGCGGATTTGACAAAATCATGGCGCAGTTGGGCTGGACCGAGCCCACAACGCTCAACGCCGCCGCCTGGACCGGTATGCCCGCGGCGCTGCAGAACGTCGCTAATATTCAGTGCGAGAACTGCCACGGGCCGGGAAGCCTGCACGCCGTATCCGGCGGCACGCCCATGGAAATCACCGTACCGACCGGAACCGGGGCCTGTTCCCAATGCCACGATGAACCCACGCATCACATCAAGACCGCGACTTGGGAGCAATCCGCGCACGCCGTCACCACCACCGATCCGGCCGGCAACGCGACCTGCGTCGGATGCCACACCAACAACGGCTTCATCGGCCGCATGAACGGTGCGACTACTCTCGACACGACTTATGGCGCCATCGGATGCCCGACCTGCCATGAACCTCATGGCGAGACAACCCCTTCGACCGCGGTTCACCTGATTCGCAACATGGGACCGGTGAAGCTCGCCGATGGCACCCAGGTGAGCGACGCCGGCGCGGGTGCGCTGTGCATGGAATGCCACCAGGCTCGCGTGAACGCGTCGACCTATGTGGACAGCACGCCCGGCAGCGCGCACTTTGGCCCGCATGAAGGGCCGCAAGCCGACATGCTCGAGGGCGTAAACGGCTACACGTATGGCGAAACCATTCCGACTTCCGCCCACCAATGGGCCGTCACCGACACCTGCGTCGGCTGCCACATGCAGACCGTCGCGTCGACGGATCCGGCCTTCATGCTGGCCGGCGACCACACGTTCAAGATGAGCGCGACGCCCGCCGGCGCCAGCTCGCCCGAGGATATTGTCGCCATCTGCCAGACCTGCCATGGTCCGGACATCACCACCTTCAACTTCCCGCTGTTCGACTACGACAACACCGGCAACATTCAGGGCGTTCAGAGCGAGGTGCAATACCTGCTCGATCAGTTGAGCGCCATGCTTCCGCCGGTCGGCAAGGCGAAGACCTCGCTGAGCATCGATTCGACCTGGACCAAGCCGCAACTGGAAGCGGCGTATAACTGGCTGTTCGTCACCAACGATGGCAGCAAGGGGATCCACAACATGGCGTACACGGTGGGTCTGCTGAAGGCTTCCATCGCGCATTTGAGCGCCACCCAATCCGGCACTTCGACCGGCAACTAGACCCAGCCTGGTTCCGTTTTGAAAAAACAGCGCCGGACGCGGCACCTGCGTCGCGTCCGGCGCTTCTTTTTTTTCCTCCTTGAGCGATTCGGTTTGCGCCGCAGCACCCATCGCCACGAGACTTTGCGCCCATTCCCCCACCAATCCGAAGAAAGTCGGCGCGGTTTCGCGACGTATTTTCGTTCCATTTCGGCATATTGCAGAAAGCAAAACACAATTCCGTTGGGAATCGGGCCTGCACACTTCATTACAGCCAGTCCGGTTCGCCGCGCCCGTCCGTTCCGATGGGCGCTCGCACCGCTCGAAGCTGCTCATGTGGGTTTTGTTTTTTTTTTGGCCGCCCCAGCGTTAAAAGGCCGGCCCGAATAGCGCAGACAACTGTAAGGACATAACCAATGAAAAGGCTCTCTCTTATCTTCCGGGTCGCGGCGTTTGCCGTGCTCCTGGCCTTGTGCCTGACCGCGCAAAGTAAGAAATTCGCCTACGGTCCAAGAGACAAGGCTTTTTACGCAGATCCGGCCCTGGTGGCTTTTGTTCGCCCGGGCCTGGTGATTACCATTAATTCGGCAAGCATCAACAACGCCGGGGCGATCACTGTCAACTATACAATCGCCGATCCGTCGGGGCTGCCCCTGGATGTGGCCGGCGTGAATACTCCCGGAGCGGTTTCGCTCACGTACTTTGCCGCCTATATTCCCAAGGGGCAGGAACAATACGTGTCGTACACCACCGCGAGCGCGACCGGGGCCGTGCTGGGCACGGTGACTCGTCCGACCTTTGAAGAAGGCGGCGGGAAGGTCACGTCGTTAGGAAACGGGCAGTATTCCTACGTCATGAAAACCGTGGCGCCATCCGGATTCGATCCGACAGTGACCACCACCATCGGCATGAGCGGCAGCCGCGACCTGACGTCGTTCAATCTCGCCACCAGCTACGCCGGCGCAACCTATAACTTCGTGCCGAACGGCTCAGCCGTCACCGTCACGCGCGACGTCATCCGTACCGCAAGCTGCAACCGTTGCCACGATCAGCTCGCCGAGCATGGCGGCCATGCTTTTGGCATCGCGCAATGCGTGATGTGCCACCAGCCGCAAAATGTCGATCCGGGTACGGGCAATTCGCTAGACCTGAAAGTGATGGCACATAAGATTCACATGGGATCCTCGCTGCCTAGCGTGGTTGCAGGCGGCGACTACTATATCGTCGGCTACATGAACTCGAAGAATGATTTCTCCGCCGTGGTCGACCCCGCCGATGTTCGCCGCTGCGAAGTCTGCCACGACCAGACCACTGGCGCCGCGCAGGCGACCGCGTTCATGAAAGAACCGACGCGCGCCGCGTGCGGAGCCTGCCATGACGACGTGAATTTCGCCACCGGCGTTAACCATGCCGCCGGGCCGCAGGCAGACGACACGGAATGCGCGAACTGCCACATCGCCAAAGGCGAAACGCCATTTGACGCCTCGATTCTGGGAGCGCACGTCGTTCCCACCGATACGGCGGCGACTTATCCTCAGAATCCTGACACGTTGGTCGCCGGCATTAACCTGGCGATCACGGGCATCACCAACACCTCCGCTGGAAGCCCACCGACCGTGACCTTCACGCTGCAGGACAACGGCGGCAACAACATCCCGTTATCGACACCTGACGTGCTGGAGTTCACGATCGCTGGTCCTACCACAGACTATGGCTACACCAGCTTCGGATCCGGCACGTCCAGCACTCCCGGATACGTGACGGAAAGCGCTACGGGGGCGGCTTGCAATGCGAACGGTGTTTGCTCCTATACTTTTACGCACGCGATTCCATCTGGCGCAACGGGTACTTACACCGTCGGCGGTGAGGCGCGCATGAGCGTAACGGTGTTGGCGGGAACGACTGCGGCGCAGACATTCGAGCTCGGCGCCGCCAATCCGGTACTCAACTTCTCGGTGGACGGCTCGCCCGTCACGGCTCGCCGCACCGTGGTTCAGCTTAGCAATTGCAACAACTGCCACGTGGCGCTGTCGCTGCACGGAGGCCTCCGCAATCAGGCCACTTATTGCGTCCTGTGCCACAATCCGTCGAACACGGATGCCAGCACGCGCGCATCGGCTGCCGCGCCTTATAAAACCCAACCGGCGCAAGGGATCAACTTCGCGCTGTTGGCGCACCGCATCCACGACGGCGTGAATGCCGCATCCGACAATCCCAAGAATCCCTACATCGTGGTGGGCCATGGCGGCAGCATCGACAACTTCTCGGGCACCCTCTTTCCCGCAATGAGCCCGACGGGCTCCGCCACCTACATGCAAGACTGTTCGCTGTGCCACGTGAATTCGAGCGAGCAGAACGACCTCGCATCGACCGGTCTGAATCAGGTCACCGATCCGCAGGGCTGGATCGCTTCGAGCGGGGCCTTTGCGAATGCTTGCAGCGGCTGCCACGTATCGGAGGTTGAAGCAGCTCATTTCCTATCGAATACCAATTCGCTTGGCGAAGCTTGCAACGTTTGCCACGGTTCCGGCGCACAGTTCGCCGTTGGCGCGGTACACGCCCAATAGGCTCTCGCCAACAGCAAAGGTGCGGCTCGCGGGAATACTCGAGGGCCGCACCTGCCCACGTGTTTTTCCCTCCCAACTTCACCCTCCTCACGAAACGATCACCGCCTGCCTGCCGGCTTCCGCGACGTAGGGCCAGGAATCGGGAACCGGGTTCCAGTTACAATCGGCCAGGATGACGGACTTGATGCAGGCCGGGCTGGAGTTTGCGCGCGTGCTCGAAGACGCGCGCAATCGCGCGAACGCCGATTTCGAGTGGTACCGCTATGATTCGCTATCGAACCTGAAAACGATTGGCGGAATGCTCGGAGAGGAACAGCTCGCGCTGGCGCGGGAAAAGGGAGTGCTCGACGTCGGCTGCGGGGACGGCGACCTGGCGTTCTTTTTCGAGCGGTTGGGAAGCGAGGTCGTGGCGATCGATCATCCGGGGCCGAATCATAACGGGATGCGCGGGGTGAGGCGGTTGAAGGAAGTGCTGGGGTCGCGCGTGGAAATTCGCGAAGTGGACCTCGATTCGCAGTTTTCCACGCCCGACAGGCGTTTCGGGCTGACGCTGTTTCTGGGCGCGCTGTATCACGTAAAAAATCCGTTCTATATCCTGGAAACGCTGGCGAAATGCTCGGAATATTGCGTGATGAGCACGCGAATCGCGCGGCGATTTCCCCTGATCGGGCGGATTCCGGAGGGTGCGGCGGTGGCGTACCTGCTCGATCCGGACGAATTGAACGCGGATGAGAGCAATTACTGGATTTTTTCCGAAGCGGGCCTCCAAAAAATTCTGAAGCGCGCGCGCTGGAGGATCTGCGCGTATCGCAGCGTGGGCGACACGGCGGATTCCGACGCGACCAGCCTCGATCACGACGAGCGCGCGTATTGTCTGCTGCGCAGCGAGTGGGGACTGGCCAACGTCGCGCTCATCGCGGGATGGAACGATGCGGAGCCGGGCGGATGGCGTTGGACCGAACGATCGTTTTCAATTCGCGCCCTCGCCGAAGGCGCCGCGCCGTCGCGCGTGACGCTGAACGTGTACGTTCCGCCGGAAGCGGTGGTTCGGCCTTTAACGTTGTCGATCCGGGCGGGACGGAAGGCGCTGGCGCCTGCGGTGTTCGATCGGCCGGGGCTGGAGACGATCGTGCGGCACGTGAAAGCGGGCGAGCTAATCCAATTCGAGCTCGACCGGGCGCTGGCGCCAGATGAGCAGGACCCCCGGGAGCGGGGAATCATCGTCGGGTCGATCCGGTTCGATTAGGGGCTCTTGGGGATGTATAATCTGTTTTCTATGAGACTCTCGATTGCCGCCGTTGCGATGTTTTCCCTGGCCGGGCTGGTGTGCGCCGCGCCCGACGAACTCGACGATTCCTACGCCAAGCTGAAGGCCGCCGTGGACAAGAAAGACGCCGCCGCGGTCAAGGCCGTGGAGCCGGACGTGGTGAAGGGGGCCAAGGCGCTGATCGACGCTCCCAAGCCTGCTGCGGCCGACGAGCAAAAGGATTGGGAGAATCGCGTCCAGTACGGCAAAGAAGTGGAGCTGTACACGGAATACGCGCTGAGCACGATGGCGGAGCAGGCGGGCGATCCGGCCACTACCGTTGAGTTCGCCGACATGCTCCTGGCGCAGAATCCGAAAAGCAAATACATCGACGAGCCGTTCGCCAACGCCTTCCTGGTGGCGCTGGGGAAATCGGGAGGGTCGGCGAAGCAGGTGGCGGGGATGGCCAAGATCGCGGCGGGGCGTC
>Ga0335077_10001627_pt1 | contig 26771 bp, 35 predicted proteins | sample Lox_Sample_31_FD_207151 | JGI IMG/M metagenome (GOLD analysis project Ga0335077, IMG submission 207151) | Soil microbial communities from Loxahatchee National Wildlife Refuge, Florida, United States - Lox_Sample_3.1 | ecosystem: Environmental > Terrestrial > Soil > Wetlands | place: USA... | reverse complement strand
CGCGCACCCAGATCAATGTTGTCGAAGCCTTCAGCGGTTGTGCCGTCCGATACATCGCGTTCGTAAGGAACTTCCAATTCCAGGGTCATCAGACCGAACCCTTTTTCCACCTCGGCGGTAACGAGGTCACTCTTTGAACTGCCGGCCCCGGTATGCAGCCAATCCAGGCGCGCCTCGCCGGTTTCCAGATCGGAGTCGTCCACCAGAAACGGTTCGGGAAAAACGCCCTGACCGTATTCGCTGCGGCGGTCCAGCGCGTTGAAGAGACCATAGCGCGTGTCTGCGGGCGATTCGGTGGACAACGCCGCGGTCGGTTCATTCGTTAATGCCGCGTGGCTGGATACGACCGCCAACACGCAGAGGCAGCCAGTCATCAAGATGCTTTTCATGGCGGCTAAAGTAACCGGTGTCTCCGGATTCCGCTTGTGCCGGCTTGCGATTTTTTAGCGTCGGATTGCGAAAACCGCCACTGAGGGAGACGATGCGGGTCGGACAGAGGCCGGGGCAAGGTGGCCGCAACATTTAAATAGTGCGGGGCAACGGCCGAAGCCCGCGGCTGCGAGATGACCCACCGGTGATTTATCGGACTTTATCGGAACTGGCTGCGGCGTGTTTGGCGGCGTGGTTGCGGATGTGGGCAAAATTGCCTTCCTCGCAACAAGCCACGAAACCTTCCGTGACCGCTTTCAACTCCTCCCAGCGCGCCCGGATTTCCTTGGATTCCGGCTGGGTGATTTTGTCATCCGCGGTGGCGATGGCGATGACGTGGAGCAGGTCGGCGAATTCCTGCACAATCTGGTTCGTGGCGGGAATCAGATAATGCGGGTGGGGAACGTTCCTGGGATTTTGAATGAAGAACCCGCCGGCGCGCTGGCAAATCCATTGGACGAGCCGGTGGTCGCCGGTGCTGTTAAGCAGGGCTTCGATGCGGTCAAGCGGGTTGCCCGTGCCGCTACCGGCCTGCCGGGCCGTCTTGTCCGCCATCGCCTTGGCGTCGGCGGAAGCTTCCGAACGAAGGCCAGCGGCGTTGGTCGGCGGCTCGGCCCATTTGTAAACCATGGAAAGCGACAGGCCGAGATCGGCGGCGACCTGTTTGGGCGTCCTTTTTTCGAAAACTTCGCGCAACAGCTCGTAGGATTGCATGACCAGACAATGAAAAAGTTGCGGACGATTGGCAAGCTGGAAGCAGACCTTCCGTCGTAATCCTGGTCTTTCTCTTAATCGTAATCGTTGAGGGAAGATTAAGATTACGATAAAGATTAAGAGGCGGAGACAGGTTTACAAACACCTCGCCGGATTATAAATGCGCCTCCGGCCGATTTGGTGTTTGATTAAGCAACGCATGAATTTTGGCCCTGAAAACTGGATACTGTTTCCTGCTTGCGTTGGCGGCGGGTTGGGATTTTACTCAATCCAACCATCAATCAGTGAGGGCTTATGACAGTTTATGCAATCTATCTCTTTTGCTTGGTAGTAGGGTTGGCGTTTACCGTGTTGAGTGCCTTGCTCGGCCATTTCTTCGGCGGACACGGCGACCATGTCGGCGGCAGCGGCGGGCACGCGGAAGCCGGCGCTGACAGCAGCGACATGCCGGGAATTTCCATTTTCAGCCCGACCATAGTTGCTGCTTTCATCACGGCGTTCGGCGGATTCGGCATCATCTTCACCGAAATTCCTGCTACCAAACAACCAATCATCAGCGCGCCGTTGGCGATTGCGACCGCGCTCGTAGCGGCGGGCTGTTTGTATAAACTTCTGGCCGTGCTGTTCAGCCATACGCAAGGCTCCAGCGAATCGCACGTGGCCGCGCTCGTCGGCTCGGACGCCAATGTCATTACCCCGATTCCGCAAAACGGTGTGGGCGAGATTGCCTACGTCGTCGGCGGCACGCGCTACACCGCGCCCGCCCGCACCGAAAGCGGTGCGCCGGTGATCAACGGCAAGCCCGTCAAAATTACCCGCATCGTTGGAACCCAATTTTACGTCCAGGAAACCAACTGATTTCAACCTCAACCCTCAACGCCTGATCATCATTCAAAATGAAACTCGCACCTTTCTTCGCCATGAATTTTATGGAAAACGGCATGGTCATTGTCGCGGCGCTCGTCGTCGCGGTTGTCTTGGTCCTGCTGTTCATTCTCGTGATGAGCCGTTACACCAAGGTTGGTCCCAACCAGGTGCTCGTCGTTTCGGGACGCAAGCATCGTCTCGAAGATGGCGCGGTGGTTGGTTTCCGCATCGTCAAAGGCGGCGGCACGTTTGTTTGGCCAATTCTGGAAAAAGTGGACGTGCTTTCGCTCGAATTGCTGACGATTGATGTGCAGACGCCGGAAGTCTATACCAGCAAAGGCGTGCCGGTGAAGGTGGACGGCGTGGCCCAAATCAAGGTCAAAGGCGATGATGTTTCCGTCCGCACCGCGTCGGAACAATTTCTCGGCAAGGCGACCGACGAAATCCGCAACATCGCCACGCAGACGCTCGAAGGCCATTTGCGCGCCATCCTCGGCACGATGACCGTCGAGGAAATTTACCAGAACCGCGACGCGTTCGCCCAGCGCGTGCAGGAAGTGGCGGCGGGTGACCTGGCGAACATGGGCCTGGGCATCGTCAGCTTCACCATCCGCGACATCCGCGATGGCCAGGGTTACCTCGATGCCCTCGGCAAGCCGCGCATCGCCCAGGTCAAACGCGATGCCATCATCGCCCAGGCCGAGGCCGACCGCGATTCGCAGATCCGTTCCGCGCAGGCGAAGCAGGCCGGGCAGGAAGCGCAGTTTGCTGCCGACACCAAGATTGCCGAGGCGCAACGCGATTACCAATCCAACGTGGCGCAATATCAGGCCACGGTGAACCAGCAAAAGGCCCAGGCTGACCTCGCCTACGATTTGCAGAAATTCAAGACCGGCCAGCTCGTCAAGGCCGAGGAAGTGCAGGTGAACATCGTCGAGAAACAAAAGCAGATTGAATTGCAACAGCAGGAAATCCTGCGCAAACAGCGCGAACTCGAAGCCACCGTCCAGAAACCCGCCGACGCCGAACGTTACCGCGTCGAGACGCTGGCCAACGCAAAGAAGTTCCAGCTCGAAACCGAGGCCGCTGGTTCAGCTTCGGCGACCAAGGCAACGGGGTTTGCGAGTGCGGACGTGGCCAAAGCCACCGGTATTGCCGAGGCCGAGGCGAACAAGGCGCGCGGTCTGGCCGAGGCTACTGTCATCGAAGCGCAAGGCAAGGCAACTGCCTCGGCGATGCAGGCCAAGGCCGAGAGCTTCAAACAATACAACGAGGCGGCGGTCATCGAAATGATTGTACGCGTTTTGCCCGAAGTGGCGGGCAAGGTGAGTGAACCGCTGTCGAAGATGGAGCGGATGGTCATCATCAACAGTGGCGTGGGTCCCGGCGGCGGCGCCAGCAAGCTGACTGGCGACGTGACCACCATCATCAGCCAGTTGCCGCCGGTGCTCGAAAGTTTGACCGGTGTGAAGTTCGAGAAATTGCTCGAACAAGTCCCCGCGCTCAAGAAAGCGATGGGGAAGAGTGACGAGAAATAAAGATTAATCAGTAGCAGCCGACGTGAGGAGGCTCTGATATTCGGGTCTGGTTGTAGGTTTCAAAAGAATGGAGCCTCGTTACCTCGGCTGCTACGAGGATTTAGAAAATGAATCTCTACCGTTCACAAAATAACCGGGTGCTGGCCGGGGTTTGCGGCGGGCTGGCGGAACATCTGGGCTGGTCGCCGTCGCGGCTGCGTGTGGTCTGGGTGGTGGGAACACTTTTCAGCGCGGCTTTCCCCGGCATCTTTCTCTACCTCGCGCTCTGGTTTTTGATACCAAAAGCGCCGTTGCCACCACCCGTGTTTGAATCGCCGCCCCTGCAGCCCTGGAAGAAATCGGCTTGAAAGTTATGGCCGAGATTGAACCAACCAAAGTCTGTCCGTATTGCGCTGAAACGATCAAGTCAGCGGCGAAGGTGTGTCCGCATTGCCGGTCCCGGCAAGGGCGGTTTACGGTTCTAAAGGGCGAATTGGCGGGAGCATTTACGGTGATTGTGCTTCTAGGCGGACTCATATTTGTGGCGTCACGGGTATTTCCGAATGACTCGGATGCGACAGCGGGTAGCGATGTTATCGGGCATCGGGATGAATTGCCGGTTGTACGCACAGCCCTTGAACCCACTGATATGTCGGAGCAATTCTGGTTGAGTGGTTTTATTACCAACCGGAGCAGCCGCCCGTGGCGCATCCTTAGCCTGGAAGTGCGTTTCCTGGATCCCCATCACCAATTGCTTGATGTGCGGCACGCCGGATTTAGTAAAGGTGATGCTTTCGTCGTCCAGCCGAATAGCGAACATGCATTCCGAATTAAACTCTACGGGGTTTCCAGTTCGGTGACCGGCAGTGTCCGCAATGTTCAGGTCGAGTCCGCTGCCGATGGTCGCAAGTGTTATAATCCTAATTAGTAATAAACGAGGTCGGCTAGGAAAAACAAACGTGAACGCTGAGAACCAGAAAAGTTGTCCCTTTTGTGCCGAGATGATTCCGGCCCCAGCCAAACTCTGTCCACGGTGCGGACAGTGGTTGTCGCTCGGTTCTTTCCGCCATCCAGTCGTAATCATCAGCGTTATGCTCGTCTTCTTCTTCGGGATGGCATTTGCGATCTCGACCTTTTTTACCAGGCTCGTAAATCCGCCTCCATATTATGATGAGTATCTGGGGTCGCTTAAGCTGGTGGAATCCAGGTTGAATTGGATTGAAAGGGATAAACAGCCGTCCGGCAAAGAAAACCAAATTTACATTACAGGAATCGTAACCAACCAATGTCCCGTCGCGTGGAGAAATATTGAGTTTGAATGCCGCTTCTTTGACAGAAATGGAAAAATGATCGACGCGGCAAATACATCTTCCTATTTCACGATTCAGGCACATGACAGTTCCGCTTTCCGCGTCTCCGTATTGCCAACCGCGCCCACAAACCAATATGCTGCCTACAAGATTTTCGTGACCACTGCTCGAAATGTGAAGGGTTGGTTGTTCTAGCATGGCAGAGCTTATGCGCCTCTTCGAAGCCATCATTGACGCGAATCACCGGGCGGTGGCCGGTGACAAGGAAGCCGGGCTGCACCCGGCGGATTTCGAAAGCGAACTGCCGGTCATCGCGCTCACGTGTGTTGACCCGCGGTTGAACGCGTTTTTCCCAAACGCACTGGCGCTGCCGGCCGAGCAATTCATCTGGTTGCGCAACGCGGGCAACATCATCACCGGCCCGCTTTCCAGCACCATGCGCTCGCTGGCGCTGGCCTGCGCCGTCAAAGGCGGCAAGGAAATCGCCATCATCGGCCACACGGATTGCCAGGTCTGCAAAACCACCGCGATGCAGTTGCTCGACAAATTGAAGGAGCTGGGCGTCGAGCGGCATCTGTTGCCGGACAACGTCAGCGACTTTTTCGGCTTGTTCGCCAGCGAACGGCAGAACGTCATCAAGGCGGTGAACCTCGTCCGGCGCAGTCCGCTCGTCGGCCCGAAAATTCCCGTGCATGGGCTGTTGCTGAACATTGAAAATGGGCAACTCGACTGGGTGGACAACGGGTATCAGGCCTTGGAAACGGCCGGCAGCCAGGCGAAGGAATCCGTCAAGTCCGTCGGCCAGGCGCTGGAGTCGCTCGGCAACTTCAACTTCGGCGAGATGAAATTTCCCGAGGGCAAGATTGGCGAATTTGCGACGAAAGCCACGGACTGGCTGACGCAAGAAGCGGCCAAGGTTGAACCGGTCGTGGCCGAGACGATGCAAAAAGTCGCACCCGTCGCCGAATCGGTGCAGAACGTCGCGGGCCGGGTCGCTAAGTTCGCCGAGAAAACTTGGCCGCGTCCGGCAGGGCAGGGTCAGCGACCCGCCGCGCCGCCGAAGCTTCCGTTACCGCCGCCCATCCGTCCCAAAATCATCCAATCGCGGGATAAGCGATAAAGCGGGCGGGGGTGGACCGTATTTTCTGCGGCTTGGTGTCCAAAGTGGAAAAGACAGATCGTCGGGTGGCCGGCCAGCGTTCCGAGGAGAAGCCCATAGCGCCTTATTTATAACGTTTTCGTGATTGAAACCGCCGGGGGACGGGCTAAGATTCGCATGATGGTTCGGGGCGTAGCGTAGTTTGGTATGCGCGCTTGCTTGGGGTGCAAGAGGTCGTGAGTTCAAATCTCACCGCCCCGACCATTCCTTCCTAAACCAGCCGTCTCCAATAGGTTTCAGCTTTGGCACTGGCCATGCTTTTAGGGCAGTTGTTATGGGCATTGTCACGGCCAAAGTAAATCGTAGCGAATTCTACAACACCATCGCTACCATCCGACCGGTCAACAGCGTGCGCAGCGCCAAGCTCGATATCTGGGGCAGCGTGATTGTGGCCGTTCTGTTGGTGGGCATTTTGAATTTTATGCGGTTCGTCCTGGTGTATTGACCGCCCGTTAAACCAGCGATAAAAATCAGCGCGGCGCGGACTTTAAATCCGCGCTTTTTTATTCCTTTGCAAGTTCCGGGGTGACGGTAATGTCCATATCGCCAATCGCCACTTCGAGAGGCTTGCCGGGGTGGGTGACTACCTGGGTAACAATAAAACCGGCGGTTTTGCCGTCGGGGTTCCTGGATTGGACCGTCATGGTGAGTTGGAGGCTGTCGCGGTCGAGAAGTTTTGGCGTGATAGTGCAGCTCCGGCCAGCACCAAGATTGACGCAGGTTTCGTAACGATTGGTCAGCTCAAGCTCGCCCAGGTCTTTGGTGTTCGCGGGCGTGGCGGCCGTCGGGCTGGGATTTGCCGCTACCTTGTTGGTACTCGGGGAAGGTTGTTTCGCCGCTGTTGACGTCTTCGAACAGCTGAACGGCAACAGTCCCGAAAGACTGATGGCTGCGATAACAGCAATATGCGATGCTCCCATGCCATCCCAGGCAGCATTTGCCACGCCGTTTCAGGCCAGGGCCAGCCGACCAAGGCCGGTAGCCCTGATCCTGTGCCAATCCCGTGTTTGGGCAGCCAGTGTCTAAAAAATTGCAATGGGGTCCGGAAGCCTAGTCCGCACGGTCAAAGACTAATGTGTCTCCGTCGGAAGTCGTCAGGGTCAGCCGGTCGTTCTTGATTTGGGCTTTGAACGAGTCCGGCTGGCCATTATTGGGAAAAGACAATTTGTAATTGCCGCCGGCATTTTCCCATTGGCCGGTCAGGGTCGAGGGTTCCGTGGAAGGCAACGAACCGCTGCGGAGTCCGTAAACGATGATGGGCCACAGGTGCAGCGTCGCGGTTTCGCCCATCGGCGATTTCAGGTGCGGCACGTTGTGCAGGAATGCCTGATGATCGGACGCCACGACGAGAGTGGTTTGCAGGTAATTGGTCATCCACAGACGCGCGAACATCAGTTGGGTGGGAGAAATCTTCGGCTGCGCGATGGGCAACATGGCCGCCGTGGCGGTAAGGTTGAAGTCCCAAAAACCGATAAGCTTCTCCGGATCGTACTTGGGTGATCGGCCCGTCTTGAGATAAACAACCATGTCGTCCATGTTGGTCTGCACGTCATCCCAAACGGTTTCAATCAGACTGACGTTTTGTAAAATGGCTTTCACCTGCGGGTCGTGCAGCAATTGTCCCACCGGCACTCCTCCTTGCAAGGCGCCGGTGAAAGTGCTGTCCTGCGCGAGTTGTTTGAGGTCGTCGCGCTCCAGCAACGAGAGGAAGGCCGGATAACGCGTCAACCGGTCGCCCAATTGGGGATTCTGGCACAGCAACCCAGCCAGGTCGGCCGTTTGGTAATAACTTTCCGGCAACGTGGCCACGGCGCGCGCGGCCTTGTCCATGCCGGTGCTTTCCAAATCGCGTCCGAGCCGGTTGATCAATCGCGTTGTCCACGTCTGGGCGTCGGACGAAGCAATCTGCACTGTGCAGTAACTCAAATTGAACAGCACAAAGCAGATCAAAATGAAATAAGCCGTGCCATTCAGCACGCCCAGGCAGAGACCCAGGCGGCGATTCAGCCGCTCCCACAACGCGAACTTCAATTCATCGGTATGATATTTGTAGTGCATCTCCAGTTTGTGGTCCGCGACAGAACCAGCGACTTTGAACAGAATCAGCCCCAGCACAAATGCTTCCAGCGGCCCCAGAATCCAGAGCAGCGCCGGATTATGAATGCCCAGGTGCGACATCAGCGGTTTGAAACAGCCTCCCACCGGTGCGGCCAGCAGCGCGGCGAAAACGATGCCGGCAAACGAAAACACCACGCGCACTGCTCCCTGCCGGTAACCGAGCGCCGCCAATGACGCCAGCAACGCCAGAGCCAGTATCCAAATCGTCATGCCCCCAATCAAAACCATTTGACCAACAAAAGCACGCAGAAAATTTGGCACTGGCCTGATTTGTTGTAGCGTCGAGCCTTTGGCTCGAAATCGGCGCACAGCGCCAACACTACAACATGCAAATCAGAACACTGCCGGAAATTTGATGAGGACACGACCGCAGCGCGTTCACGAGCCGTCAAATGAACAATGCGACCATTGTGTGGTCAAAACCCAGTGACGCAAACGGGGACGTCGTCCGCATTGCGAACCGTCGTCTGGTAAAAATGCCGTGGAATTTCGGTTTGACGTGTGCTGCCGGACCGGAGCAGCCTGACGCAAACCACCTGTTTATGAGCTTTGCAAGTTTTCTGCAATTCAATCGTCTCAAAGTCCGGGTCGGACTTTTAATCTGCTTTACCGGTCTGGCAGCGCGGGCAGACTTGCCGGCGGACCAGGCAAAGCTGGCCGGGGCCAACGCCGGTTTTGCCTTCGATTTGCTCAAACAAATTGCTGCAGAGCAGCCGAACGCCAACGTCTTTATTTCGCCGTTCAGCGTTTCAACGGTGCTGCAAATGGTTGGCAACGGCGCCGCGGGTGAAACCAGGACGGAAATGCAGGCTGTTTTGAAAACCGCCGGCCTCCCGGCCGACTCACTGAACGAAGCGTGTCGGAGTTTGAACCATTCTCTGACTTCACTGCCGGATGTCACTTTGAATCTGGCCAACGGCATTTGGTATCAGAACGGCATTCAGTTGAAACCAGCTTTTGTTGCCGAAAACAAAAATTATTTCCTGGCCGAACTGGCCGGCGTGGATTTTGCCAAAGCGAAGTCGGCGGACATCATCAACGGTTGGGCGGACAAGGCGACGCGCGGGAAAATAAAGAATGTGGTGCAGTTTCCATTTCCGCCGCGCACGCGGGTGATTCTGGCCAATGCAATTTATTTCAAAGGCAAATGGGTGGACCCCTTTGACCCCAAAGCGACCAAACCGCACGCGTTTCATTTGGCCAACGGTCAAATCGAGCAAACGCCGCTCATGTGGCAGCACAGGCATTTCAGTTACCAGGAAGGTGAAGATTTCCAGGCCGTGCGCTTGCCCTACGCCGGCGGACGCCTGCAAATGTATCTTTTTTTGCCGGCCACCAATTCCAGTCCGGCAAAACTGCTGGCCGGTTTGAACAGCGAAAGCTGGCAGGACAAAATTCTGCCGCGGTTTGCCGACCGCGAAGGAACGCTCGCGCTGCCACGATTCAAATTGGATTACGCTGTGGAGTTGAATGAACCACTCAAGGATTTGGGAATCCGCCAGGCATTTATACCAGGCACGGCCGATTTTACCGCGATGGCCGATGAACCGCTTTACATCAGCGCCGTGGAGCAGAAAAGTTTCGTGGATGTGAATGAGGAAGGCACAGAAGCCGCAGCCGTGACGACAGTTCGTATGACCGCACTTGCAGTGATGAGACCTTTGCGACCTTTCGAGATGATTGTGGACCGGCCGTTTTTCTTCGTGATCGAAGACAGCCAGACTCAATCCATTTTGTTCATGGGCGTGATTTTTAATCCAATGACGTAGCAGCCGACGTGAGTCGGCTCACTTTTTGTTTTTCGGGAATTTGAGCGGACTCATCTTGGGGTAGTGAGCTATTTGAAGGTAGGGACGGCTCGCCAAGCCGTCCGGACGCCGCGGGGTCCCTACCAACGAAAGCAACCCACCACCCATCCTGCCTTGCGAGACTGCTACATTCTTTCCACTTTGTTTTGGCCGTTTCCTCTGCTATTCAAACCGCTGTGAGCAATCCATTCCGATTGGGCGTGCTCGGCTCCGGCAAAGGCTCGAATTTTGTGGCGATTGCCGATGCCATTGTGGCCGGGAAAATTCCGGCGAACGTCGCGGTCGTCCTGAGCGATGTTGAAAACGCGGGAATTTTATCACACGCGCGCGACCGGAAAATTCCCGCGCAATTCATCCCTCCAGGGAAGTTCCGAACCAAGCTCGACGAAGAGGCGGAGCAGGCCTTCGTCAATGCGCTGCAAGTGGCGCAAGTGGACCTGGTGGTCCTTGCCGGCTTCATGCGCGTGTTGAAGGGCGATTTCCTCCGCGCCTTTGAGGGGCGCATTGTCAACCTTCATCCGTCGCTGCTGCCGTCATTTCCCGGACTGGAAGCGTGGAAGCAGGCGCTCGATCACGGAGTGAAGGTGACGGGTTGCACAGTGCATTTCGTGGATGCCGGCGTGGATTCCGGCCCGATCATCGGCCAGCAAACCGTGCCGGTGCTGGACCACGACACGCCTGAAAGTCTGCTGGAGCGGATGCATGGGGCGGAACATGAGCTTTATCCGCGATGCGTCGCGGCGATTGCGCGCGGGGAAATTTCCGTGGCCGGACGCCGGGTGATTTGGAAAAGGAGTTGAACTGTGAATGTCTGGCGCGGCTGAAGCGGCAACCCAAGTAGCGCAGACTGGCAGTTTGCCGTACCGCAGATTGACAATCTGCGGACGCTGCTGAATGCGAACGCCTGCCGACTGCCAGTCGGCGACACCGCAGGTTGCCAACCTGCGCTACCGCAATGCGTGGCCGCGTCAGGAATTTGAGCAAATAAGAAAAAATTTACGGATTGTAGTGTGAATTGTGCGAGTAGAATTCAACTTTCGTGTATTTGGTGTATTGCGTGGTTTCCGTGAAATCGAATAAGAAGAAAGTGGCGTTTCCGCGCCGGTCTTGGCACAGTACCGCTTGGCGGCTGGAAGTAATTAAGTGATTCGTTGAATGGGTTAAACGGGAAATCTGCGCTTCCCGACCCGATTTAACTCATTTAACTTGTTTAACCAGTTACCGTCCTCATGAGCAAAAAATTAAAATTCGGCCTGCCGAAAGGCAGTTTGCAGGAAGCCACCATCCAGAAAATGGCCAAGGCGGGATACAACATCTCCGTCAGCAGCCGCTCCTACGTGCCGTACGTGGACGACCCGGAACTGGAAATCCGCCTCATCCGTTCGCAGGAAATCAGCCGCTACGTCGAGCACGGCTATCTGGACGGCGGTATCACCGGCCACGACTGGATTATTGAGAACGACTCGAAGGTGCACGAGGTCGCCGAATTCATTTTCAGCAAAGCGACGCGGCAACCGGCGCGATGGGTGCTCGCCGTGCCGGAAAATTCGCCCGTAAAATCGGTGAAGGATTTGAAAGGCAAACGCATCGCCACCGAAGTCGTGAATCTCACGAAGAAATACCTGCGCCGGCATGGCGTGAAGGCGGAGGTGGAATTTTCCTGGGGCGCCACGGAAGTGAAGGCGCACGAACTGGTGGACGCGGTGGTGGAATTGACCGAGACCGGCTCGTCGCTGCGCGCGAACAAGCTGCGCATCGTGGACACGCTGTTGGCCACGACGCCGCGGCTCATCGCCAATCATCAGGCGTGGAAAGACCCGTGGAAACGCCGGAAGCTGGAGACGCTGGCGCTGCTGCTCAAAGGCGCGCTCGAGGCGGAGGCCAAGGTCGGTTTGAAAATGAACATCGCTGAGAAAAATCTGGCCAAGCTCCTGAAAAATCTGCCGGCGCTGCGGAACCCGACGATTTCCAGTCTGAGCCAGAAAGGCTGGGTGGCGGTGGAAACCATCATTGACGAGCACGTCGTGCGCGAATTGATTCCGCAACTCAAAGCCGCCGGCGCCGAAGGCATCATCGAATACCCGCTGAACAAAGTGGTGTATTGATATTGGTTTGCTTTCGAAGCGCGGCGAACTTTGGACTGCGGCGGCTGGACGCCGCTTTCCTCGACGCAACATGTCGCGTCGTTCCAAAGCGCAGACATGTCTGCGCACTCCAAATCCGACGTAAGGAGGCTCTGACTTCCTTCGCCCAAATTAGCATGAGCCTCCTCACGTCGGCTGCTACAAGGTCATGAAAGAATACCGGGTTTGCAGAAAGGCCAGCCGCCTGATAGATTGAATGCCATGAAAACGACCGTGCTTGAACCCGAGATCATCACCCGCAAAGGCAAGCCTGTTTCTGTGATTCTGCCGATCAAGGACTACGAGGAACTGCTGGAACGCGCCGAAGACGCGGAAGACGTTGCCTGGTTGAAGCGCGCCCGCCGGAAACCGCTCCACTATCGCCCGCTCGAAGACTACCTGGCCGGACGCCGTCGGAACTGACCATGTACCGGGTTTTCCTTGAACGCGCCGCCGAGCGGGACCTCAGCCGGCTTTCAGCCGAGATTCATGACCGGGTCATCGCGGCGATTCGTGCATTGGGTGACAATCCGCGTCCGCCCGGATGCCGCAAACTGGTGGGCAGCAAAAACGACTGGCGCATCCGCGTGGGCGACTACCGCGTAATTTACGAAATTGCCGATGCGATTCGAGTTGTGCGCGTTAATCGGGTCCGACACCGCCGCGAAGTTTATCGCTGATGAGAATGGCCGCCGGCGCCGAAGGCATCATCGAATACCCGCTGAACAAAGTGGTGGATTGAATCGGCGATTGTTGACAAAAATTCGCAGGTCTGCTTTCATAAGGTTATGGAAGCAGAAATGGTTATGAAAACCAATTGTGCACAACACTCCGCACATACTGTGCGTAATAGTGGTGGCCACAATAACGACTCACCTAATCACTTCGCAAAAAAACCACATGACAAAACCAACAGATGATCTGGAAGCTATTCGCCTTGTGATTCAGGCATTAGAACCCTTCGATTCAAAGGACCGGGAGCGCATCATTCGGTGGGCAGCCGAGAAACTTGGGATGGCCGCAATACCTGCCGCCGGCGTGCCCACGGGTTTGCCAGCGGCGGCCAGTTCGTCACCTCCTCATCCACCTACCGGAGGAGTTCCCCACGTTGCAGTTGCGAGTGCGAGGGACATTCGTTCCTTTGTGACGGCGAAACAACCTAAGTCTGACAATCAATTGGCTGCAGCCGTCGCGTACTTTTATCATTTCGAAGCCCCTCCTGCCGAGCGCAGAGAATCGATCGGCAAGGAAGAGTTAATCGATGCCTGTCGCAAGTCGGATCGAAAGAGACCTGCGAGACCGGAACAGGTTCTGGTCAACAGCTACCACGCCGGGATCCTCGATAAGGCTGGTTCGCCGGGCCAGTACAAATTGAACTCCGTCGGGGAAAATCTTGTAGCTATGGTACTTCCGGAGCAAGGTACCTCAGCCGTGCAGCAGGCACGAAAATCGAGGGATTCTGGCCGGAAGAAAGCAACTAAACGCTCAATCAAACGCTCTGGCAGAACACCGGGGGCGAAATAGCAAACTGAAGCGCCCATGCCATCAATCGGCGATGCTTTGGACGAGTCAATGTCCTCCGCGGACCGACTGCGCAAGTTGCTGGCTAGGTCGAGAACCAAACAGGTCTTTTCGGTAGAAGAGCGTTCCGTTATCAAGGCGACTGCATTGGCATGGTTCAAAAGGTGTAGGCCTTTGCTTTCCGAACTGCACGAAGTCGAGCTCCTTAAATTGGCGGACACTCACTATCAAACGATTCTCGAGGCCACAGAGAAGGCGACGCTACGCGATCGCTTTATCGAAGAACTGAAGTCGGTGAAAGGAATATTGGTCAAAATTCGCTCCTGCGTACTGACGTCTGTCACATTGAGCGCTCCGATAGGGGGCGGCATACCGGCGCCGCCCGACTTTGCACGCCTTATACCTGACCCTTCAATGCAAGCGATTCTCAACCGGAGGTGGTTTGAGGCGTGGAGTTGCATTGGCGCCAAGGCCTACCTTGCCGCTACGGTCATGATTGGTGCATTACTTGAGGCATTGCTACTGGCACGTGTCAACCGTTTGGCTGACAAATCTCCTATCTTCGCCTCCAAGTGTGCGCCTAAAGATAAGGCGGGCAAGACTCGCCCGCTGCAGGAATGGACCTTAAATGCGTACATCGACGTTGCACACGATCTCGGTTGGATTGGAAAGGCGTCACGGGATGTGGGGGTTGTGCTTCGTGACTACAGGAACTTCATTCACCCGGAAAAGGAATTTGCCCAAGGCGTGACATTGGGCGAGGCAGACGCTCGAATGTTCGGTGCAGTTCTCATCGCACTCGCCGATCAGGTAATCAAGTCATGAAACTAGAGGGCCAACCAGCAGGTAGATCAAACAGACGGTTATTTTCCGTCGCTGACCTTTGTTGTTTGGTTTGAAAGAGCACCATTATGAAAATCACGCGCAGGGAATTTACAAAGCAACTTGGCGGGCTTGGCGTCGGAGGCGTGCTCGCCTTCGGCGGCGGCCGCTTGGCTGGGGAAGAAAAGCCCGGCTCCGGGGCCGAGCCGGAAAAGCAAAGCACCGTCGGACAGACAAAACTGCGTACGCTGGGCAAGACCGGCCTGAAGCTGTCACCGGTAGGTTTTGGCGCCCAGCGGACCCGGGACGCCGACCTGATCCGCTACGCTCTGGATCAGGGGATGAATCACATCGAGACGGCGTGGAGCTACGGTTTTGGACGCCCCGGCAACAGTTGTGAATGCATCGGGAAAGCGATTGAAGGCAGGCGCGACTCAATTTGTCTGGCGGTGGCTTACGAGGTCCTGCCACGGCCGACAAGCAAATCCTGGCTGGCCAACCAGTTTGAGCAAACTCTCCGCGATTTGGGGACCGATCATATTGATATTTTCCTGTGGCACGATCCGTCCGGGAACATGGTGAATCATCACCAAACCACGTTTAAAGAGAACCAGGCGCTGGTCACCAGCGGTGACAGGGTTGATCTGATGCTGCAATGGAAGAAGGCGGGGAAAATCCGATTTTGTGGCCTCTCGTCCCATTTCGAGCAGCCTGAATGTCTGAAGTTCGTGCTGCAATCGGAGTATTACGATGTTGCCGTGGTTGCGTTCAACTACAACGGCCCGGCGGCCATTGCGAAGGCGCTGCAAGAGGCCTCACAAAAAGGAATTGGCTTGATCGCGATGAAGACGCAGAGCCCCCATATTTTCGATGGCGAAGTGACCATTGGCGACGCGCCTGACCACCGCGCAGCCTTGAATTGGGTTTTGTCCAAGAACTACATCACGGCGGCCATACCGGGCATGACCACGCGCAGTCAGGTGGATCTGAACGTGAAGATAATGAGAAACCTTTGAAAAACTGTAGCAGCGGACGTAAGTCCGCTCTGAACCACCGAAAATTTAAAGAGAAATGAGCCGGCTCACGCCGGCTGTTACGAAGAAAATTGAGTTTTGCAGGGGTCTCAATGAATTCAATGGCATGAAGTTTCATACCAAAGTGCGTTCGAAAGGCTACGAATCGCCCCCTCAACCTGTCCTTCTCCCCCGATGGGGGAGAAGGTGTCCGCAGGCCGGATGAGGGGAATTTTGTATCGGTTTGAATGTAAATCAGTATCAGAAGTTGACCAAATTGGACGCAGCGGACCACACGATGACACTTCAGTTGCTTCCTTGAAATTCTATGGCTGATGAGTCCATTTCCCATCGCATCGCTGTGGTTGAAGGTGACATCATGCGACAGTGCGTGGATGGCTCTTTGTTTCCTCCGCCTGGCTGGCCGGTTTCGTCCGGCGACCGAAGTGACCGCCCACAGACGGTGTCACTCCAATGGATTTTCAAAAGGAATGCAGGGCAAAGACATCGTTGAGGTCTGTGTCCAAATCCTCCCATTTCCAACTTTCTACGTGCCCATCGCAGAACGAAAAGACGGCGTGACGAGCATGGCGGCAGGCCGGCTGTTTATAGGAAGGCACAGTTGTCCAGCCAAGAGACAAGCCAAAGGCGACGACCGGCTTTATAACAGTGATATCCGTGTAATAGCCATTGGGTGGAAATTGATTTTTGTAGCCGCCGCTTTTAGGAACACCCACGTCGCCGATCAACCAGATCTGGCTGATCCGACGTATGGTGTTGATGTTACGGCTGCCCTGGACGTTGCCGGAAAGATCCAGGTAGTAACGAATAACTCCGTTTGCGGGGTCAACGGTATCTTCCAGCGGACCATAACCTTCGCAAGGAGAATCGTAATATGCAACCGTGGAGGGAAGAATGTCCGCATCCTGCACGGCCGGACAGCGCCAGATATTGTTCGGGATGGTGCTGCTGGTGATATAACTGCCATTGCCGAGATAGACGAACCACCAGTTGGTGGTGTGGCTGGCAAAATTTTTGGAATTCAACGGCGGCAAGTAGTCGTTGTTTTCACCGACATACGCCATCATGGCCAGGCCGATTTGCTTGTTGTTGCTCACGCAATTGAGAGTTATGGCTTTGTTTTTTGCGGCGCTCAAGGCCGGCAAGATCATGGCGGCGAGAACCGCAATGATGGCGATGACGACGAGCAGTTCAATCAAAGTGAACCCCGCTTTGTGGAGTTGGTTTAGACGTTTCATGCCGTTCCTGGGCGGCCTGGCCCGCAAGCCGGACCCGCACCTTGCGGACGCACTGCGCCGTTCGTCGGGAAAATTCGGGCACCCGGCCACAATATAACCGCCGGAATATTGACGGCCAGTGTTTGGGTCGGTGCGCTTTCTCCGCTGAACCCAGGCGGCAACACCGACAGGGGTATTGGAAGGAATGGGGAGGTTGTCCAAGATGTCGCGGCTCGGGGTTCACACTGGATCAGGTTCAGGCTGGTTAATGGGTTAATTGACGCGCAAAGGGGAACGCGCTGAGAAAGGCCGGAAAACGATTCACCCCGCCCTTCGCACGGTTCGGCTTCCAAGCGGTGGATGGGCATTGACTTTCTCATCGCCTATACCTGACAAACAATGAAAATGTAGATTTCTAATACCTGCGTCAAGCAAAAAATGCAACAAAACCCAAAAGATTTTCAAATCACAGCGGGGTGAGAAACCCGCGCGCAGAGCCGGTTCATTGGGCTGCTGCGGCCAATGCCGCTTCGATGGTTCCGGCACATCGTTTTCAAGCCTGTTATGCGCTCCCAAAACGGCAGAGAATCGTGCCATTCCAAGCCCAATGCCACGTTATCTTCGTGGATGTCAACCAGCGGCCTCAAAATGCAAGATTCCTTATGAACGGTCTGCGGTTTCGATTGGGGGCAGGCGTTCTGCCGGCCATGTTTTGATTTCCGGATTCAAGGTGGCAGTTCGGGGGAAAAGGATTTAATTTTCTCTCATGACCGACAGGCCGGTTTCGAGTCGCATCGCCGTGATTGAAGGCGATATCACGCAGCAGCGCGTGGATGCGATTGTGAATGCTGCGAACCGGACGTTGCTCGGCGGCGGCGGGGTGGACGGCGCCATTCATCGCGCCGCCGGCCCGGAGTTGCTGGCAGAATGCCGCACGCTCCACGGTTGCGCCACCGGCCAGGCCAAAATCACGCGCGGCTACCAGCTCCCTGCCAAATGGGTCATCCACGCCGTCGGCCCGGTCTGGCAGGACGGCAATCATGGCGAAGATGAACTGCTGGCGAGTTGTTATCGAAATTGTTTTGCGCTCGTCGAGCAGCACGGCATCAAGACCGTGGCGTTTCCGTCCATCAGCACCGGCGCGTATGGTTTTCCGATGGAACGCGCGGCGCAGATTGCCGTGCGCGAGACGAAACAGTTTCTGGAGCAGAATCAATCGGTGGCGAGGGTGATTCTGGTTTGTTTCGGTGCGCGCGCGTTGGACATTCACAGGGCGGCAGTCTCTGAAATTTGCGTTTGATATGTTTCCGAAACAACTGGTAAAAGTCCTCATGCAAAAATTGCGTTTTCTGAAGGTAACGCTGGCGGCGTTGGGATTCTTCGCGTTGTTTCCTTTGTCCGGCAGCAGCCAGCCGGCAACCAATGACTTGATGGCAAGCCAGACCCGGCCGATTGATCCCCGGCTCGACTCGATGCGTCTGCACACCCGGAAAAACAAGGTGCTCAATGCCGCCGGCAAGCGGGTTTTGCTTCGCGGCGTCAACATCGCCTCGCTCGAGTGGAGCGATGACGGCGATCACGTCGAGGAATCCGTGAACCGCGCCATCAATGATTGGAAGGTGAACCTCATCCGCCTGCCACTGGCGCAGGACCGCTGGTTCGGCAAGACGACGAATCAAGCCGACGGCGGCGCAGCTTATCGCGCCCGGGTGGACAAGGTGGTGGACACCTGCGCGGCGGCGCACGTCTATATTGATCTGGATTTGCACTGGTCGGACTGTGGCCGGTGGGTGAACGAAGGCGGCAAGCTCGGCCAACACGATATGCCGGATACAAATTCAATCATTTTCTGGCAGGACATGGCGACGCGCTACAAAGGCCAGCCAAACGTTATTTTCGGGCTTTACAACGAGCCGCATGACGTGTCGTTTCGGATTTGGCGGGACGGTGGAACCGCCATAGAAAAACCGGCAAGACGGGATCGGGATCAGGCCAAAATCGTTTACGAGGCAGCGGGTTTGCAAATGCTTTACGACACGGTTCGTGCGACCGGGGCGACCAACCTGGTGACGGTCAGCGGGCTGGATTGGGGATATGATTTGAGCGGCGTCTTGCAGGGTTATGAAATCAATGGCTCAAACTTGATTTATGAAACGCATCCTTATCCGAGCAAGCGGAATTGGGACAAGAAATTCGGCAATGTCAGCGGAAAATATCCGGTGTACATGGGTGAATGGGGTTTTGGCGGACAAGGCTTTGGCGGCACCAATGGCCCTGCCTATGCCAACAAGCTGATGCAGTACGCCCAAAAACACGAGCTCCACTGGACGGCGTGGGATTTGCACCCGTTCGCCGGACCAACGTTGATTAAAAACTGGCAGTACGAGCCGACGGTTTTCGGTGAGCTTGTAAAGAAACAGCTTGCGGCCGCAGCCGCGGCGCGCGGCTCGAACAAGTGACGCAAGGCCGAGCCTTCGCCGGGGGACTTTGCCCGCCAGCTCAGTCGTTCAAACCTTCAAGCACGAGCAGGATGAACGAGCTGCGGCCATAGTTGAAGGGCTGGCAACTCACCCGCAAATTCACCTTCGCGGCTTTGCCGTTCCGAATCAACTCCATCTGCGCCAACCGGCGAACCACGCGACGGCCCCGGGCCGCCATGCGCACCGACTTGCGTACGGCGCAATCGCGGCAGGCCGGAGCGGTACCACAACCCCTTGGGCCTTCTGTCGAATACACGCACTTCAGAACATCGCCCCCGCGCCGCCGGAGGACGAGCGTTTTGTCCTTGCCCAACAACTGCGCCGCCGCGGTGTTGTAGTCGAAGATAGACACATTCTTGTCCACCACGAAGACGGGCATCGGCATGGCGTCGAACAGCACGCGATGAAATCCTTGATCCAGGAATTGAACGGCAAGCTGGCGCATAACCTCTCCAGTTTAGCAAGTCCGCGCCGGAATGACAGTAAAAAAAGCGGGCCTAATAGGTCCGCTTATTTGAAGCATTTGGCGGCTACTTCGCCGCCGCCGGTTCGGCCGCCGCCTTTTCTTCCTTCTCGCGCACGAGGGTTGCGCCTTTGCCGAGGCGCTTGCGCAGGTAGGTGAGCTTGGCGCGGCGCACTTCGCCCTGGCGCTCGACCTCGATTTTGTCCACGCGCGGCGAGTGCAACGGGAACACGCGCTCCACGCCTTCGCCGTAGCTGATGCGGCGGACGGTGAACGTCTCGTTCAGACCGCGTCCGCGTTTGCCGATGACGACGCCCGCGAAAACCTGGATACGTTCCTTGTCGCCTTCCACGACCTTGGTATGCACGCGTACGCTGTCGCCCACCGCGAAAGCGGTTTTGTCTTTGCGATACTGCTCCGCTTCAATTTTTTCCAACAATGCCTGGTTCATAAATTCGTTTTGTGTGACGAGTGTCGTGTGTCGTGTGACGTGATTCGCGGGTTCTCGTCACTCGTCACGCGCCACACGTCACATCAGCAAATCCGGTCGGCGTTTTTTTGTCCGCGCTTTCGCCTGATCGCGCCGCCACTTTTGAATCTCGGCGTGGTTGCCGGAAATCAGAATCTCCGGGACTTTCATCCCGCGAAATTCCGCCGGCCGCGTGTATTGCGGATATTCCAGCAAACCCGCGCTGAACGATTCGTCGTGCGAACTTTCGTCGTCACCCAGCGCCCCGGGCAGCAGCCGCACCACCGCGTCAATGACCACCATCGCGGGCAGCGCGCCGTTCGTCAGCACGTAATCGCCGATGGACAACTCATCGTCGGCGAGCGTTTCCCGCACGCGCTCGTCAAACCCTTCGTAATGGCCCGTCACCAGCAGTAAGGCTTCCTGTTCCGCCAGTTCGCGCGCGATGGCCTGATGGAATTGCCGCCCGGCGGGCGACAATAAAATCACGCGCGTCTTTTCGCGCTTCAAACTTTCAATCGCTTCAAAGAGCGGTTCCGGCTTCAACAACATTCCCGGTCCGCCGCCGAAAGGCCGGTCGTCCACGGTTTTGTGCCGGTCGTGCGTCCAGTCGCGCAGGTTGTGGATTTTCAGGTCCAACAGACCGGCGGCGCGCGCCCGTTTGACGATGCTTTCGTCAAGCGGCCCGGCGAACATCGCCGGGAACAACGTGAGCACGTCAATTTTCACTCGATCGTCCTCGTTCTCGTGCTCGTAATCGAAACTTTTCGAGGACGAGCACGAGAACGATTACGATTTTTTCTCGTTCTCAACAATTTCCACGGAACAGCGCAAACCTTTCTTGGCGCTGCCCGCCAGCAACAACGAACGGATGGCATTGATCGTCACGCCCTGCCGACCGATGATTTTGCCGACATCCGACTGGTCCAGGCGAAGCTCGTAAACCGTCATGCCCGCGCGCTCCACCGGCGTGACACTCACTGCGTCCGGGTGTTGCACAAGGCCTTTGACGACATATTCCAGAAACTCCTGCATCGTGACCCCAAATCAAGTTCAAGCTGCCGCGGCCGCTTTGCCCGCCTTTTTGATGAAGCCGGCCACGGTGTCGCTCGGCTGTGCGCCTTTGCTGATCCAATATTTGGCGCGGTCGAGGTTGAGCGTGAAGTTGTCGCCTTTCTTCAATGGCTGATACGAGCCAAGTTCTTCGATGAACTTGCCATCACGCGGGCTGCGGCTGTCGGCCACCACAATCCGGAAAAACGGGGCGTTCCTGGCCCCGACGCGCTTCATGCGAATTTTTACTGCCATAAATGTTTCAAAAGAGCCGGCAATCTAGCCACGGGCATGCCGGTTTGCAAGTCTTGATTTCACAAAAAAGGCGTAACCGGCAGATTTCGCTCGGCCAGAACCTCCGCCGCGACGCCCGGTCCGACTTGTCAGTTATCATTTGCGGGCCACTCGCGTTCTACCAGGGCACCCGCGGGGCCTTGAGCGGATGGCGAGAGGCCGTGATCGGCCAGTTCCAGGATGGTCAATTCGCCTTCGCCCACCACGGCCGCGTCAATGGCTGGACAATCGTTCAACAGTTCTTCCGGGAGGGTAGTCGGGTGCGGACCACCGGCCACCACGATTGTCTGTGAACCCAACAACGTTTTGGCGTCTTCAGCGATGGTCGCGCCTTCGGGCACACTGGAGGTGACGAGCGACAAACCCACCATTTCGGGATGGAACCCGCGTATCAACGCCTGCAACGTTGCTCGCGCCGCCGCGCGGTCATAACCGTTCAGCTCCAGCGTTTCCTCGCAAAGATGAATTTTCACCTGATGTCCGCCGCATTTCAACACGGCGGCGATGCAAGCCAGCCGGGACGGAACCCAGCGTGAACGGAAAGCGCCTTTGGGCCAGGCTGAAGGCGGTGGCGCCGGATCGACGAGCAGAACGTTCATTTGCGTTTCAGAAATTCCCGCAACAACTGGCGGCGGAATGAATCACGCGGAGCATGAGCGCGCAGCACGACGCCACGGCTCAGCAACAGCCTCCCCGGCCAGGCACGGCGCTTAATGCCCAAACGGTTCAGCAGGTTCAAGCAATCAGGTTCGCCGTAAACTTTGTGCGCCAACGCCAGTGCCGTTGCCAATGCCCGTCCCGTTCCAGTCCGGCGAACGGCCCGGGCCAGCCAGGTTTCGTCCAGCGCCCCGGCAGCCCCGCGGACAGACTGGACGACATCACCGAGCGGTTGCAGCCGGTCCAGGCCGTGACTGGCCGCGCCATGCACCGCCGCAATCAGCAGCAAAGCCGCGGCGCTGGGACGCAGCCGCCCGTCGTGCGGTTCCAATTGCAGGTCTTCGTACGTGACGGACAAGGCGCGCCGCAGCGATGGCGAGTTCACCAGGTTCCAATGAATTTCCACCATGCCGCCGGGCAGATTCGGGTGGCGCCAACTCTCTTCGCCGTACCCGGTCGCGTGTTTCATGGGCACTGGGACCGGCTGGTAACCGAGCGCTTTGAACACTTGCCGGGTTTCGGGCAGACTCCGTTCCGGAACCAGCAGGTCCACATCGGTAAACGGACGCAACGACGGATGCGAATAGAGGCGATCGGCAAAATCACAGCCCTTGACGACGAGCGCCGGCAATCCCGCTTCGTGCAGACGACCGGTCAGTTCCCGTGCCTGGCGGCGCAACACCAACGACAGTCCGGTGCGACGCCGCATTCGTTCCTTTGCCCACTCCCATGCCGTCGGCTCTGGCTGGAATGAATGCCAGGGCCCGGTCGCGCGGCCGGGCAAGTGCCTGAGATTTTCCATGACGATGGCCAGCACGCCATGCCGGTCTGCCAGCTCGAGCAATTGCCGGAGTCCTGACGGTTTCGGGGGGGCAAGATCGAAAAGGTCATCCGGGCCGCGAGGATCCGCCAGGGCCAGCAGCAGGGCATGGGTCTGGTTCAGCCACATTGAGAGCACAGAGAAACCAACCGGGCGGGCAATTCTTCCAGGCGCGGGCAAAGGCTGGCCTGGAAAGTCTGGCTGGAACGCACCAGTTCTGCCAGCGCTGCAAATGCCCGGCCGGCCACGGCCTCGCGGTGTTGGTCCACCGCCCTGACGTTTTCGCGGGTCAGGCGCGTCAAGGCTGCCAGCTTGTCCATCGGCTCAATCCGGTGGGCGTCGGGATTTCGCGGATTCAGGAAGAGGATCGCCCCGGGCGCCGCGGTCACGCCGGTGGTTGCCGGCTGCAATGGCCGTGAATCAACGAGCCGCTCGCCATTCAGTGACGCGCCGCTTGCGGGTAGATCACGCAGCCAGGGAAGCAATTCCAGCGTTCGCGAATGCACCTTGCAGCGGGTCCGGATGCCCCAGATTTGCCCCGGCTGGTTTGCGGTTGCCGCCTCATAAAATGTCACGTCGTCGGCCAACATGTTCATGCCCGCCCTCGCCAGCGCCAATGTCAGAGTGGTTTTCCCCGCGCCGCTCATGCCCGAGACGATGAGTGCCCGCCACTGGCCGCCAATTTGAACGCACAAGCTGCCGGCATGAATCAAATAATGGCCGGTCAGGCCGAGACAATCGCACAAGAGCGGCAGAAAACAGATCTCCAGCAGTCCGGTCTTTGCATTGGGAATTGCCACCAACCTGGCAACGCGTGCGGCCAGATCAATATCGGCGCGGACGTGGCCGGGTAACTCAATCTGCCGACGGTTCGGGCCGCGGCGGCATATCATGGGAGTGCCGTCCGGCAGGGTTCCCTTCCAAAAGTCATACAATGCCGGATCGGATTCCGGTTGCACCGCCCCATAATCCAAAGTGACCCGGAAGCCTTCTGCGCCTTTGGAAACGCCGGCGTAAGCGCCCAGCACGGTGTCAATCGTATCCAGCAGCGATGGGCTTTGGGTTTCCACCGTCATCCGCATCCCATGCACGTCGTAATGCGCTGTTGCCAGGCTCATAGTTGGTCAGACGCGGAAACAGAGACAAAAACCCCACCGCCCCCGGTTTCCACCGGGCAGTGATATCTGCCGGCTTGATTTTAAGACGCCTACCTGACTTTTTCCGAAAGCCGGCCAATCGGTTAAAGGCAACTCAATAAAAAGCCTGTGGCCGGGTAAACGCCTTCTGCGGCACGCCCGCTGGTGTTTACGTCGGACCGTTAGTGACAAGGATGAGGTCGCCTTCCGTCACTTCCTTGACCTGCTCGCGCTTTTTTATCTCCGGCCTGGTGTAGTTGCGTTTCTTGCTTTCCGGTGGACTTTGTTTTTTAGGTGTCTTCATAAGGTTTTGCCGTTGCCGGCTCGTATCAATCCGGCACCCCGGAGATAGGAGCCGGGGACTCTGTGATTTCCTTGATCCGTTCGCGCTTTTTAATTTCCGGCCTGGTGTAGTCGCGTTTCTTACTTTCCGCCTTGGTTTGTCTTTTCGGTGTTTTCATAAGGCTTTGCTCTTTCCGGCTCGCATCAACTCACGATTACGGTCGTGGGAAGCGGGGCTTCCGTGATTTCCTTGATCCGTTCGCGCTTTTTAATTTCGGGCCTGGCGTAGTCGCGTTTCTTATTTTCCGGCTCGGTTTGTTTTTTGGATGTTTTCATACGATTTGTTCTTCATTTGAATGATTTAAAGTGCCCGATCTAACTGTCTGAACTGCGTCTTTTTCCCACTTTGGCCGGCGACTGTCAACCTGTTTCCTCGCGCCACCGGCGGCCGGCACCCGTTCAGGCGGGATACCGCAGGTCAGGAGGGTGGCCACCGGCTGTTCGGGCGGCGGTGACAGGGCGACATCGTTGAGCGTCACCCAGCAGTGCGCGTGCAGGCGCCGAGGATCGACCTTTGGCGGGAACACCCCGAAGTGCAGGACCGCGGGATGGCCGGCCAGCTTCAGGAAATGGAACAAGGTCAACCCACGCCGCAGACAGGCCCGTCGGCGCATGTTTCGCGGCCCGCGCAACCGGCGGGCGACCAGTTCGGAGATTTCCATCGGCGGCATGCCGGCATAGGGTTTGACAGCCGACGGCGGAGTCAACACGCGCAGCAACAGTTTGAGCGGGAGAATTTTTTCCAGCAGCGGAATCAGCGTCGCCAGCAGCCAGACGTGCCCGCGCAAAATCAGCCGGCCTCCGGCAGATGTGGGTTCAGGGTTCTTCAACAATGAGTTCCTCCTCCAGCAATTTCACCGCCAGTTCCGTCATGTCCCGGCTCAACACTTCCGGGGAAACTTCAAACTCGTCGCGGAGCCGGTCAATCACCGTCGCCAGCGGCTGCTGGCCATCCAAACCGCGCAAAAAGGCGGCGGCGGTTTCATTGCAGGTGTATAGATAGCCGGAGTTGAGCGACAGCACGACCGTTTCCTCGCCGGGTCCCAACGATTGAAAAGTCACGTCGTCTGCCAATTTCAGGCGGGCATTCCAGGACAATGAGGACATGGCGCGATATTAACGCCGGGGCGGGGTCGCCGACAAGCTTTGGTCTTCCCGGGTAGTGTCTTGATTTGAATTTCAAACGAGGACTTCGGAGCGCGAGTTGTCTCAACTCGCAGCCCGCCCGCCGCTTTACCCGCTGCGGATTGAGGACAACCCGCGCTCCGCTCTAAATTAAGACCGTCCCTCTTTCCACATGGCGCATCAAGTTGCCGCCATCTCAGCCGGAGGCCACGGTTTTCGGCATGCCGGCCGGAAAAACACCGCTTGCCGTCCGCGCCAGGGACTGCTTTGCTGATGTCCATGAGCCGGCCGTACGAAGAAATCCTGGACGGGGCGTCACTGCCGCGTTCCGCGCCGGGCGAGCGTCACGAAACGATTTGCGACCGGCTGCATGCGTTGATGACGGCGAGCGTGGCAAATCTGCCGGGCACACAATTGCTGGCGCCGCGCACCCGGATCCAGGTTTCCCGTTCGACGGCGATTTGTCCCGACCTCGCGCTCGTGACGGCCGCCACCGGCAAACTCTGGCTGGCCGTGGAAGTCATCAGCCGCGACGATCACCGTGCCGACACGGTCGTCAAAAAGGAGCTTTACGAGAAAATCCGTGTGCCGCGGTTGTGGATGGTGGACCCGCGCTATGACAACGTGGAGATTTACCATAGTACGGAATTCGGGCTGCAGTTGAAGGGCATCCTGGCCGGCAGCGAGGTCCTGGCCGAAAAGTTGATACCCGAATTTCAAGTCGTCGTTGCCGAACTGTTTGCCACGCCGAAACCAGCAAATTAATTTGATTGAACAAAACTATTGATCATGTTGTCCTATCCCCCGTCAACCTAAGTCAAAATTCTATGAAAAAATCCAAATGGTTCCTCACATTGGCCGCCGTGGTTTTGGCGGTGACATTCACATCGCGCGCGTTCGCTGCCTCCAGCAGCGAGACCACGCTTACCGGCATGCTCGTTTGCGGCAAATGCAAACTGCATGAAACCAAGGAATGCCAGAATGTCCTGCAGGTTGAAAAGGACGGCAAAACCGTCAACTACTATTTGACGCAGAACAAGGTCAGCAAGGACTTCCACAGCAACATCTGCGCAAACGATGGCGAAAAAGTGAGCGTGACCGGCAAGGTAAAGGAAAAGGACGGCAAGGAAATTCTGACCGCTTCGAAAATTGAGCCGTTAAAATGAACGAACCGCCGGGGACGAGGAACGGCACCGGCGCATTCGGAACCGGTTTTGCATCCTGCGTTATGAATTCCCCGGTTCGCGGCGGCGGTTGAATTTTACGCAATCGTCGTATTTCACGCCGCTGCCG
>Ga0335077_10001625_pt1 | contig 26784 bp, 24 predicted proteins | sample Lox_Sample_31_FD_207151 | JGI IMG/M metagenome (GOLD analysis project Ga0335077, IMG submission 207151) | Soil microbial communities from Loxahatchee National Wildlife Refuge, Florida, United States - Lox_Sample_3.1 | ecosystem: Environmental > Terrestrial > Soil > Wetlands | place: USA... | reverse complement strand
GTGATGCGCTCCCGGCCCCGTCGATTGGAACTCGCCGTAGAACACCGTGTCCATGTACGATGTCTCTCCCGGGTGCCACTCGCGCCAGCCGGCCGCATTGATGTGCGCGCCCATCTCGGTGTCCAGAAAGACGACGCTTGCATACGGCCGCCACGGCCTCCCTAGCCAGACATTGTCCACACCCGGCGCGGCGGTCAGCCGGCATTGGTGGAACACAAACATGCTGTCCTGGTTCGCCGCGCTCTTCCCCTGCGCGGTAATGTAGCCTGTGCTGTGCGGCGTGCTGTGGATTTCGCAATTCTCGAACAGCGCCTTACCATCGCCGAAAATGAAATCGACGTTGCCCTCGATATAACAACCCGTGAAATACTGGCGCCCCTTCGAAACGTATACCGTGTCCTGGTTGCCGAGCAGCCGCACGTTGCGGAAGATCGCCCGGTCGGCCGTGACCGAGACCGCCAGGGCCTGCGATCCCACCGGCACTTGCTCGTGTGTCCGGTTCCAGTCGTTGGCGAATGTCACGTTCTCCGCCGTGAAATTGTCCGCCTTTACATTGACAGTGGCTGAGTTGAAGGTTCCGCCTGACGTACCCGCGCTCTTGTCGAACACGACTACCGTCCGGCTCGCATCGGCATATGGGCCGCGAATCGTAATGTTCGGCTTCGTGATCGTGAGCACCTCGCGATACCTCCCCGGCGCTACAGAAATCACCGCGCCCTCGGCCGGAGCCATGTCGATCGCTCGCTGGATCGACCAGTAGTCGCCCGTGCCCGATGCCGCCACGTATAGCGTCGGATCTTCCGGGATCACCGTCACCTTCGCCTCGGGCGCCGTCGGGATCTCGGGGAATCGTACGAACCGGTCGGAGCAGTCTACCGGTGCGCCTTTCAGCTCCCGGACATCCGCGTTCTCGACCTTCGTCCGTTCCGTCGTCAGCCCGTCCAGCATCACGTTGTCGAAACTCACGCCGAGCCTGTGATCCCGATCGGCCCCCAACAGGGTCAGCCAGCCCGGCGTCACCGCGCGCACGTTTTTCAGCCGGATATCGCGGTAGACCGGAACCTTCGTGCCCGCATACGTGGTGTACATCGACGTCAGAATCACCGGGTTCGGCACGTTGCGCATGCACACGTTCTCGTACGCCACGTCCTCCACCAGCCCGCCGCGGCTGGGATCGCTCTTGATGCGAATGCCGTTGTCGGTTCCATCTAGCGAGAGGTCGTTCACCCGCACGTGGCTGACGCCGCCATCGGTATTGCTGCCGATCGACATCCCGTGACCGTTATAAAAGTGGTTGTGCTCCACCGTAATGTGCGAGGACGGCCCCGACGCTCCGCTCTTGATCGCCACGTCGTCGTCTCCGGTATCGATGTCGCAATACTTGATGGTCACATTGCTGGAAGATGACGGGTCGATCCCGTCCGTATTCCGCGCTGTCTTCGGCGTCCTGATCTTCACGCCCCACGCCGTAAACCCGTTGGTGTTGCTCACCGAGACGTGGAAGTTTGGCGAGTTGCGCAGCGTGATGCGATAGAGCGTAAAGTTGTCGCTCTGCCGCACCACCAGGATGCGCGTCACGGCCTGCGAGCGGTCGTAAATCTTGGCCTGCTTCGCCAAGTCCCACCACGAGGCGTCCTGCCCGATCAGCTTCGCGCCGCCGCGCCCGTCGATCGCGCCGTCGCCCATGATCCCGCTCCCAGGAGCGCGGTCGGCCAGGATCAGCGGCTGGCATCCCGGCCCGCGATCGCCCACGATCCCGCACGATCCCGGCCGCACGTCGTAGTCTCGCGGATTGCGGGACGCGAACAGTGCCGTATTCGCGTCGACGAGCAGCGTGACCCCGGACTTGAGCCGGATTGGCCCGCTCAGGAATATGTTGTTGTCGCCCGCAGCCTTAAGCTCGACCGCCCTGCCCGGCGCGCACGAATCGATCGCCGTCTGCAGCCGCGTGGTATCGGGCGATTGCTCGGCGGCATCCGGGAGCACGCCTCCGGGCGCCGCCAGCCGCGCGGTAAGCACCTCGCAAGCGGAAGGAAATCTCGGTTCGGCGACTTGCCTCGTATCCTGCGCGCGAAGCGCGAGCACAAAGAGAATTGCACCAATGCGAATCATGTGGCGCAGGCCTCCAGGTCTGCGAATTCTCACGTTACAACACCGTCGGCATCACTTGAATCTCCGGCACGGTCACCCTCGCCGGCAGCTTCGCGATGTTCACAATCACCTCTGCCACGTCCTGGGGCTTCAGCGCTTTCGCCAGCGTCTCCGCCGGCGGCTTCACCGGCCGGTTCTCCAGAATCTCCGTATCCACCAGCCCCGGACATACGGCGCAGGTGCGAATACCGCGCTCGCGCTCCTCCACCCGGATGGCGTGCGCCAGCCCGACGATTCCGCGCTTCGCCGCCTGGTACGCCGCTCCCGAAACATCGGCCGCCAGCCCCGATATCGACGAGACATAAATGAGGTGCCCCGCCCCGCGTTCCCGCATCCCGGGCAGCAGCGCCTGCGTGATGTAGTACGCGCCGTTCAGGTTCACCTGGACCATCATGTCCCAGAGCGGCGGCGTCAGCCGCGTCAGCGCGCGGTCCTTGATGTTCGTCCCGGCGCTATACACGAGGATATCGACCGGCCCCAGCCGCGATTCCGTCTCGCGCGCCAGCCGCTCCATGTCGGCCAGACTCGAAGCGTCCGCGACCGACGTCTCGATCGAGGGACATGCCTTCTTCAACGCCGCCAGCCGGTCCGCGCGCCGCGCCGCCGCCATCACGCGTGCGCCTTCACGTGCCAGTCCGATCGCGGTCTCCAGCCCGATTCCGCTCGAGGCACCCACCACCAACACAACCTGTTTTTCCAAATTGGAAGACATGATGCCATGATAAGAGACATGAAGCTCTTCTGGTGCGCGACGATCGCCGTCGCGGCCCTTTCGGCGCAGGATTTTTCTCCCGCGCCCGCCGTCGATGACGCGATCAATCAGGCTATAGCCCAGGGCCGCCTTCCCGGAGCGGTCCTGTTCGTGGGCCACAACAGCCAGGTGGTCTACCGCAAGGCCTACGGCCGCCGCGCGCTCGTGCCACGCGTCGAAGACATGACCCTCGACACCATCTTCGACTGCGCCTCGCTCACCAAGGTCATCGCCACCACGTCGTCCCTCATGAAACTGTTCGAGCAGGGCAAGTTCCGCCTCAACGACCGCATCACCGACTACATCCCTGAGTTCATGGACGGCAAGAGCGACATCACCATCCGCAACCTGTTCACGCATTTCTCCGGGCTTCAGCCCGACGTGCCGCTCAAGGATCCCTGGAACGGATACGAAACCGGTATCAAGCTCGCCTGCACGTTCAAACCGGCCGGCCCGCCCGCAACGCGCTACGTCTATAGCGACATCAACTTCATCCTGCTCGGCGAGCTCGTCCACCGCCTCAGCGGGAAAATGCTCAACGAGTACGCCCGCGACAACATTTTCCAGCCGCTCGGCATGAAGGACACCATGTTCCAGCCGCCGTCCTCCCTCATCCCCCGCATCGCGCCCACCGAGCGGTGGCCCGTCAAAACCGGCCCGCCCCTGCGCGGCATCGTTCACGACCCGACCGCGCGTAACATGGGGGGGGTCGCGGGGCACGCCGGCCTCTTTTCCACCGCCGCCGACCTCTCGCGCTTCGCGCAGATGATGCTCAACGGCGGCGAGCTCGACGGTGTCCGCCTGTTCAGCCCGCTCACCGTCGCCAAGTTCACCGAGCCCCAGAGCCCGCCAGACCAGGCCATTCTCCGCGGCCTTGGTTGGGATATCGATTCCCCGCACTCCGGAAACCGCGGCGAGCTATTCCCCATCGGCAGCTTCGGCCACACCGGGTTCACCGGCACCTCGATCTGGATCGACCCTTCGACCAGGAGTTATTTGATCCTGCTCGCCAACAGCGTCCACCCCGATCAGCGCCCTGCCCTGACGCCTCTCCGCGGCAAGATCGCCACCATCGTCGCTGCCGGCGTGGGCCTCACCGTTCAGCGTGTGACCGCCCAGACCGGGTATAACGAGGCCCTCGCCGGACCGGGGCTCCGCCGCCAGGTGGCGCGCAACGGACAAACCCTCACCGGCCTGGACATGCTCGCGGCGGAGAAGTTTGCGCCCTTCGCCGGCAAGCGGATCGGCCTCATCACCAACCAGAGCGGCCTCTCTCGCGACGGCCGCCGCAACGTCGATCTCATGCGCGACGCCGGCATTCAGATCGCCGCCCTGTTCTCGCCGGAGCACGGTTTCCTCGGCAAAGAGGACCGTCCCGGCATCCAGGACAGCGTCGATTTTAAAACCGACCTCAAGGTCTTTAGCCTCTATGGCACGACCACCCGCCCCACCCCCGACATGCTCAAGGGGCTCGACGCGCTGGTATTCGACATCCAGGACGTCGGCGTTCACTTCTACACGTTCGAGACCACCATGGCCTACGCCATGGAAGCCGCGGCCACGGCCGGCGTCCCGTTCTACGTGCTCGACCGGCCCAACCCCATCACCGGCACGCGCGTCGAGGGCCCGCTGCTCGATGCCGCCAACAAAAGCTTCGTCGGTTACATGCACGGAGAGCCGGTGCGCCACGGCATGACCATGGGCGAGCTCGCCAAAATGTTCAACGGCGAAGGCAAGCTGGGCGCCAAGCTCACCGTGATCGCCATGCAGGACTGGAGCCGCGGCGACTGGTTCGATTCCACCGGCCTCTCCTGGATCAACCCCTCTCCTAACATGCGCAGCTTGAACGCCGCGATCCTCTATCCCGGCGTGTGCTTCCTGGAATCCCCCAGGAATCTCTCCGTCGGCCGCGGGACCGATGCCCCGTTTGAACAGATCGGCGCCGATTTCATCGGCGGACGTGAGCTCGCCGCTTACCTCAACGCCCGCGAGATCCCTGGCGTCCGCGTCTATCCCACCGCCTTTACACCGGCGGAATCCAACTTCAAGGGTGTGCGGATCGAAGGCGTGCGCTTCCAGATTACGAACCGCGACGTGCTCAATGCCAGCCGCCTCGGCATGGAATTGATGGCTGCCATGGAGAAACTCTATCCCGGCAAGGTCGATTTCGCAGCGTCCAGGCGCATCGTCGGTAGCGACGATCTCATCCGCCGCCTCAAAGCCGGCGAGGACCCGCGCGCGCTTGAGACGTTGCTGCAAGACGATGTCGAGGCTTTCGCCCGCAAACGTGCCCAGTACCTGATCTATTGAGACGCCGCCTGGTCCTGCGCCCTCGTCCTTTTGAGAAGCCAGGCCATGTTCCGGCCGAGCACCTGCATCGTCCGGATGCCTTCTTCGTCCTTCTCCACTTCCCCCGGCTCCCGTCCGATGCCGATGTTCCAGTAACATGAGCCGGGAACGATCATCTCCGTAATCAGGAAAAAGTGGTTCAGCGTATCGAAGGCATGGATGGCGCCGCCCCTGCGCACGGCCACCACCGCCGCACCCACTTTCCGGCGGAACATGCCGCCGTTAGCCCCGGACACCATGCACGCGCGATCGATGAGGGACTTGATCTCGGGCGAAACGTCCGTGACGTACGTCGGAGAGCCTAACAGAATCCCGTCGGCCGCCGCCATCTTCTCAATAAAGACGTTGCCCATGTCGTGCTCCTGCGAGCAGCGCCGGTCCTTCCTGGCAGAGCACTTCCGGCACGCCAGACAGCCGTGGATGGCAACCCCGCTCAGTTCCACCAGCTCCGTCTCGATGCCCTCGGCCTGCAACTCGCCCATCACGCGACCGAGGAGAATGGCAGTGTTTCCGCCTCGCCGGGCACTGCCGTTAAATGCGACTACTTTCATCTTGATCTCGGAAGACCGAATCTCGGATCTCCAGAACTCCAATTCTTGCGCAAGTCGCCGTCGATGGCCACCGGCCTCCGCACCCCACTCGTGCTAGAAACTCAGCAGCACGTGCCAGATGTACAGGTAAGCCAGCCCCTCCGCATCGTTCCAGACCCGCTCCAGCAACCGCGGATCGCCCGAGATCGGCGGCAGTTCCTTGAGCTTCTCTTCCCATGGAAAGCAGACACCCGGGCGCGGACGCGGCGATGTCGCCCACTCCGGCAGGCCGGCAGTCCCGGACGGTCCGGGCGCCGGCGGCTCGGGCGAAGACGGCGTCCGGTAGACTCCGCATTCGCGTGTGGCATCGGTCATCGCCCGCAGGTTCTCGATCGTGGCGTCGCTCTGCATGATGGCGCTGGCGTCCATGATGTACCCGCCTTCGGCGCCGATGGTCTCGATGAGCTTGCGGCAGTGCGCCTTTACCTCCTGCGGCTGCCCGAACGCCAGCAGCGCATTCGGTACACCGCCGGAGAGACAGAACTTCCTGCCCAGAATCTCGTGGACCCGCTGCGGGTCGTCCCGGTCGATGTGGTAAATGATGCACCCCGGCGGCAGTTCGGCGAATCGCTCCAGGTGCGCACCCCACTTGCCTTCGGCGTAAAACAAGGTCTGGTTGCCTTGCGCCCACAGCGCTTCGACGATCGGCTTCAGGGTGGGCCAGAAGATGGTCTCGAAATGCTCGCGCGAGATGAACGGAACGCAGCCCCGGTGCATCCAGATCGGAATCGGGATCTGCCGTCCGGGGTCCGCGCCGGTCAGCGCCAGGTACCCGAGGTGCGGCATGAGTGCTTCGCACGCCTTTTGCACCTTTTCCGGAATCTCTTTCAGGTCGAACGCAAGCCCGACATACCCGCGCAGTTTGTCCGCCAAAATGTCGAGGGGCGCCTTCAACATGCCGCAGATCGCGCTCACCGTGCCGCATTCCCGCCGCATTCGCTCGATCTGCGGGCCGAAGGCGTTGAAGTAGCCGAGCATCGACATCCCGCCCTTGACGAGCGCGAGGTTATGCCGCACCGTCGCTGGCCGGCCCTTGGGGCTGATCTCGGTCGAGACCCGCGGGAGCCAGGTCTCGTACAGAAACCGGACCGGATCGGCGATAAGCTCGTCGTACTCCTCCCGCTTCATGAAAGAGTCGTCCTCGGTCGGCTCCCGGTACTGAAAACCCAGCTCCGGCCCCACGTCCACACCCGGCACGCCGTAGTAGCGCAGGCCCATCGCCTGAGTCAGTCCGGTCCACACGTACACCATGTTCGGCACCACGGCATCCCAGTCGAAACCGCGGCAGCACTGGATGACCGCATCGAACGCTTTGCTGTAATCGTGGGTCACCTCCTGGCAGGTGTAGCCGGCATAACGCGCCGTGATCTCCGCCGCGAACGGCCGGAGAGGTACGCGGTCCGGCATGCCGTTGCGCATCGCCGTAACATAGCGCCGCAGGCGCTCCGCATAGAGTTGCTCGATTGGCTTTCTTGTACTGGTCGCCATGGCGTCCCCGCAAATCACTACGGTAACGCCGAACGTGGAAGGCTTTGCTGTCGCGGACCGGCTCCGCCTACTGCCGCGCCAGAACGCTGGACGTAGCGGCGACGGACTCGCTCCCCGTCGAAGCGGTCTCGTTCGTCGAAGGCATCATCGTGCGTACCTTGCTCACCAGTTTCAGCGCAGCGCCCAGCCCCCCCGCACGCTGGATTCCAGGCACGAAGAAGCGGTCGTGAAAGTCCTGGTCGGTGCCGCCGAACCCGCTCAGGTCCGCCACCAGGTCGATTGCCACCGGCGCGATCGCGGCCGCAAATAGGCACCACACACCCGCGTCGCCCAGGCCGATGAGCTCGAGCTTCCCGCCCGCCTGGCTCTTCAGGTACGCGGCCGCCGTAAGGATATCCTGTACCCTTTCCGCAGGAACCGACCGGTTATACGAGAGAAAATACTCGTCGGATTTCAGCTTTTGCGCCCGATCGACGTCCGCGGCGAACCCATCCAGAATCAAGACCGGTCTCCCGGAATGAACCGCGCCTGCAATCCCGGCAGTGTGCAGCGCCTCCTTCGAGCCCCCGGGATGCACGATCAGGATCGGCGCGCCTTTCCCCGGCATCCAGTAACCGGTCACGCGATCGCCTCTGCCTGTTCGGGTTAGCACGATCCGGCTGCCACGCACATCCTGCTCGATCCGCGAAGGCCACTTCGCGCCCAGCACGTTGCGCAACGCGTCGCGCTGCGCGCCGGCGTCCATGTGGCCCTGCATCGGAAACAGTCCCGCGATCTTCCAGGCCTGAAACACCTCGCCGTAGTCCTCCAGGTCCCGCGCTCCGGACTTGGGAAACGCAAGCAGATCGTCGTCCGTGGGAACGGAGACATCCTCGTCCACGAATTGCGAGCCCGGCCGTCCCGGCTGCAGGTACTGTGCCAGGAATCGGTACACGGCTTCCCTGCTCTGCCGGTTGTAATTGTGCTCGGCGTCGATGTGAGCGTTCTGCACGTTGGACAGCGCGCCGTAGAGACTGTAGATGCCCTGAATGGCGGGAAACTCCTCCACTGGCGTGTGCCGCGTCCAATCGTGCGTCGACGAAACCAGCAGCATGGGCCGCGGCGCGATCATGGCGGCGATTTCCACGTTGAACGTGTCCACGCGCAGGTTCGGGGCTTCTTCGCACGCATCGCCGCCCTGCATGTACGCCGAAACCATGTTCACCGGAGCTGCGAAGCTGATTCGCTCGTCCACCGCGGCCAGCAGAAATGTCTGTGAGCCTCCGCCCGATGCGCCGGTGGCCGCGATCCGCCGCCCGTCTACATCGGGGCGCGATTGCAGATAGTCCACCACCCGAATCGAGTTCCACAGTTGCAGCCCCAGCGGCGTGAAGGCCCACAATTCCTCCGGCCATCCGCCGAACGAATGCGGGGTCTGCCGCGTGTCGTTGAACCCGACCATGTCGTAAGCGAACGCGATGTAACCTTGCCGCGCCAGGTTGATGCCGAGAGCCGGAACCGAATACGAAGGCTGGTCTTCCAGCCGCCCCCGCTTCCAGTGTCCGTGCGGGACCAGCACGCCGGGCGCCGGCAGCTTCTTACCCAGTGGAAGATACAGGTTCCCGCCCAGAAAGTATCCGGGCAGCGTCTCGAGGAGAACCACTTCGATAGCGTAGTCCTTGTACTCCAGGTGCCGGACCACTCGCGGCCGCAACGGCGTTTTCGCCGGCATGGGAAGCAAACCTGCCGCCGACAAAATCTGCTGCTGCAACTCCTGCCGGCGCGCTTCCCACTCCTTGCGCGATTTGTACTCCGGCATCTTGAAGTGAGTCTTGTAATCCGGCAGTTCGGTATTGCGGGCGTCGGACTCGGGAACCGCGGCACTCGCCAGCGGCATGGTGAGCCCGGCGGACAGCAGAAATGCCCCAAGCGGCAAGGCTCTGTGGAAGTTCATGGACGTTCTCCTCCGTTGGGCGCAGGCAAACCGGGTCCGGTGACTAGCCCTTAGGAGCTATGGCACCGGCCACAACAGCTCTGATTTCATTATTTCGCATTTGGCTCGGCACACTTCACTCACACAATCTCGGGAAATACCTGAGCGCCAGCGAGCGCCTCCTCCATGTCTTTTCAGATTCACAGCCGAACTGCGCAGATTCGCTATCTTTGAGAGCGCAGGAAACCGCGCCCCGCGCGGTTCAGACCTGTTAACCTGCGACGCGCCGATCAGGCCGCTCGCCCTTCCCGGTGCGCCGGTACTCGGACGGCGGGATCCAGGCCTTCGATGATGAACCGCGACGAATCGTCCCCAGCCAGGAATTCGTGATACAGACGTGTGCCCGACCGCCGCAGCGCGCCGCCTTCGCACGCGGCGGTGCCCACGCCGCCCGGCGCCACTTCCCGCACCCGCCGGTACCAGGAAGGCTCGATCTCCACGATGAGCGAGCGCCCGCCCGTGGCGCCGAAGCGCTCGCGGTGCTCCTCGTGCGCAGCATGAAACAGCATCGTGGACGAAGTGCACACGTGACTCCGGCCGCTGTTCGTTTCTTCGTAGGAGCCCTCCAGCACCACGCAGAAAAGCGGCCGGTCGTGGGCATGGGCCGGAGTCTCGTAACCCGCCGGATAGGCTCGCTCCGCGATGACACCGCCGCCGAAAGCGACGCCGCCGCGCCTTCCCCGATCCCGCCGCAGATCACCGCGTCGCACCCCGTCAGCATGTCCACGAAGGTAGCGTGATTACCGCATTCCGCGCCGGCGCGCGTGCGCATGGTCCGCGAAAGAATCCCGCCGCCCTCGATCTCGAGCACCACGTAGGCCGTGCTGGCGCGCCAGGTGATCGCAGATGTGAAGGCCATCGCTGGTGGCGATGGCCAGTCGTGTGAAGTTCATGCAAGCCTACGGTAACACGCGACAGGCGAAGCCCCTGGCCTCGTCACTTGCGGTCGCTGATCGTGTATCCGGCAGGCACCTGGAAGAGATACACCGCGGGATCGCCCCGTTGAATGGTGGTCAGGCGAAACGTCTCGTCACCGGTCCGCGGGTCGCTGTGTTTCGACATCACCAGCGTCTGAAGTTCGGGCGAATACCAGCGCTCGTTAGTTACCCGGATCGGACGGTCGTTGCCGATCACCCCCGCCTCGATCGTCGTGACGTTGCGCGTGCCTTCCGCTTCGATACCTTCGATCGTTTGCTTGCCGAGGGGCTCGCCTTGCGGCGGCCGGCCGAGTTTGACATACTGCTGCGCCATCTGCTGCTTCGTCGCTCCCGCCAGCATTCCGGCATCGAGCGTCGCCCCATTGATCGTAACGGTGCGGTTGCCCGTGGCCTTGGCCTCGGCAATAAGCTTCTCTACCATCTTCGGGTCGAGTGACTGCCCGTTCACCGTGACTGTGGGAGTGCCGCCGTCGCTGAAAGTGTGGACGGTGAAGCTGGTGTCATTCAGGACCATCGGTGCGCCGCCGGAGGCGCTCGAAGTAACTGTCTTCGACGACTCCGTGCTCTCCTGCCGCAGGTATACGAATCCTCCGTGGGGCATGGTGAGCTTCGATCCCGTCATCGTTTTGGGATTCAGCATGTAGGTCACTTCAGCCACCGGATCGCTGATGATAATGTTGTCGGGCGTCTCCCGGCGCGTGCGGCCTTCGCTGTCGCGGTAAACGCTGGCGCGGGTTTCGCGGTGGATGCGCGTGCCGTCCGCGAGAACCTGGTCGGTCTGGCTCACTTCCTCGCCTGAGTACGGCGCTCCCTTGACCACGGAGCCGGAGACGGCGCCGACCATCTTCAACTGAATCTGAGCGGCCATGCCATCCTTCTCGGCTTTGACCTTGGCGATCTCCGCCGGGTCCTGCGCGGCAGCGCCAAGAGCGTAACTCGCGAGTGCGGCTGCGATTGAGAGCAGATTTTTCACGAACGATTCTCCTTTTAGCGGTCTTGTTTGGTACCATTCACCAGCCGGATGGCGCGCGCCCGTCCGTCAGGCGAAAATACGATGTCGGCCGGGGTGCTGCCCGGCACCGTCACCCGCATCACGATCCCGCTTTCGATAGGCTCGTTGTCGAGCGCCAGAAAGGGCTCCGGCAGCGCGGACAGGCGGCGGGACTTGCGCGCTACGGCGGCGCGCGCGGGAACGGGCGCACGCTCCGGCGCCAGAGCGGGCGCGGGTGGCACGGCCTCCGCTGCCGGAGGCGCAGTTTCGATGACCGCTACTGGCGCCGGCTTCGGCGTCCCGGGCTTGGGAACCAGCACGGTAGCGATCGCCAGGCCGGCAGCCAGGGCTACCGCGGCCGCCGTCCAGCCCCACGATCCCGCGGACCGCGCGGCCGCCTGCCTCCGCGGCGTCCGCGCCACGGCCTCGGCCAGTGTCCCGATCAGGCCCGCGACGTGACCGGCGCGTGCCGCGAGTTCCACGCGCAACCGTTCGCAAGCGGCGCATTCGCTGAGATGCGCCGTCACCGATTCCATCGCTTGCGGCGGAAGTTCCCCATCCAGGTAGGCCCGCAGCGCGCCTTCCGGCCAGCATTGCTTCATAACGATTCTCCGTAACGAGCCCGAAATCTGCGCTCGAATTCCGCTTCCGCCCGCGCCAGCAGCGTGCCCACCGAGCCGGGCTCGATCCCCAGCGTGCTGGCAAGCTCGCGGTACGCGAGCCCGCTGGAGCGCAGCAGAAGTAGTTGCGCGTCGCGCGCCTTCAGCGACGCCAGCACCGATCGCACGCGCGCTGCCCGCTCGGCAGCCAGCATGGCGTCCAGCGCCGAGGACTCCGCGGCCAGCCGGATGGCGCCCGTCGCCGCGGCGTCCTCGTACCGGCGCCGGCGCGAGATCGCGCGCAGCGCATCCACCCCGGCATTCGACGCGACCCGGTAGATCCACGCCGTCACGTCCTCGCCCGATACCAGCAGCGCCGGACGTTGGGAAAGCTTGTGAAATACGTCGCTGGCAATCTCTTCGCTCTGCGCCCGGTCGCCCGTAAGCCTTGCGAGCATGCCCACCATACGCCCGTAATGCTCGTGGAACAGTGCTTCCACCCGTTCCGCCGCGCGCCGCCGGTCTATCGTGCGGGCGGCGGGCGGTTCGAGCGCGATTTCGTCGGGCTGCACAACTCTTAATACGACGGCCAACTCACGATTGTGACAGCAAACCTGGTTCGCCTGCGCGCGGCGGACCGCCCGCGGCTACTGCTGCCCTTGCCCTCGCAGCGGATTCATTAGCTGGACCAGGTCTTCAATGGGAACGCTCTTGTACCCGGCCGGCACTGTGAATACGGAATCCGCAATCGCCGCGTCTGAGAGCTCCAACAGGTCGGTGGTCAGGTCGGTGAAGGGCTCGTCGGGGTTGGGCGCTCCCATCATTTTGGCGGAGCCGGGCATCATCATCTTCGTCTGCGTGCGCAGCACGGCGCCCGAAGATGCTCGTATCATTTCGCCGACTGCGGGCTTGAGCTTGTCGACGAACCCCGGCACCTGCGCGAACGCCTTGGTAATGCTGCCGAAGTTGTCGCTCGCCGTCGCTTGCCGCGCCATGTACGCCGCTACTTCTTTGAGCGCCGGAAGCCGCTCCAATTCGTCGTTCGTGGCCGCCCAAAGGTGCATCTCCACCTTCGTGTTCATCATCGCCGCCATCGGCCCCTGCGCCTCCATGGTGATCGCGACCACCAGTTCCTCGACCTTGATGTTCTTCACCATCCCGGTCTTGCCCGTCTTGGAGGTATTGACGTCGATCTTCATGTTCTCGAACATCTGCTTCACTTCGGCGGGCATCTCGGGCATGATGCTCTTGAACTTATCGCCGTACTCGGCAATCGGGCAGGTGGCATAACGCTGCGTCTTGGAATCCAGCAGTGTGACCGTGCCCTTGTCCCGGTCCGTGATGATCTGCAGCGGACCGGAATTGGTGATGCTGCGGCCGCCCTTGATGCGCAGCGTGACTCCGTTGGAGAGGCTGTCCGCCATCTGCTTGTTCATCGCCTCGGCCGCAGTCGGCGGCAGGTAGCTGGCCAATTTGTAGTCGAGCTTGCTGTGCATCGTCACATCGGCGTGCGCGGGATGAGTCAGCAATAGCCCGAAAGCAAGAGCGTAGAAAACTCCGGACCTCATGGTCCGAGTCTACCGCACCCCTGGTTTTCGGTTGCCCTTCCGCAGCAGATCGTCGAGGGTCGCCTTGAGCTGGCCGTACTCGAAATACGGAAGAACCTGCCGGCCGTCATGGCCTACCAGCACGATGGTAGGTGTACGAGTCAGTTGGTCGGCGCGCCCCTGCGCCAGGTCGGCCTCAACGGAATCGTCCAGGTGAGGATCGCTGTGCACCACGTTGCGGATTTTGTCCATCGCGCCGGGCGGGATCACCTGCGCCAGCTGCGATTCGATATCCCCGGTCAGGGCCCATGAAGATTGAGTCCGAAAGAGCTGCTGCACGGCGACCTCGTATTGCCCCGCCGCTCCGGCGGCGTTCGCATAGCGCGCGGCAAGGCGCGCGTACTGGTGCTGCGGGAGCGGATAATCGCGATGCAGCAGGCGCACCTTGCCCGGCAGGACGTATTCGGCTCGGAGCTGCGGCACCAGTTCGGCATACAGTCGGGCGCACGCGGGGCACTCGTAATCGGTGTAGATCTCGCAGAGAACGGGCGCCGAGGGCGAGCCGCTGAGCTTGAAATTCGTGCCGTGGGAAGGGGGTACGGTACGCGCGGACAAAACCCGTCCCGGGGCGGGCGCCGGAGCCTGAACCGGCTCGAAAGCCGGCGCCGCGGCGTGTGCAGGGGCAGCCGGCGCCGGCGGGGCATTGCCGCCTGGAAAGACGGACTTCCACAGCCGCTCCGCCAGCGTGTCGGAGTGCACCTTGCACGTTGCTGCCTGGCAGCCCGGGATCACGAACAGGCTCGAGGAGACGGCAACCGCGGCAGCGATCGACAATCCCCATCGGCGGCGGCGTGCGCGCATGGCCAGGCCGAATGCTCCAACCCCCTCGAACGCGCGGTCCACGTCGGGTTGCCACCCTGCCCGGGGCTCCAGCGGCTTTAGCCGGTCGTCCACCCATCTGTTCAGATTCCCTTCATCGTTCTCCATAGCGCTGGATGTACTCCTTTCGAAACGCCTGGTGAGCGCGGCTGAGCAGGGTGCCCACGGAAGCCGGGCTCAACCGGAGCGCCACCGCCAGGTCCTCGTAACTGAGGCCTTCCGCACGGAGCAGGACCAGTTCCGCCTGTCCCGGCTTCATGGCGGCAAGAACGGCGCGCACCTGCCTCCGGGTCTCTGCCGTGGCCGTCAGCTGCTCAGGATCGGCCGGCTGGTCGTCGCGGTGCAACAGGTGGGCGAAGCGGTCGCGGCGCCCCTGTCGCCGCAGCTCGTACAGTCCCGTACGCACGGCGGTGCGGTAAAGCCATCCCCCCACCCGCTCGCCCTGTGCGCCGGGATTGCGCGACAGCTTCCAGAAAACTTCCACCGCAAGCTCTTCCGCGCGCCCATGGTCGCGGACCACGCGCGCGATGAGCCGCGCCACCTGTGCATAGTACTGCCGGAAAATCACCTCGAACGCGGAAACGCCGGGCTCGCTCACCGGGTCACCAATACCCGTGCCTTCTGCCTGCACACTCAATTAATGCTACGTCACCGCGAATTGTGACAGAGCGCCGCCGCTTTACTGCGCCGCCTGGACCGTCCGGGTGGCCTGAAGCTGAATGCCTTCCCCGTAGCCGGCCAGCCCGGGAATCGAGACCGGCAGGTGGCCGCGTACCGGGATCTCGCCGAACAACGCCTGCACCGCCGCAATCTCGCTTGGCGGCACGCTGCTGAATGTGGCCATATAGGCCGTCACGTTGGCGAAGTTGCGCAGCAGGTAAGGATTTCCGAGAGCGACGAGGGCCACCGGCTTGCCGGTCGCCATCAGCGCTTCCATCGCGTGCGGAAGGTCGCCCGTGAGCATGCCGCTCACCCCCCGGTACGCCGCGACGCTCGTGAAGGCAGCCACTACATAGCTGTCGCATGCCTCAAGACGCGCCAGCCCGTCATCGATCTGCTGCCGCGTGGCGGACGGATCCAGGGTCACCGCCGACGCTTTCGGTACGCGGCGCCGCACCTCCTGTGTGAATGCCTGCCCCTCGACGGAGAAGCGGCCTTCCGGCATCACCACGTAACCTACTTTGTCCGGGTGCGCCAGCGGGATCGCGCTGTTGCCGTTACGCACCAGCGTGACCGCGCGGTTCGCAATCTCCTGCGCCTTTTCGTTGGATTCTGGGGAATCCACGATATCGCTGATGGCCTCCAGATCGACGAAGCGCTTCTTGTCGAGCCCGACCCTTTCCTTCGCGGAGAGAATCTTCACCACGCTCTCCTGAATCCGCTGCCGGGTCAGGCGTCCGCTCTGCACCGCGGCCATTACCGCCTTGACCACGGCGTCGGGATCCGGCGGCATCAGGAGAACGTCGGCGCCGGCTTCCAGCGCGCGCACGCCCGCTTCACCCGAGGAGAAACCTTTGGCGATGCCGCCCATCTCCAGCGCGTCCGTCACCACCAGCCCTTTGAAACCCAGATCCTTGCGGAGCAGGCCCGTGAGGATGGCCGGCGACAGAGTCGCGGGAATATCGGGCGGCGCCAGCGCCGGCACGGCGATGTGCGCGCTCATCACGGAATCCACTCCGCTCTCGATGGCGGCCTTGAACGGCACCAGCTCCAGGGCATCCAGCCGCGCTCGGTCGGCGTTGATGGTTGCCAGGTTCATGTGAGTATCCACCGCCGTGTCGCCGTGGCCCGGAAAGTGCTTGACCGACGTCAGCACGAAATTCTTCCTGTCGGCGTGCGCGCCTTCGATAAACGCTTTGACCTGCGCCGCAACCGCCTGCGGATTCTCCCCGAAGGAACGAATGTTGATCACCGGGTTGTCGGGATTGTTGTTGACGTCCGCCACCGGATAGTAGACCCACTGCACGCCCAGCGCGCGGGCTTCCCGCGCGGTCACTTCTCCTTCATAACGCGAGAACTCGGGGTCCCCTGCCGCGCCGAACGCCATCGCATGAGGAAACACCGTGACGCCTTCCACCCGCATGCTCGCGCCGCGCTCGAAGTCGCCCGCCACCAGCAGCGGCGTACGCGCAAGACGTTGCATGCGGTTGAGAAATGCTGCCACCGCGTACGGCTCGGCCTTCTGGATCACCCGCCCGTTCGACCAGTTCACGAGAATCAGCCCGCCCACCTTGACCTCGCGGATCATCCGCATGAAGGTCCGGTATTCGCGCGTCCGGGAATTCGGCGCCGCGCCGTGAAAGCTGATGAAAATCAGTTGCGCGATCTCGTCCCGCAACGTCATGCCGCGCATCCAGCGCTTCACCGTCGCCGACGCCTTGGGCGCGGGCAGTTCCGTCCTGGCCGCCGCCTTCGGCGCGGACTTCCTGGCCGGCGCGGGATCCGCCAGGATTCCAGCGGCACACAGGCTGAGCACGGCAAGGGCCGCGGTCAGACGAAAACGGGACCTCGAGACACTCACGATTTCAGTGTGCCAGATTTTATCGAACCGCCGCGCCCAAGTGCTTCCGGTCTCGTTGCGACACGACCGGCTTGCGCAGTGAACGATTGTTCGCCAGCCGCTTGACCGAACGCGCAAGCTGAGTGGGCTCGTGCACGCTCTTGGCAAGCACAACGTCCGCTCCGGTGTTTTCCTCCGTGAGGCCCAGCGGCTCCACGAAACCGCTGAGCAGCACCACCCGCACGTCGGGGTTCACAGCCCGCAATTGCTCGATGAGTTCCACGCCGTTCATCCGCGGCATGCGGTAGTCCGTGACCACCACGTCGAAACGATGCAGCTTGTAGGCCCTGAGGCCCTCTTCTCCATTGATCGCAATCTGAACCTTGTAGCCGAGCTCTTCCAGGAGCGTTTTCCGAACCAGGAGTCCATCCTGATTGTCGTCGACAATCAGGATGTGCGGCATGACGGGGGGCGCTGTTTTCATCGGGGAAACGAGAGCGAGAGTAACAGAGCCGTAACGGCGCTGTCAATAGATTTGCATCGTGCTGGAAATTCGCCAGATTCAGTTCTTGACAAATCGCGCGAAGTAAATCGCGCGCGCCGCATCATCGGTACACGAAAGATAGCGCGGAATCATTCGACCGAGCGCGGCGCTTTGTAGCCGGATTTTGCGACAATCTGGTATTTGATCGGCTTGCCTTTTTCGTCCTTTACCGGCAGCGCCTCGTTCGTCGCTGGATTGACCAGATCGACTTTGATCTTGCGAAATGCGCCGTCGTGCTTGGTATTACTAGGCTGGTACGTAATCACGTACTGGTTACGTAGAGCCTGGTGTAGTGCCCCGAATACCTGGCCATACTCCCCTTCGAACTTCGGAAAATACGCAGCGCCCCCGGTCTCCCGCGCAAACGTCCGCAGCTCGTTGTCGGCCTGCAGAAACTCCATGCGCTGCGGACCGCTCATGTATGCGTCCGCCATTTCGCGCTGCAACTGCATCAGCCCGATCGAATAGATGGGCACACCCGCCTCCTGCAGCTTCTTGCGCGTCTGATCGTAGGTGAGCTTGCTGAACGTGTCGATTCCGCTGGCGATAAGCAGAATCGCTTTGCGCCCTTCGATGCCGCTCATGCGATCCGCGGTGTCGGTGATGGCGTCGAACATGTTGGCTTCGGAGAAGGCCGCAATCTTGAGCCGGTCGAGCGCTTCGTGGACCTTCCCTCTATCGGTGGTGAAGTCGCACAGAATCTCCGAGCGCATATCGTAAGCGATGATCGCCACGTAGTCTTCCGGTTTCAAAGTGGAAGCGAAGCCCCAGGAGAGTTGCAGCGTCTGGAACCATGCCCAACTGTAGAGCCGCTGGAAGCGGTTGCTGAACTCGATGACCATCGCGATTGTCATCGGCGCCTCGCCCATTTCGACCTTGCGCACCTGCTGCGGAACGTTGTCCTCGAGCACGCGGAAGTTCCCCGCCGGGATTCCGGGAATGAAGTGGCCCTTGTTGTCCACCACCGCGACATCGAGCGTGACGATATCCACATCGCTCTTGAACTGCGCGACATCCCCGGACTCGGTCTTCGCCGGATCCTTCTTGAGTTTCGAAGGGATCTTCGGCAGTTCCTCGTCAGGCTTCCCGCTGTCGCCCGTATCTCCCGAGGGCTTCTTCTTGGCCACCGTCGCGCCGGGCTGTTTGAGCGGCCCTTCCTGCTGGGCGGTGACGATTCCCGCCACCACAATCAACATGGCGGCGCAGGGAAAAAAGGTTTTGAGGGACATAGGAAAAGCTCTCAGCCTTCAGCGATCAGCTAAACGGCTCCACACGGGTAACTATATCAAAGGACGAGAAGGCCGGCGCGCCGGTTGCGTAAACTCACTGGGGCATCTGAAGCTGATAGCTGACAGCTAATTCACCCACGGCCCGCGCTCGCGGTCGTGCTTCTTCATGTAAAGCTGGAACTTCCGCTTGGCCCGCTCCAGCTTCCACTGGCGGTACGCGCCCTCGAAGTCCGGAAGACGCAACTGCCGCCGCGGGAGCCGCGACTTCAAATACACGAAGCCCACCGCCATTCCCCCGAGATGCGCGATGTTGCTCACGCCGCTGTTGATCCCCATCGAGCCGTACAGGGCGATGGCCGCATAGATCATCACCATGTACTTCGCCTTGATCGGGAACAGGAAATTCATCAGCACCGTCTGTTCGGGATAGCACACTCCGAACGCGACCAGCACGCCGTAAATCGCGCCCGATGCGCCGATGGTAGGCGCGCGCCCGCCCAGCGCCAGGCTTAGCAGCAGGTCGCAGATCCCCGCGCCTACTCCGCAAACGAAGTAGTACCGCAGGAAGCGCCGCATCCCCCAGTCGGTTTCCAGCGGCGACCCGAACATCCACAACGCCAGCATGTTGAACACGAGATGGAACACGCCGCCGTGCAGAAAAAGATACGTGAAAAGCTGCCAGACAAGCCGGATGGAAATCGCCTTGTTGAGCGCGAAATACGTCAGGACATCCTGCTGAAAACCGCTCGGGCCCAGTGTCCAGACCAGAAACACGGCCGTATTGCTGATCAGCAGCCATTTGATGCCGCGCGGAAAGTAGCTGGAGAAAGAGGACCGATACCGGTACCGGGACTGGGGCATGGCGGGTCTCTAGAACTTAGATTATCAGATGAGCCCCAATTACGACGCCGCCGTATCGCCGCTTTTTCCATAGCGGTTCAGAGCGCGCGCACACAGTTGCAGAATCACCGCCGCCCCCAGCCACACCTGCCAGTGCGAGAAAATCCCGCTCGGGATCGCAAAGCTACCCGTCCAGTTCAGGTCGCTCGCAATACGCCACAGCGCCAGCACTCCCGCGCAGAAAGCCGCCGGGGGCAGGAGCGCCGCTATCGCCAGCGCGATCCGCTTGTTCTTGCGACCCTTCCTGCTGACTTTGGGCCCTGTGCGGAACCGAATGCGTACAACCATGACGACGGGACTGGCGGCCACGCCCCACGCGGCCGGCGAATACCAATCTAGCAGCTTTTGCGATAGATTATACGTTCGAAACCAAAGAGGCACTCATGCGAAAATTCAAAACCGCTCTGTTCGGAACCGGCTTCGTCGGCCGCGTTCATCTGGAAGGGATTCGCCGCCTGGGCTACGTGCAGCTCTACGCCATTGGCGAGCCGCAAATCGAAAAAGCCAAAGCTCTGGCGGCCGAATTCGGCGCCGAAAAAGTCGAGGCCGACTACCGCCGCCTCCTCGAAGACCCGGCCGTCGACGCCGTCCACGTCTGTACCCCCAACGCCCTCCACTTCCCCATCGCCCGCGACGCCATGCAGGCCGGCAAACACGTGATCTGCGAAAAACCCCTCGCCACCAGCGTCGCCGAAGCCAAGGATCTCGTGAAGATCGCCGCCGATGCCAAGCGCCGCAACTGCACCTTCCACAACCTCCGCTTCTATCCCATGGTCCAGCACATGCGCCGCATGCGCGAGGCGGGCGACCTGGGCGACATCCTGGTCGTGCAGGGTACCTATTCCCAGGACTGGCTGCTCTACGAAACCGACTGGAACTGGCGCCTCGACAGCAAATTCAACGGCCCTTCCCGCTGCCTGGCGGATATCGGCTCCCACTGGTGCGATATGGCGGAGCACGTAACCGGGCAGCGCATCGCCTCCGTCTGCGCTGACCTCAATACCGTTCACAAAACCCGCAAACAGCCGAAAGGCCCCATCGAAACCTTCGCCGGAAAAACCCTAAAGCCCGAAGACTACATCGAAACCCCCATCGACACCGAGGATTTCGGTGCCGTTGTCTTCCGCATGAACGGCGGCGCACGTGGCGCCTTCACCGCCAGCCAGGTTTCTGCCGGTTGCAAGAACCGCCTCAGCATCGAGATCTACGGCAGCAAGTGCGGCGTCGCCTGGAACCAGGAACGCCCCGATGAGCTCTGGATCGGCAACCGCAACACCAACAACCAGATCATCATCAAGGATCCGTCCCTGCTCAAGCCCGAGGCCCGGTCCTACGCCGACCTCCCGGGCGGCCACAGCGAAGGCTACGACGACACCTTTAAACAGGTCTTCCGCCGCTTCTACAAGTCCATCGAGGACCCGAATGCCGCGCCCGAGTACCCCCAGTTCGCCGACGGCCTGCGCCAGCTCACCATCCTCGAAGCTGAGATGGAGAGCAACGCCAAGCGGTCCTGGATCGATGTGCCGGCGATGCAGTCCGTGAGTGCCGTCTCCTGACGGCGCGAAATCAGCGCCTCCAAAACTGGGTCTGCCCCACCCAACCTGCGTGAAAACCCCCTCTGAACAGGCCGTTGCGGCTTCGAACGGCCTCGGATATTCACAAATTGTAGAAATTTAGGACAATCGGATGTGGAAATCGGCGTGCATGTCTTTCGCCGACGATTCAGGAGGCTGTACCACGCATGGACATTGAAACCCTGACCATTACCGACAATCGCACAAGGCAAACCTATACGGTGCCGATTTACCGCGGAACCATCCGTGCCATGGACTTGCGGCAGATCAAAACCAGCCCCGAGGACTTTGGGCTGATGACCTACGACCCGGCATTCATGAACACCGCTTCCTGCCAGAGCGCCATCACCTACCTCGATGGCGACAACGGCATCCTGCGCTACCGCGGCTACCCCATCGAACAGCTAGCCGAAAAATGCAGCTTCCTGGAAGTTGCCTTCCTCCTCCTTCGTGGAGAACTTCCCACCGCCGACGAGCTCGCCCGCTGGGAGTGCGAAGTCATGGCCCACTCCATGACCCATGAGAACGTCAAGAAGTTCATGGACGGCTTCCACTACGACGCCCACCCCATGGGCATCCTGATCAGCACCGTGGCCGCGCTCTCTACCTTCTACCCCGACGCCAAAAACATCGCCGATCCCAAGTGCCGCCGCAAACAGATCATCCGCCTGATCGGCAAAATGCCGACCCTCGCCGCATATGCGTACCGCCACCGCCTCGGCCTCCCCTACATCGCCCCCGATCCCGAGCTCGGCTACGCCAAGAACTACATGAACATGCTGTGGAAGCGGACCGAGCCCAAGTACGTCGCCAACCCGGTGCTGGCTCGTGCGCTCGAAATCCTCTTCATCCTCCACGCCGATCACGAGCAGAACTGTTCCACCAGCGCCATGCGCGCCGTCGGCAGTTCCAATGCCGATCCCTATATGACCACCGCCGCGGCCATCGCCGCCCTCTCGGGTCCGCTGCACGGCGGCGCCAATGAAGAAGTGCTGCGCATGCTCGACCAGATCGGCAGCAAGGAAAACGTCCCCGGATTCGTCGCCCAGGTCAAGGAAGGTAAGTGCAAGCTGATGGGCTTCGGACACCGCGTCTACAAGAACTACGATCCCCGCGCCCGCATCATCAAGCAGGTCGCCGAAGAGGTCTTCGAGGTCACCGGCCGCAACCCGAAGCTCGATATCGCCATCGAGCTGGAGCGGATCGCGCTCTCCGACGAGTACTTCATCAAGCGCAAGCTCTACCCCAACGTCGATTTCTACAGCGGCATCATCTACCAGGCCATGGGCTTCACCCCCGACCAGTTCACGGTCCTGTTCGGCATCCCGCGTACCGTCGGCTGGCTGGCCCAGTGGCAGGAAATGCTGCTCGACGGCGACAAGAAAATCGCCCGCCCGCGCCAGATCTACATCGGCGACGACAAGCGCGAATTCGTGCCCATCACCCTACGCGGACAGAAGTCGCTGGTGAACGCTTAGTCCACGCTACAATCGCTCCATGAAGCGATTGTTCTCGTCCGTCTTCGTGTGTGCCGCCTTGTTGCCGGCCGCGGAGGAATTCACCACCTCGGCCGGCAAAGTGGAAATCACACCCATCCAGCACGCCAGCCTCGCGATTAAGGCCGGCGGAAAAACTATCTACGTCGATCCCGCCCAAGGCAAGTACGACGGGCTGGCTCCCGCCGACTACATCTTCATCACCGACATCCACGGCGACCACTTCGCGCCGGCCATCGTCGAAAAGCTGAAAACACCCCGCACCGTCATCGTCGCTCCCAAGGTGGTCGCCGAGAAGCTCCCCGGCTGCACCGTAATGGCCAACGGCGAAACCAAAACCTTTGGCGATATCAAGGTCGAAGCCATACCCATGTACAACCTGAAGCCCGCCGCCAACGGCCAGGTCTACCACGAGAAAGGGCGCGGCAATGGCTACGTCCTGACCATCGGCGGCAAGCGCTTCTACTTCGCCGGCGACACCGAAGGCACTCCCGAGATGCGCGCCCTCAAAAACATCGACGTCGCGTTCATTCCCATGAACCTGCCCTTCACCATGACCCCGGCCGACGCCGCCGACGCCGTGAAGGCCTTCCACCCCGCGGTCGTCTATCCCTACCACTATCGCGGTCAGGACACCAAGGTCTTCGCGCAAGCCCTCCAAGGCACAGGCATCGACGTGCGCCTTCGCGACTGGTATGCGCAGTAGGGCGGGCGGCTCATGGCGGTATTTGTCAATTCGTTTTTCGAGGAGCGCGTGGAACGTCTTTTCGACTTAGCCGGGACCGTGGAGAGAATCTTCGCGGTAGCAGGCCTGGAATACCGCGTCGTCGGCGGCCTGGCGGCGTACCTTTATGTCGAGCAGGTGGCACCGGACGCCGGGCGCCTGACCAGGGACATCGATATAGCGGTGCGGCGTGAGGATCTGGCGAAGATCGCGGAGGCCGCAAAGCAGTTTGGGTTGGAGTATCGGCATGTTGCCGGAGTGGACATGCTGGTGCAGGCGGGAAAACCCTCGGCAGCCCGCGCCGTGCATCTGCTGTTTACCGGTGAGAAGGTGCGGCCGGACTATCCGGAGCCAGTGCCGCCGCTAGGGCAAGCTCAGACGATTAAGGGTGTCCGGTTGATATCCCTGGCCGATCTTGTGCGCATGAAGCTGACCAGCTTCCGCCTCCGGGACGAGACGCATCTCAAGGACCTGGACGAGGCAGATCTGATCACGCCGGAGATAGAAGGTTTGCTGTCACCCTTGCTGCGCGATCGGCTGGCGCAGATGCGGGCGCGCGATTAGCCCGGGCTCGTCGGCGCGGACGACCCGCGCCGGCGCCAGGCGCCGATATCGCACGCGGCTGCGCCGGCCGCGCCGCGCCATACGCGAGCGGTACGCACAGTAGCTACACCGTCGCCGGCTTTGCCGCGCGCAGCGTGGCGAGGGCTTCCCTGCACTTCTCCAGCAGGAAGACGTGCTCCGCTGCGACCCCGACGAACCGCATGCCGCGATCGGCCCACGCCTTCGCCATCGCGATACCCCGCGTCTGGATGCCCGGCACCACGCCGTGCCGGCTGCACGCGCCGATCACACGCTCCACCGTCTCGATCATCTTCGGATGATCGAACTGGCCCGGAATCCCCAACGACACCGAAAGGTCGGCGGGGCCGATCATGATGACGTCCAGCCCTGGCAGGGAAAGCAGCTCGTCGGCCGCTTCCACCGCCCGCACGGTCTCGATCTGGCAGACTGCCAGTGTCTCGTGGTTCTGGTGCGCGATGATCTCCGGCATCGTCCGCGCCTCGTACTCGATCATCGTCGGGTTGATCCCGAATCCCCGCTTTCCCCTCGGCGGGAACCGGAACCAGCTCAGCGCTTCCTCCAGCGCCTTCGGCTCCTCCACGCGCGGGAGGATGATCCCCTGCGCGCCCTGGTCCAGGAGCCGCGCGCACAGCGTGTATTGCAACTCGCCTACGCGCACGATCGGCGTGATCCCGCAAGTCTTGCTGGCGGTGATCATGTCATGTACGGTCTCCAGGTTGAACGAGCCGTGCTCCTGGTCGATGAACACGTAATCGAATCCCGCCGCCGCGAAACAGCGGACAATTTCCGGAGCCCGGTATACCTGCAGACCGCAGCCGTATACCGTCTCGCCCTTGGCGAGCCGCTCCCTGGTCAGGTTGGGACGCATCCACTCCATGCTACTCTAAGAACTTGCCTATGACTGTCCGCTAGCACAGCGCGGCGGCGGGCCCTCGGGCCCGCCAGGTTGTGTGGCCCTACGGAGCGAACAGTCGAAATGTCTATAGTCATAGCTCGCGTCGTTCTCTCGCAGCGCGACCAGTACCGCCTGGCCGCCGAATCCCTCGAATTCTCCGCCGAACCCAGCGGCGCCCTCTGGCACCGTTGCTCCACCCGCGCCGAAATGCCCGTCGTCGGCGATTGGGTGGCCGCGCGGATCGTCGCACCCGGGCAGGCCATCGTCGAAGAGGTCCTCCCTCGCCGCACCCTCTTCTCCCGCCGCGCAGCCGGAAAACGCGAGGACGAGCAGCCCATTGCCGCCAACATCGACCTCGTCTTCCTGGTGTGCGGTCTCGATGGCGATTTCAATCCCCGCCGCCTGGAACGCTACCTCGCGCTCGCCGCCGAAAGCGGCGCCCGGCCCGTGGTCGTTCTGAACAAATCCGACCTGTGTCCCGACATCGGCCCGCGCATCTCGGAAATCTCCGCTGCCGCCTCCGGCGCGCCCGTCATCGTCGCCAGCACCCGCACTCCCGGCGGCCTCGACGGCCTCCGGGCCTGCGTCCTGCCCGGCCTCACCATCGCTCTCCTCGGCTCCTCCGGCGCCGGCAAATCGAGCATCGTGAACGCCCTCCTCGGTGGCGACCGCCAGCGCGTCGCCGAAGTCCGCGAAAGCGACTCCCGCGGCCGTCACACCACCACCAACCGCGAGCTCATCCTCCTACCCAGCGGAGCGGCCCTGATCGATACCCCGGGAATGCGCGAGCTCCAGCTCTGGGCCTCCCGGGAAAGCGTTGATTCCGTCTTCGAGGAGATCGCCGCCGTCGCCGCCGGCTGCCGCTACCGCGATTGCACCCACTCCGGCGAACCCGGCTGCGCCGTGGCGCGCGCCCTCGAAAACGGCACGCTGGATGAGGACCGCATGCAAAGCTACCGCAAGCTCCAGGGCGAGGTGCTCCGCCATGAGTTGCTGGCCGACCCGCTGGCTGCCCAGGCGCGTAAGCGCAAGTGGAAAGCCATCCACAAGGCGATGCGCGGCCACTACCGGGGCAAGTGAAGCTATTGCGCCCGCTTTGGGTAACCTACGGTCTGCGCCAGTAGAATCTTCTGGTCCGGGCGGATCTTCAGCGCCTTGGCCAGCGCCTGCCGGTCGATCGATGCACGCACTACCGCGGCCAGCCCTTCCGAGGCACAGAACAGGTATACGTTCTGCCCGATGAATCCGGCCTCGGCGCCTGCATACAGCGCCTTCTCCGATTCCGGCGCCGATGCGAACTTGCTGTAGTCCGAAACGTACACCAGGTTCACCGGCGCTTCGGCGACGAACGCCTGCGTACCTGCGGCTGCCCGCAGGTCGCCTTGTGCCACCGGCTCCAGCCGGTTCTCCTTCGCGTTATATAGATACGCGCCATCCGGCAGTACCGCATACACATCCACGGATTGCCGGTTGTTGGCCGATGGCGCCGTCCGCCTGCCGTCCGGGCGGTTGATGCCGTACGCGGCCCACAGCAGGTTGGAAAGCATCTGCGGCGAGAGTTTTTCCGGGCTGAACGCGCGCCCGCTCTGGCGCGCGGCCAGCGCCTGCATCAGGGGCATTCCGCCCGTGGTCCGCGGCCTGGGAAGTTCGAGGCCTGCCAGGTCGGCCGCGGGCAGGCTCGCCGACAGAAGAAGCACGAAAACCACACATTTCCGCATATAGGACTCCGATATCTGAATGTTACAATGCTGCTAAATCTTTCGGGCGCCCCCGAACGTTGTAGGGTCGAAGGCTGCAATTCGAATGGTGGCAGCAGAACCGCTGCGAATCGATGCCTGGCCGCAGACCATCGAGGACTTTGACCGCCTGGTCGAAGCGACTCAGGACGAGCTGGTCCATTTCGCGTTCTACCGCTTGGGCAACCGGGCCGACGCCGAGGACGCCGTACAGGATGTCTTCGTGCAGGCGTTCCGGGACCGGGCGAAGCGCCGGCAGATCACCGAGGTGCGCCCCTACCTGTTTCGTATGGTGCGTAACCGGTGTACCGACTTGCTGCGCTCCCGCTCCCGGAGATCCGGCGAG
>Ga0335077_10001623_pt1 | contig 26790 bp, 18 predicted proteins | sample Lox_Sample_31_FD_207151 | JGI IMG/M metagenome (GOLD analysis project Ga0335077, IMG submission 207151) | Soil microbial communities from Loxahatchee National Wildlife Refuge, Florida, United States - Lox_Sample_3.1 | ecosystem: Environmental > Terrestrial > Soil > Wetlands | place: USA... | reverse complement strand
GAACCTCGTAACGACCCAGGTTCACCGCCGTATTGTTGACGGTGGTGATCGAGCCGAAATCACCCGGCGTGCCGAAGGTAATGCGGTCGCAGAACGCCTGCTGCCCCTGATAGCAGAGATTGACGATGTTCTGCACCCCCAGGCCGAACGGCGGCCCCGTGATCGGGTCGTTGATGATGATGCGGTACCAGTCGGTGGAGAACTGGAACCGCTCGAGGGGTCCGGACTTGGGTGAGAACACAAAGCCAACGGTCGTCGTATCGGCCTTCTCGGGTTGCAGATTGATGTTGCCGCCCGTGAGGGCCGTGATCACATAGCTTTGCCCGTTGGCGGGATTCATGATGGTGCCGAACGGACCACCGGCCGTCACAGCGTAGGATTCATAGAGCTCGCGGAAAAATGGCGCGCGCACGTCGCGCGAACGCGTGCCGCGCACGCGGAACCAGTCGGTCAGATCCCAGATGCCGCTGAACTTCCAACTGGGAATGTTGTGAGTGACCGACTGGCCGTCGTTCGCCGAACCGGCGGTCTCGTCAGTGTTCTTGTTGTTGGTCTCGCGGACCGCGGCATCAAACTCGAGGTACTTTGCAAGGGTCAAATCCTTGAGCACGGGGACGTTGACCTCGCCGTAACCCTCAACCACCGCGATCTTGCCTGCGTAGTCCAGACCGTAGCTCAGGAAGTAGTCGTCGTAGTAGGGTTGTTGCGCCAGGTCGTGCGTGACATTGGCAGTGTTGCGGCGCGCTTCCGCACCGAATGAGGCCTTGATGGGACCGGCGCCGAAGCCGCTGAACAGGTCGCCATGGATGTTGCCCGAGATGACGGTCTCATCGAGGGTTGAGTACTCGACGAGCGTGCGGAACGCATAATCGAGTCCCGCGCGACTGGCATTGTTGCTGCCGAAGAGGTTCAGCGGGCTGCAGCCGGCGGCCTCGGGATTGAAACCCGGTCCCGGCAGGGTCGCGGCGCACACGATCTGGCCCGTCGCTGGATCCTTGACGGCATTCAGCGCGAATTGCAGGAAGCTACCGACGACGTTATTGAACAGGGCCTGGTTGTTATTGTTCTGACCATACTCGAAATACGCGTCATAGCCCCAGCTGCTCGAGCCAATCGTCCCATTGAGCCCGCCCGTCACACGCACGACGTCGTTGTCAGTCTGATTGCGGGCCGGATCGATGGCGTTCATGTTGTAGCCCAAGAGCGCTCCCCCGGGCCCCAGCGCGTTGGCTCCTCCGGGCTGAAATTGGGGCGGCAGATAGGCGTTATCAGGCGCGATGGCACTGCTGAGGGGCACGAATACGCCCCTCGCGACCTCGAGGGCGATGGGGCCGATGGCGCCGTTGGCAACGGGATTCACTGCAAAGCTGCGCGCGTACCAGACTTGCAGGAAGGAGCTCAGATTGTCGGTGATCTTGAAATCCACGTTCGCAAGGCCGGTGTAGCGCTTGACGGACGGCTTCAATGTGGTGCCGTCGTAGGCGCCCACACCCGTGGCGCCGGCGCCCTGGCTGAACCCGAATACGCCTGCGCCATCGGCGTAGAGACCTGGGTTGAAGGGTGTGGCCGCGGTTCCGGCGGAATCGAAATTCCACTGGGGCCCGAGCGGGATGCAGACGGGCGCAGGTACATCGCACGGCGTCAGAACACCGGTCTGGCTTTGGTTCGCGAGCGTCGCATTGGGCCCGATGATGTAATGGGGCTGTCCGTTGGGCGGTATGGCGGGGATGGGGCCCGACGCCGGTGCCCCGGCATAAAGAGTGTTCGTGAATAGCCCGTACTGTGACTTGCACCAGTTGCGCACTTGCGAGCAGATGCCGATGTCCTCCGAGTTCTCGTACTCGCCACCGATGATGAAGTGCGTACGCTCCCCGAGCTCGTGGCCGTAAGCCGCCGCGAAATGCACGTCACCGCCGTCGTGGTGCGAGGTTTGTCCATAGTCGGCCTGGAATTTCAAACCGTTGAGCTTCGTGTCGAGGATGAAGTTGACCACGCCCGCAACGGCATCCGAGCCGTAGACGGCTGACGCGCCGCCCGTGACCACTTCCGTCCGCGCCACCAGGATCGACGGGATCATCGTCACGTCCACGCCTCCGCCGGTCGCCGTCGGCACCACGCGCTGCGTATCGATGAGCGTCAGAGTCCGCGATCCGAAGAACGGATTCAGGCCGCGCAAGTTCGCAAGTTGCGCACCCACGTTGAAGTTGCCCAGGCCGACGTTGTTGGCCGCGAAGAAGTTGGAGTTCTGCGGCAGCTCGCCCAACACATCGCCCACGTTCGTGAGCCCGAGATTCTCAATGGTCTTGGAGTCCAGCACTGTGACTGGGTTCGGCGTGGTGAACGTCGAGCGCGCCACGCGCGAACCGGTGACGACGACTTGCTCGACCGCGGCGCCCGGTGGCGCTGTCGCCGGTGCGGTCGGCGGCGGCGTGCCGGTTTCTTGGGCAACGGCGACGATGCTACAGAGCGCCGTACCGAGAATAGCGATAGACGAGCACAGCCTCCCTGCTAGCGTCCGCGACGTCCCCAACACTCGCTTCGGCTGCAAACGATGGCCCATGGTAGTCCCCCCTCGTGAACCGGCATGCCGTGCCGTGTTTCAGACGCGGGGTCCGGCGTCTCGTGCGCCTGCACCCCGCTCTCCCCACCCACCGTGTCCTCACTCTACCACTACAGCTTGATTGCCAGTTAACCCCAGTGACAAGTCAACGACCGCCCGCAGCGCGGGACGAGCGCCCTCGGCTGGCGGTGCTTCGATACAATGCGCCCCGACTTCCCGCGGCCGGAGGATGCAATCCCCATGCAAACCGAGCGAGTGGCCTATCAGGCGGACGGGCTGTCCATGGATTCGCAGCTGTTCCTCGAGGAGCAGCCAGCAGGCCGGCGTCCCGGGATATTGGTCTTTCCGGAGATCTTCGGGCTCGGCCCGCACGCACTATCCCGCGCGGAACGGATCGCCTCACTAGGCTACGCCGCCCTCGCCTGCGACCTGCACGGCGACCGCCGGGTATATAGCGATCTGGCCGAGGTCCAAGCGGTGATGGCAGCGATCCGAACCGACGTCTCACGTGTGCGTGCACGCGCTCAGGGAGCTCTGCGCGCACTCGCGGCGCGCCCCGAGGTCGATCCCGGCCGCATCGCCGCGATCGGCTACTGCTTCGGCGGCACCATGGCCCTCGAGCTTGCTCGCGGCGGCAATGAGATTCGCGGGGTGGTCGGCTTCCACAGTGGGCTGGCCACCCCCGCGCCACAGGACGCAAAGAACATCAGAGGCAAGATCCTGGTCTGCATCGGCGCGGACGATCCCGGCATTCCGGCCGAGCAGCGCGCCGGCTTCGAGCAGGAAATGCGCAATGGCAAGGCCGACTGGCAGCTGACGTTGTTCGGCGGAGTCGTCCACAGCTTCACCAACCCGGACGCTGCGCGCTTGGGGCGCCCGGAGTTCGCCCGCTACGACGCCAAGGCGGATGCGCGCTCGTGGCGCCAGATGTGTGATTTCTTCGTGGAGATCTTCGCCTGAGCGCGTGGACTCAGGCTGCCTGAGACAGGCTGGGACTCAGGCGGTCTGTGAAGAGACAGCGCGGGCGCGCTGCGGCAAGGGTCCGTGTCTGCGGACCATCTCGACCGTGCCCTCGATGGTGATCGAGAACCCCTCCGGGATGATCTCTATGCGCTTGGCGCCATGGCGCGGCAGCGGAATGCGCGCCTTCCAGCAGTAGCGAATGAAGGCGGCCGCCACGGCCTCGAGGCTGAACTTGCGCTGCTCGGTCGCGTCCGAGCCGCGCCGCTGCACGACGAGGACCAGGCCGGGCTCGCCCTCCGATTCGATCTGCGCCTGCACGATGGTTCCAAAGGCGAGCGCGCCACCGTGCTCGCGGTCGAGCTCGAGCACGGCATCGACTGCCGTCTCGACCGGCAGCTTCAGAGTTCGCAGTTCGTGGATGGAGACTTTTGGCATAACAAACGCCCACGGCAGCTTGCCCCGCCGGGGTGTCATTCGGCTGCGACACATGACTCATTACGCGCGCACCGCCACGCTGCTACGCGTGATGCGTATCACGACGTGCAGCGCTGGAATTGCCAAACGGCAGAACGCTCGTCTGCTCTGAGACGAGCGTTGTCGAGTTATGTCGCATGTCACGGGCGGGCCCCCCCCCGCCCGCCAATCTGCAGCAGATGCTTTATTCAGCCGAGGCGACGTGGCCGGTGGACGCGTCGATCTTCACACGCTCCGTCGAGCCATCGCTCTTCGCGACTTTCACGTCGTAGCGCACGGCCGAGCCTTTGTGCTCCACGTCCGCCTCGATGGCCTTCCCGTCAGCGCGTTGCTGGGCCATGTCGATGGCGCTCGTGAGCGAGGTCTGCGCCCCGGAAATCTCATCCGGCGTCAGCTTCGTGAAGACCTTCTTGAACGGCTCGTTACCGGCCTTGGTGATGTGGCCCGTTGCCGCATCGAGGCGGTAGTGCATGAGCTTGCTGCCATCGTTGCTGAGAACGCTCACGTCATAGGCACCCGCGCCCTTGTGCTCCGACTTGAACTTCGCGGATGTGGCCTTGCCATTGCCTTCCTGCTCGGCCATATGAATGGCCTTGTCCATGGAAACGCTGGCCGAGTCGAGTTGCTGCACGTCGCGCTTCGCATCCGCGGCGTGAGCCGCGCCGAAAGCACAAGCCAATGCAATCGCCGTAACGAATGATTTGGTCATCATCTGATCCTCTCGCGGTGGTCCCCGGGGTAATACGCTTGGCGCCGCTCAAGGTTCCGGGGTTTCGCCGTCCGCGTAGGGATCAGCTACGGCTTGGGTCCGGCTCACGTGCCGGCGGCTGAATCGAGCGTCCTCACCAACGTCTTGGGTGCCGCGAGCCGATAGCTCAGCTCGACGACATTGCGCACCTCCCGCCAATCGATCGTCCCGCGGTCGAGTCTCAGTCCGAACCAGCCACGCGCGCCGATGTAGGCAGGAAGGTAGAAGCGATCGGGCTCGCGGGCGGCGCGATCGACGTTCTCGCCCAGCGCGGACCTGCAACATACCGAGACGATGCCGTCGCCGTGATGACTGTCGAGGAAATACGCGAACACTTTGCCGCGCACCCGAAAGTCTGCGTGATCTCCCCTGACGCGGCGCTCGGCCTCGGGTAGCGCGAGGCACAACTCGCTCAGCCTGCGCAAGCGGCGATCCTCGCGCTTTGCGGTATCCCGTGATGGCATGGCGTCCATCCTATACCGGGCGGTACCTTGACAGCATCCGGCCGTCCGCCTCAAATCCGCCGACCAGCTGCTGCGAGAAAGGTGCTTTCGATGAATGCCCAGCCATCCCCTCCCAAGGCACGCACCTTCACGGCTTTGTTCCTCATCGAGATGTGGGAGCGCTTCGGCTATTACGGCATGCAGGTGCTCCTGGTCGTCTTCATGATCGAGTACCTCGGCTTCGCAGACTCGCGCGCGAATCTCACCTGGGGTGCGCTGGCGGCCATGGTCTACGCGGCGCCGGTTCTCGGCGGCTGGATCGGGGACAAGCTGCTCGGCGCACGCCGTCTCACGCTGCTCGGGGCCATCGTGCTGAGTTTCGGCTACCTGCTGCTCTCAGTGCCCTGGGACCGGTTGACGCCCGGGCCGTGGGCGAATCCGTTGCTGTTCTTCTCGCTCGGCATGATCGCGACGGGCAATGGGCTCTTCAAGCCCAGCCCCGCCAACCTCGTATCACGCCTGTACGAGGGCGATCCCTCGCGTCTCGACGGCGCCTTCACCATGTACTACATGGCCGTCAACGTCGGCGCCTTCATCTCGCAGTCGGCGACGCCCTGGATCCGCGTGCATTTCGGCTGGCACTGGGCATTCCTCACCTGCGCGATCGGTCTCGTGCTCGGCATTCTGCAATTCTCACTGCAGCGCGGGCTACTCGCGCGCATCGGCTCGGCACCCGACTTCAAGCCTCTGCGCAAGGATTGGCTGCTGGCCGTTCTCGGCGGGGCCGTCGTGGTCGCCGTGCTGATCGGCCTCATCGTGCAGAACATAGCGGTCGCGCGTGCGATCGTGTGGCTCTCTGGGGCGATCCTGCTCGGGTTGTTCGCCGTGCTGATCGCCCGTGGCCAGCGGGCCGAGCGGGGTGGGCTGATTGCCATGCTGCTGCTCACCGCACAGACCATGCTGTTCTTCATCTTCTATCAACAGATGTCGACCTCCCTCACCTTGTTCGCAGTGCACAACGTGCGCCTGAACTTTCTGGGCTATCAGGTCCCTCCCGAGCAGTTCCAGGTGCTCAATCCCTTCTGGATCGCCGTGCTGTCGCCGCTGCTCGCATTGCTCTATGCGCGGCTCGGGCGCCACGGTCGAGACCTATCGGTGGCCGGCAAGTACGCATGGGGCTTCGCCGTGCTCGCGGCCGGCTTCTTCATCTACGCAGTCAGTGGCGACTACGCGCTCGCCGGACAGGTGTCGCCGTGGTGGATGGTGTGGGGCTATCTGCTGCAGTCGCTCGGTGAGCTGCTCACCTCGGGACTCGGGCTGGCGATGGTCGCCCGCTACATCGACGCGCGGCGCCGCGGCCTGATGATCGGCGCGTTCTATCTGTCGATAGGGATCTCGCAATATCTCGGCAGCTTCGTGGCGAACTACGCGAGCGTACCGGCCAACGTGACCTCGCGTCTGGACATGCTGCCGCTCTACACCCATCTATTCTGGGTGCTCGGCTGGGTCGCGGTCGGCGGCACGGCCGCGGCGCTCCTGATGCTGCCACTCATTCGCCGCCTGGATGCCAGTCACCGCGAGGGCGAGCGCGCACTCGGCGGCGCTCCACCCCAAGAGGTCGCCGATCTACCGAGTCACTGACCCGGCAGCCGGCGACCGGATTGCTCACGGGCCGCCGACGACGCGGGCGACAGGTTCGCGGGCAATGGCCCCGGGCCCGAACTGTTGCTGCTCGGTGCTGCCCGTCAGTGCCGTGATCGAGGAGGTGCCGCCATTGATCACCTGGGTTACCTCGTCGAAGTACGACGCGCCCACTTCACGCTGGTGCTTGGTCGCCGTGTAGCCGTGCTCTTCCGCCGCGAACTCCGCCTGCTGCAGAGCGACGTAGGCGCTCATCTGGCGTTGCCGGTAGCCGCGCGCGAGCTCGAACATCGAGTAATTGAGCGCATGGAAGCCGGCCAGCGTGATGAACTGGAACCGGTATCCCATCGCGGCGAGCTCACGCTGGAAGCGCGCGATCGTCGCATCATCGAGCTTGCGCTTCCAGTTGAACGAGGGTGAGCAGTTGTAGGCGAGCAGCTTGTCGGGAAACTGGCTACGGATCGCCTCGGCGAAGCGCCGCGCCTCATCGAGATCGGGCTTGCCGGTCTCGCACCACAGCAGATCCGCGTAGGGCGCGTACGCGAAGCCGCGTGCAATCGCCTGATCCAGGCCCGCCTCGACATGAAAGAAGCCCTCGGCCGTGCGTCCGCGCTTGGCTTGAATGAACGGGCGGTCGCGCTCATCCACATCGGCGGTGAGCAGCTGCGAGCTCTCCGCATCCGTGCGCGCGACGAGAATTGTCGGCACGTTGCAGACGTCCGCCGCAAGGCGCGCCGCGATCAGCTTGGCAACGGCCTCCTGCGTCGGCACCAGTACCTTGCCGCCCATGTGGCCGCATTTCTTGGCTGAGGAGAGCTGATCCTCGAAATGCACGCCCGCCGCTCCCGCCGCGATCATCTGCTTCATGAGCTCGAAGGCATTCAGCACGCCGCCGAAGCCCGCCTCGGCATCTGCCACGATCGGCTTCAGCCAGTCGATGTCGTCCTTGCCCTCGGCATGTGAGATCTCATCGGCGCGCCGCAGCGTATTGTTGATGCGCCGGATGACGGCCGGCACTGAATCCGCCGGATATAGCGACTGATCCGGATACATCTCGCCGGCAAGGTTGGCATCCCCGGCCACCTGCCAGCCGGAGAGATAGATCGCATCGAGACCGGCGCGCACCTGCTGCATCGCCTGATTGCCTGTGAGCGCACCCAGTGCGTTCACGAAGGGCTTCTCGTTGAGATAGCGCCACAGCTTCTCGCTCGTGAACCGCGCGATCGAATGCTCGACAGGGATCGTACCGCGCAGCCGCACGACGTCCTCGGGCTCGTAGCCGCGCACGATACCGCGCCAGCGCGGGCTCTCGCTCCAGTTGCGACGCAACTCATCGGCTGTGGGAAGCAATCTCTGCAGACTCATGTACACACTCCTCAATTGAGCAACTCGTACGCGGGCAGCGTCAGGAACTCCTCGAAGCTGTCCTGCATGATCAACCGTTCAAAGAGCCGTGCGGCGCTCGGAAACACGCCGCTCGAGAGGCGCGCTCGGCCGAGCTCATCGTGGATACGGTCGAGCTCCTGCAGCAGCAGATGCTCGACGCGCTCGGGTGTCACGCGCGCGCCGTCGCTCGTGGCCGCTCCATGCCGCATCCACTGCCACAGCTGTGCCCGGCACACTTCGGCGGTCGCCGTGTTCTCGCGCGCGCCATCGAGCGGCAGGCAGCCGGTGCCGCGCAGCCAGGCCTCGAGATACTGCACGCCGACGCGCAGACAGACGCGGATTCCGTTTTCCGTGATTGCCCCATCAGGTGCGCGCAGCAGGTCAGCCGACACGCGCGGCGGGCCCTGTGCTTCGGAGCTCGGCACCGCTCCGCGGCGCTGCGCCGTCTGTGCCACCAGTTCCGCGCACGAGCGCAGGAAGGGCTGCGCAGGAGTGACGCTCGCCCGATCCGGCAATACGAACTGCGGGCGCTGGCGAAAGCTCTTGACGAAGCTGAAGACATAATCCCAGCGGCCGTGCTTGAGCTCCACCGCATGCTGACGCAGCGCGAATAAGATCTGCTCCATCTCGAAGGCGGCGCGCACCGTATCAACGAGCACGGACACCTTGATCGTCCCGTGGCGCAGTCCCAGCGCGTCCTCGCTCGCGAGCAAGACCTCCTCCCAAAGCTGCGCCTCGTCCTGACTTTCGAGCTTGCCGAGGCGCAGATACGGCGCGGCGTTGCGCCGTGCGAGCGCCTCGCTGTTGTTGATCACAAAGAGCACGAAATCAAAGAGCGCGGCCGCAACCGGCTCGCCATCGACGCGGACATGCTTCTCGGGCAGGTGCCAGCCGCGCGGCTGCACCATCAGGACTGCCCGCGATGCGCGCCCGCGGACGGCATCGTAGAGATTCGCCTGACCGTCGATGATGTTCTCCCAGGTCGGCGAGCAGGAGTCCTCGAAATCCGCAACGAAGGCGCATGCGGGCGCGTGCAGTGCGCTGCCGAGCGTCTTGCGCTCCGCGGGCCCGGTGATCTCGATGCGCCGGCCCGCCAGGTCCGCAGGCATGGGCGAGATACGCCAGGCAGCGTCGCGAATGGCATCGGTCGCAGGCGGCTGCGGCAGCTCGCCTGCATCGAGCGCGCGCTGTCCCTCCACGCGTGCCGCGAGCAGCTCGCGGCGGCGGGCGTCAAAGCGCCGGTGCAGTCGCACAAGCAGCTGCAGCGCTTCCGCGCCGAGTAACTCGCTCGCGCGCGCCAGAGACGCACCGAGAATCTGCACCCCTGTCGCGCAGCGGGCGCGGTCGCAGAGAAAGGCACTGCCGAGTGTACTCATTGCGCGGCAGCATAAAGGAGGCTTCGGCGCAAATTTGACTATCGAAACTTCACAATGTTAATTTCACACGGAGGTTGACATGACGCCGCTGGCGCACAAAGGGCACTTTCTCGGCGCGAAGCTGCGCGCGATCCGCAAGCGCAACGGGCTGACTCTCGAGGAGCTCTCGGCGCGCTGCATTCAGCGCGATGCCGAGCAGGCGCCTTCGGTGTCTTACTTGAGCATGATCGAGAGCGGCAAGCGCGCGCCCTCCGCCGAGTTGCTCGAGCTCCTCGCCCAGGTATTCCAACGTCCGGCCGAATGGTTCCTCGATGAGAGTGCCGAGCTCGAGCTCGCACCGGAGACGGCGCGGCACGGAGGTGTCGCGCGCATACCGCTCGAGCCGGGGTTTCTCTTCTCCAAGGACGTGCTGCAGGCGGCGATTCCCGAGCTGCTCGCACAGACGGGCACGAGCGGGCGGCAGTTCGCGCACCTCTTGATTCGCACCCATCAGGAGATGTCGCGCAACGACTTTCCCGAGCTCGAACGTGCCGCGGAGAGCGTGGGCGAGCGGCGCTTTCCACTCTCCGTCGACGATCTCGTGCGCCTGTGCAAGCGCCACGGACTCGAGTTCCGCTGGTTCGAGCGCAAGCCCGTGCTGGCCCGCGACAAGGATCGCGAGGTGCGCAGCATGGTGCGCTCCTTCTTCGAGGCGCCGCGCGTGGTCTACGTCAATCGCGCACTGCAGTCAGATCCTGCGCGCCTCAAGTTCGACCTCGCCACCCACATCGGGCATCGGATTCTGCATGGCGGTGATGGCTTGAAGTCGGCGCACGCGACCGGCGGCGAGATGGGCGGCAGTCCGGAAGGAGCGTCGCCGACCGCCGGCATGAACGCACAAGACGTGCTGCATGCATGGCGTGATTTCGAGTGCAGCTTCTTCGCCGGCGCGCTGCTCGCGCCGCGCGTACCCTTCCGCCGCTTTCTCGTGCGCGAGCGCTACCGCGTGGAAGCCGGCGCCAAGCTCGAGCTCACACCCGCCGTCATCATGCGTCGCATGACCAAGGTGTCCTCATACCGGTACTGGCATTTCTTCGATGCCTATCCACCCGGGTATCTGCGCGCCGTGTATCGCGGCAATGGCATTCCGCTGCCATGGGGCAATCTCGCTCAGGTAAGCGATCCGTGTCCCAACTGGGCGGTGTTTCGCATGATCGACGGTCAGCACGGCGAGTCCGGCTCGCAGATATCCGTGTTGCGCGATGGCGAGCGCTCGCTTCTGTACTGCTGTCATTCGCGCCGCGTGCGCGACATGGCGGGTAATCCGCACGTGGTCTCGGTGGGCGTGGACCTGGCGCCCGCGCTCGAGGCGAACGGCGTCGAGAGCGCGCACACCATAGAGTCGATCTTCGCCGAATGTGCCCATCGGCGCGGTGAGGGACGCATTCCGCGTCCGGCGAGTCAGGCACTCAGCGCAGTCGCCAACGTGCTCAACATCGCGTGGATTGAAGACGCACTCGAGCGCCCCGCGCGCATCATCTGTCCGCGCAGCACGCGCTGCCCGCGCTCCGAGCGCTGCGAGCACGCGCGACCCTCGCGGGCACGCGAGATCGCGGACGTGCGCAACGAAATCCTCGGCCGCGAGCCCCTCGGCTAACTCATCCCGGCTACTTGGTGCTGCCCGTGCTGCTGTCGAGCCTCACGCGCAGCGACACGTACCACGCGAGCGGTGCGTTGTAGTAGCCATCGACGATACCCGCGCCGTAGTTGGGCGAGCCCGCCGTGACGTAACGGTCGTCCGTCAGATTCGTACCGCCGACGGCAAAGTCGTAGAGGCCGGTCGGGGAGATATAGTGAATCGACGCGTCCAGGTTGCGGCTCGCATGCCGGTACAGCTGCGGCGTGTTCAACGAGTCGTTCCACATCTCGGACGTGTACGTGAACGCCACGATCGTCCGTATGATCGCCTCGCTCTTCAGCATGAGGTCGTACTGCGGATCGAAGGTGAACTTCAACTTCGGCGTCTTCGGCAGATGCGCATCGAGCTGCGTCACGCCCGGCGCGTGCACCGGGCAGACCGGGCCCGTCGGACCGATCGCCTCGGTCGGACATACGGTGGTGCCATCGGGCAGCGCGTACTCCGGTATGTTCGCGTTGGAATTGACCTGCGTGTAATACGCGTCGATGTACGATGCGGCGCCATTCAGCTGCAGTCCGCCCCCGACATACGATTGCAGCTCGAGCTCTGCGCCCTTGATCTTGGCATTGCCGGCGTTGGTGTAGACGGGCGATATGCCCTGCTGGATGTTGAGCTGGATGGCATCGTAGTCGGTGTAGTAGACCGCCAGGTTCGCGATCAGATGGCGATCGAACAGCTGGGTCTTGAGACCGAGCTCCCAGGTCTTTGAGTACTCAGGTCCGTACTCCGCGTCCTTCGGGCTCGGGATGACCGCAGACAGGCGCGTCGTCCAGCCGCCTGCCTTGAAGCCCTTGCCCCAGCTCACGTACGCCATGGTATTCGGGTCGAAGTGAAATTGAATACCCGCCGTCGGATCAAAGATGTGCCATGCCTGGCTGTCGGGTATGTTCGGGAAGTACCGCAGGTACGGCTGGCCCGTGAGGATGGGACCGAGCGTCGAGCCGAGCGGGAAGGTATTGAGATCGCTCTGCCCGCCCAGGAAGTAGGTTTGTGCCTGAGTGTAGCGGCCGCCCAGGGTGAATCCCCAGTGATCTCCGAGCGCAAGGTCCGCATGCAGGAACGCGGCGTAGTTCGTGTTCTGCACGTCGTTCGACACGTCGTACACGTACAGCAGGCCCTCGAACGGCACGTAATCGTGCACGTAGCCGGCCTCGTTGAAGTAGTACAGGCCGCCGACGTAGTTCAGCTTGTTGTCGAGCGCCTTGCCGAGCAGCTGGAACTCCTGCGAGACCTGCCACTGGTGCTGCGCGTCGGTCACTTCGAGCAGCGTCTCGGGTGTGCCGTCGAGCTGTGTCCCCACTCGCCATGCGATCTGACGATAGCCAGTGATCGACTTGAACGTGAGTGCGTCGGTCAGGTTGTAATTGCCCGTGAGCGAGAAGCCAAATACGTCGTTGTTCGCGAAATCCGGACGACCGGTCGCGTAGGTCTCATCGATGCTGCCCGTGTCGGTCGCGGCATAATCGAAGAAGATGCGCGGCTGCATCGTGCCTGCGTACGGCAGGCCCGCGGCGATGTTGTTGTAGTTGTAGGCCGGATCGACGCCCGGGAACGGTACGACGCCGACGGGAACGCCCACGTAGCCGGCGCCGAGCAGTGGCGCACCACCCTGTGAGTTCAATGACGGCACGTGTGCGCGCGGCTGAGAGCAGGTGCCCGAGAACAGGGTATTGTTCGGCGTGCCGACGGCAAAGGGCTGCTCGGCGGGCGGCAGGCCCGGGATCACGCCGGCGGCTGCCACAGCGCCCGGGATACCGGCCGCGCCGTTGCCGATGCACAGATTGTAAAGGGTCGAGAACGTCGATGCCCCGACATTGCCCGTGAATACGCCGAGGATCGTCGTCGGCAGCGCGGTTTGTTTCTGGTGTGACCAGTCACCGGTGAGTGTCATGCTGAGCTTGTCGCTGACATTCCACAGCAGCTTGCCGCGCATGCTCACGACGCCGGTGCCGCCGTAATCGTCACCGCTCTCATAGCCGGCCTTGGGATAGGCGGTTGCCGGATCCACGACGAAGGGCTCGGCGTAGAGTGAGGTTGACGGATACGGAATCGCTCTCTGCCAGCCGTCCGCGTTCTGCGAGGACACCGTGATGCTCGAGAGCAGCGTGTCCGTGATGATCGGCAGATCTGCGGTGACCGATACGTCACGGCGGTTGAAGCGTCCGCCTACCGCCTCCGCAATCACGCGCGCTTCGTTGCCGGGCGTGTGGGTGACGATGCTGATCGCACCACCGATGGTGTTCGCGCCGAATAGCGTGCCCTGTGGACCCTTCAGGATCTCCACACGGTCCACGTCGAGCAGATTCAGGTTGGCGCCGATCGTGCGCGCCAGGAACACGCCATCCAAATACACGCCTACGCCGGGGTTCAAATTGAACGCGAAGTCGTCCTGACCGATGCCGCGGATCGATGCGGATAGCACCGACTTGTCGCCGGAGAAGGGCGAGCCCGCATCTAGATTGACGCCCGGCGTGAGATTCGAGAGGGAGTGGATGTCGACCAGATTCTTCGACTGCAGCGAGTCACTCGTGAATGCCGTGATGGCAATCGGCACGCTCTCGATGTTCTGCGAGCGCTTCTGCGCGGTGACCACGACCTCCTGCAGGGCGCCCGCCTCTGGCGGCGGCGCCGCAGTCTGTGCCGCGGGCGCCTGTTGCGCTTGGGCAACGGAGCCTAGGGCCGCGATTGCAAGCCCGGCGCTACCGGTAATCCAAAGAGTCGAACGCAGAGTGCGGCCAGAACGGATGCATGAGCCGCCGAGTCTTTTCGCCATGGTGCCCCCCTGAAGAACAAGCCACAATCGCGCACGCCGGTTATACGCTCGTCTGCCCGGCTCCTCCAGCAGTTTACGCCCTCTAACGCTTCCCCTCGTCAGAGTGCCGACGCTACTTGCAGCATCGGCCCATCATAGAAACTCACGCACGAACCGACGCTAACGCACGTTGCGCAGCGCGCTGCAGAGCAGTCGTCGGAGCGATTCCCGCGCGTATTCTAACCATTTCAATGTGTGCGAGAAAACCCACAACTGCTGAAAACGGTTTCAGAGCGGTTTTCGATCGCATACTCAGGTCGCGTGCCATGCAGCGCTGCTCTTGTGCATCGCGACGAATGTCATTGAGATGACCGCCACCCCGGAGCATAGGCAACGCGTGCTACTTCGGAGTAGGGCACCGGGCTCACGAGAGCCCGAATCTCGGTTTGCACGTGCCGCTCGACGGTCGGCTTGGACGAGCCGCCGCCCTCCTCGCCCCAAACAAAGGTGACTTCCGTACCCGGTCGCGTGTACTCGGGATCGAGCATCGCGAGCGTGAGCATCTTGCCCTCATTTGAGCTGTAGCCGCACCAGGTCGAGATGCCGATCGGCTTGCCCTCGTGCAGCACCTTGTCGTACGGCCAGGTCGAGTAGACCGCCGAGGGAAAGTCGAAGTACTTGTCGCGCCCGCTCTTCAGGAACATGGTGCCGATCGCGCGTGTCACGTCCTCACTGTCGAGCGCCAGCGTGACCTTCTTGCGGCCCGGCTGCTTCGCCAGCGCCTCGAGCCCTGCACGCCCGATGAAATCATGATCAAACTTGACGAACGGGCCGTAGCCGAGCTCGTAGGGTGTGAGGTAGTAATCCTCGATGTTGTTCGAGTAGAAGCTGCCACCGAGCGAGCCGATCGCCTCGTAGGAGTTCGCCGGCAGCCACTGCCGATAGGGCAGCATCTCCTCACCGCTGTAGACCGCAGGTAGCGGCGAGGGAATCCAACCCGACTCGAGCGTGTTCGATGAGTAGGCCCGGGCGCCCACCAAGCGCAGCCCGAACTGCTGTCCCGCCTGCACCAGCGCCGCGCGCACCTCCTCGCCGTGCTCCCACGGTCCGAACAGCTCGAAGCCGGGCTGTCCCGCCATGCCATGGCGCAACGCCCGGACCTTGTGGCCGGCGATGCTGAACTCGGTCATGTTGAAGAACTTGACCTCCGGAACGCTCTTGCCCGTCACCTTCTCCATGACTTTGAGGGCGTTCGGTCCCTGCACCTGGAAACGATAGGCCCTGCGCACGATCGGCCCGGTGCGCGCCGCGGAGCGCTCGTCGCGCTCGGTAGTCGCGTCGTAGCCGCCCGTCTCGCAATGATATTGAACCCAGTTGTGCACCGAGGGACGGCCGACGAGATTGAACAGATCCCCGTCGAGGTGAAACAGGATCACATCGCCGATCACGTAGCCATCGTAGTTGCAGACTACGAATTGCTTGGCCTTGTTCGGGCCAAAGCCGGCAAAGCTGTTCACGCCCAGGCGCGCGAGCAGCTTGAGCGCATCGGGTCCCTGCACATACATGTCCGTCATGTGGTACGACTGGTTGTACAGCACACAGGTCTGCTGCCAGGCGCGCTGCTCGTCGCGCCAGTTGGAGTACTCGGGCGGCACGACCGGGTAGACGTAGGGACCGCTTTGCGAGTTGCGCAGCAGCTTCGCTGCGCCGCCGGCCGCCTGCAACAGGTCTTCCAAACATCGATGACTCATGAGATCTCCTGCTGAGACTAGCGCCCGAGCGCCGTGCGACGCTCCGGGCCCGTCATCTGAAACTGCTCCACGTTGATGCTCTCTTTGACGGTGTGCGCGTGCTCGCGCATGAGAGCTTCCGCGCGCGCGCCCTGCCCGTGCTCCAGCGCCTCCACGATCGCGTGATGCTGACGGTGCGCGTAATTGAGCATGTCGTACATGCGCTCGAGATTGCGCGGATCGAAGGCGAGCGCCTGCGGACCGGCGAAGGGCACGCGGCTGTTGCGCTCCAGGGCCGCGCTCAGCACCGGGCTGCGCGCCTCACCCACGATGAGCGCGTGGAAGCACGAGTTCATCTCGGCATAGAGCGCCTCATCGTTTTCGGCCACGCGACGCTTGCGCAGGATCGCATCGCCGTCCTCGAGGCAGGCGCGCAGCTCGCGCACGAAGGCCTTCGAGACGCCCTGCTCGGCGACGCGGCGTGCCGCGATCCCCTCGAGCGCGCCGCGCACATCGATCGCATCGATGATGTCTGCTGCCGTGAAGGTGCGCACCGCGTAGCCGCGGGTGTCGTGCTCGGTCAGCAGCCCCTCCTGTGCCAGCAACGGCAGCGCCTGCCGGACAGGCGTGCGCGACATGCCCAGTTGATCGGCCAGGGGTGCCTCCGCCACGCGCTGCCCGGGGATCAACCGGCCGCGCAGAATCATCTCGCGAATGCGCACCACCGCCTCGGATAGTTGGGTGCTCACGGGGTGCTGGGCGCTGAGGTGCTCACGCAGCGGCATCATGACGTTCGGGATCCCATACAGTCAAATCGGGATCCGACCAGCGCCATTAGGATCCCGCGCGCCACAGCCGCGCGCTTGCGATGCGAGCCCCTGCCACCAGGGAGCCGAGCTTGAGGTAGGCGATCTCCGGCTCGACGGGCCCAAAGCCGGCGAATGTCCCGAAGCCGCAGTCCGTGCCCGCCATGACCCGCTCCCGGCCCACGATGGCGGCGAAGCGCTCGATGCGCTCGGCAACGAGCAGCGGATGCTCGATGTAGTTGGTCGTGGTGCTGAGCACACCGGGGATCAGGATCTTGTCCTCGGGCAGCGCCACGTCCTGAAACACGGCCCACTCGTGCGCGTGACGCGGATTGGCCGCCTCGAAGAGCAGTCCTTGGGCCCTTGCCTGCAGCACGATCGGCAGCAGCCGCTGCAGAGGCACGTCGTGGTGATGCGGACCCTCGTAGTTACCCCAGCAGACGTGCAGCCGCACACGCTCCGCGGGCACGTTGCGCAAGGCGTGATTGAGAGTCTCGATGTGCAACGCCGCCAAGCGCTCGAAGTCCTCGATGCTGCGATTGCGATACATCGTGTGGCGGCCCATCGCGAGATCCGGCGCATCGATCTGCAGCAGCACGCCGGCCTGGACGATGCCTTCGTACTCGGCGCGCAGCGCCTCGGCGAGCGCCGCCAGATAATCATCCTGCGAGCGGTAGAAATCGTTCGGCTGAAAGAGCGCGACCACCCCGGGCGAGGCCGCGTTCATGAAGGCCTCGGGTGCCCCGGCAGCTGCGACCGCCGCACTGAGGTTGCGCAAATCGCTTTGCAGCGGCGCGAGGTTCTTGACCCGCACCTCGCCGACGCAACGCGGCCGGCGGTACTTCGCCGTAGCGCCCCGCTCCGCGAGTTTCTTCAACAATCCGGGAAACTCCACCAGATCCTGACCGGGCTCCCGCGGCGTATCGCCCGCGAAGCCCGCCAGCCGCTCAGCTATGTAGGTGGCATAGCTGATCTTGCTCATCTCGCCATCGCTCACCACGTCCACCCCGAGCGACACCTGGCGCCGCACGACCTCGGTCACGGCCTCGGCAATCACCTTCGCCGCCGCCTGCGGGTCGGAGACCTCGTTGCGCTCGCGTGCGAAGAGCACGTCGGTAACCGCCTGGCTGCGCGGCAGGCTGCCGACGTGCGTGGTGAGGATGCGGTCAGTGCTGTGCTTCACGACCGGCTCGCGCGGCTGCCAGCGACAGCGCTGCTACCGATAGGTGTTATTGGAGGTGTGATCGCCCGCCATCCAGCGCTTGAGATCCGCATGGGCATTCGCGCGGCGCGTGCTGTTGATGCGGGCCGCATCGGGATGATCGAGCGTGAACTCCAGGATGAGACCATTGGGATCGGTCACGTACACCGAGCGGCAGTAGCCATGCTCGAGTACGAACATGCGCGGCTCCTTGTAGCCCGCGGCTGACAGACGCTGCTCGATCGCCTGCTGGGTCTCCTTGTCCACATTGAGGGCGATGTGGTGGAACGGCGTATCGGGCATCTTGGGCCCGAACAGCGCCTCGTCCTCGGGTTTTGCGAATTTGAAGAAGGCGAGCGCGCCCCCGTCGCCGAGCGCGAAAAACAGGTGGCAATAGACGCGCTCGGCGCCGAACAGCTCGTCCACCTCGCACCAGGTGGCGACCAGCGGCAGCCCGATGATCTCCTCGTAGAACTTGCGCGTCCCCTCCAGATCGCGTGTGACGTAGGCCGTGTGATGCAGGCGAGACGGCAACTTAGCCAGAGCAGCCATCGGGGTCACCTCCGATTCAGAACCGATATTCGAAGTCGATGCCGTATTGCCGCGGCGGGGCTCTCCACAGGAAGCCTCCCGGGGAGAACTCCGCATTGTATATCGTGTCGGTGACGTTCTTGCCCCAGAGGGTGGCCGTCCATTGCTGGCCGGAGAGGCCGAGGCGCAGGTTGAGCAGCGAGACCGGGTCGCGCGAGGTGACGTTGTAGGGATCCCACCATGTGCGGCCGATGTTCTCGAAATCCACGCGCAGAGTGCCGGTCAGGCCCGAGGTGATCGGTTGCCGGTACTGCGCGCCGACATTGACGGTATCGCGCGTGACGAGCGGGGCCTGATTGCCGAGGACGGTGGGATCCTCCATCGCCGTGATCTTGCTATCGGTGTAACCGTACGCTGCATACAGATCGAGCCGCTCGGTGGCATGCGCGGTGAGGGAGACCTCGAAGCCCTTGTAGGTCGCGCTCAGATTGCCGAGGTTCTGAGTAGAGTTCGCCGCCAGGTACACGAAGAAATAACCGTTGTGAGAATGGCTGTGGAACACGTCGGCATCGAGGGTCAGGCGGCGGTCGAGCATCTGCCCCTTCATACCGACCTCCAAGGTGTCCACGATCTCGGCCTCGAAGATGTCGTGGACACCGAGAATGTTGTTCGCCTCGGCGACCGCGCCAACGCCAGTCTGGTTGAAACCGCCGCTGCGAAAGCCGCGGCTCCAGCCTCCATAGATCGTCCAGTCATCCGTGGGCTTGTAGCGCACCGTCGCCTTGGGCTGGGGCTCGCTGAAAGTGGCCTTGCGCACCTCGCCGGTCTTGGCCGAGGGATCCGGCAGGAAGTTCTCTGGCGTGTCGGTCGTGTTGGTGCGCTGATCCTCATCGTAGCGCAGCGCCGCATCGATCTCCCAGTGATGGGTGATCTGCCAGGTGATATCCCCGAACACCGCCCACGCATTGTTATTCTGGCTGTCGGCAAGGAAGGTGACGTTCCCATCGTTCGCGAAGGGATCGTTCGGGTCATAGCGCGGGGTCTCATAGACCGGCGAGACGCCGAAGCCGCGGTCCACCAGGTTGCCAGTGGACACGAAGCGCTCGGTATGCACGAAGTAGGCGCCGGCGATCCAGGACAGTCCGAAGTCCGTCTGGTTTGATGTGAAGCGCAGTTCCTGGCTCCACGCACGTACGCGGATGAACTGGCTCTGGCTCTCGTCGAAGGGTCCGCCGAGCGCCGCCGGGATGCCTGCGAAAAAGATGTTGTAGCCGATGGATGTCGCAACCGGGCGGAAGTCGTAGGCATCGCCGGTATCGATCTCCTTCGTCTGATCGTAATCGGTGATCGATGTGAAGGTGCCGTAGCCAGGGCTGTAGTCGAGCTTGAGGGCCGTGTCGAAGATGTCGCGGTTGTCCGTGCCCTCGTTGTTCACCTGAATCGGACTCGAGGTGTTGTTCGCATCGGGCGGTGTGAAGAGGCTGCTCAAAGGATCTGACTCGTCCGCGCGCGGAATGACGAAGTAGTACGCCGTGGTCTCGACGCGATCGTAGAGCACCCGCAGATCCGCGCTGAAGTTCGAGGCGGGCTGCCACAGCAGCCGGAGTCGTCCGGAGTAGTCGCGAAACGGGTCGGCCTTGCGATCCAGATACACGTTCTGCAAATAGCCGTCGGTATTGTAGTAGTTGAATGACGCGCGGTAGCGCAGCGTTCCGGCCTGGTCGAGCGGACCGCTGAGAGCCAGCTGGGCACGCTCGGAAGTACCGTTGCCCACGCCGACGCGCGCTGCGCCGGTGAAATGATCAGTGGGGTCGGCCGTGCGAATGATGATCGCGCCGCCGATGGCATCGCGCCCGTAGAGCGCGCCCTGCGGACCCTTCAACACCTCGATCTGCTGTATGTCGTACAGCTCCTGAGTGAATTCGTACGGATTGGTCTCGAGCACGCCATCCACCAGTACGGCGACCGAGGGCTCGCTGTTGCGGGCCTGAGAGATACCGCGGATGGTCACGAACGAGTTGCCGACGTTCTGCGTCTCGACCAGCGTCATGTTCGGGACCATGTGAATGAAGTCCCGGGGCGCCTCGATGCCCGCGGATTTGATCTCTTCCGATGTGAACACATCGACCGTGATCGGCACGTTCAGCACCGCTTCCTCGCGGCGTCGGGCGACGACCGTGACTTCCTGCAGTTCGCCCGACTCGGCCGTAGGCTGCGCCTGGGCCTGTGTCTGGCCTTGGGCCTGGGCCAGAACCCGCGGCGGCGCAGCGGCGCCACACAGCACGACGATCGCGAACGCTGGCAGGATTGTTGTTCTCATGTGCACTCCCCTCCCCGCACATCCCGGCTCTTTGCGAGCCCGCCACAATCTATCAATTTCGCTTGCCGAAGGCTATTTCGCTATGCGAAAATTAGCAGACATTCCTACCGGGATTCAAGCACTTATTTAGTTGCGGGATCCCATGGCAATTCGGCAAGCGAACGATGCGGCGCGCGGGCATTTCGGCAACAGCGGTACGGCGCACAGGACGCGGCCTGCGGGAGAGCCGCGCAAGCGATCCCGATGCGGATGACGGGGAGTTCATCACCTCACTCGCGCGCGGCCTGTCGGTGCTGCGCACCTTCTCCAAGGAGCGCGCCGAGCTCACCTTGAGTCAGGTCGCAGCCTCGACGGGCCTGAGCGCGGCGACGGCGCGGCGCTGCCTGCATACCCTGGTCGCGCTCGGTTATGCGGCACGGCGCAACCGGCTGTTTCTGCTGCGACCGACGGTCGTCGCCTTCGCATCCGCGTACTTCGAGTCCACGAATCTGGAGCAGATCGTTCGTCCGCATCTGCAAGAGGTGCGGGACAAGACGGGTGACAGCTCCTCGTTGGCGGTACTCTCGGAAGTGGAGATCCTGTACCTGGTACACGTGTCGACCAATCGCATGATTCGCGTTCCGGCCTCGGTCGGCACGCGCTTCCCGGCCTACCCCACCTCCCTCGGCCGCGTACTGCTCGCGTATCAGCCCGCGCATCTGCTCGATGCGTACTTCCGCAAGACGCGCTTCATCGCCCTGACGGACAAGACCGAGACATCACGCTCGGCGCTGCGCCGCATCCTCGCCACGGTGCGCGAGGAGCGCTACGCATCGGTGCAGGACGAGCTCGACTACGGCATCGTGTCGGTCGCCGTGCCGGTGTTCGATGCCTCCGGGGAGATCCTTGCCGCGATCAACTGCTCCACGTCGACCGCGCGCACCGCCAAGAAGGACATGATCGAGACCCGGCTGCCGCTGCTGCGGCAGGCTGCGCAGAACATCGAGATCGAGCTGCGCCGCTACCCAATGCTCGCGCACTCGCTCGGACTCGCCGGCTGAGCGCTAGCGTCCCCAGAGCTCCTGGGTCGCGATGCGCGCTCCCTCCACGAGCGCCTCGAACTTCGCCCACATGATCGAGGGGTGCACGCGCTTGATGGAATCCACCTGCGCGAAGCCGCAGTCGGTGCCGGCAATGACGTTCTCGCGCCCGACGATGCGGGCGAAGCGCACGATCCGGTCCGCGACCAGGCGCGGGTGCTCCACCGTAATGACGTGATGCGTGATCACGCCCGGAATCAGAATCTTTTCCGGCGCGAGCTTTGCCTTCTCCCACACGCGCCACTCGTGCTCGTGGCGCGGATTGGCGGCTTCGATCGAGTAAGCCCCGGCACGCACCATCAGGATCAGGTCGACGATGTCCTCGAGCGGGGCATCGGAGATGTGCGGCACGTGCCAGCTGCCGAAGCAGACGTGATAGCGCACGCACTCCTCCGGGATTCCCTGCAGAGCATGGTTGAGGGCCTCGACCCGCAGCCGCGCCCACTCGCGGTAGCGCTGCGGGCTCTTCTGCATGAGGGCGTCGTACATGTTCGCGAGCACGGCGTCATCGACCTGCACCAGCAGGCCGGCGCGATGGATTGCCTGGTATTCGGTGCGCAGTGCCTCGGCGATCGCGAACACGTAGTCGCGCTCGCTCGGATAGAACTCGTTGATGCCATCGTAAGCGGTGCTCGCCGGCGCCACCGCCGTCATGAACGCCTCGGTCACCTGTACAGCGTGAAGCGCCTCCTTCAAGTAGCTGACGGCGTGATCGATGGCGACGGTGTCCTTGTACTTGATCGGTCCGATGCAAGCCTCGGTCGGTGAGCCCTTGAGGGCCATCGGCAGCTCCTGGGCGATGAACTCCCCGAATCGCTCGCGGTCGCGCCCGAGCCACTCGAGGGGCCGCAGCTGCTGCGGGCGGATCTCAAAGCCGGTGATGCGCTTCAGGATGTAGTTGGCCCAGCTCTCCTTACCGAATTCCCCTTCGTTGATGACGTCAAGACCCACTGCCGCCTGCTGCCGCACGACCTCGGCAATCGCGGCGCGCAGGCGGCGGTCGTACTCCTGCGGATCCTGCGGCGGCCCCTTGCCGAAGCCCGAGAGCTCGAGCAGCGCCGCGGGACGCGGCAGGCTGCCGACGTGAGTGGTCAGGATACGGTCTTGGCTGCGTTTCACGGTTTCAATGTCCCAGCTGCTGGTTGAGCGAATGTGTTGCCGTCAAATGGGAATCTCGCCGCCCGTCGTGACGCGCTCGAGGTAGCGCAGGGCGTCGTAGTCGGCGATCGCACTGTGGTAGGTACAACGATTGTCCCAGACGAGCACCATGTGCTTGCGCCAGCGCACTCGGCAGGTGTACTCGAGCCGCGAGGCGTGGCGATAAAGAAAGTCGAGCAGTGGCCGACTCTCCTCTTCCGTGAGCCCGTCGATGCGCTGGGTATAGGCACCGTGCACGAACAATCCCTTGCGCCCGCTGCCGGGATGAGTGCGCACGATCGGATGGCTGACCTCCGCATCCCCTTCTTCGGGCTGCATCTGCTTCATCATGACGCGGCTCGGATCCGCGCCCTGCGAGCCGAAGAGCCGCGTCGCGCTGTGCACTGCCCGCAGAGGCTGCAAGAGCGCGTGCATACCCGGCGAGAGCGTCTCGTACGCCAGCTGCAGATTGGCGAACGCCGTATCCCCGCCGACCTCGGGCGCCTCGATGCAATGCATGGTCACGGTGGTGGGAGGCGTCTGCATGAAGGTCGAGTCGATGTGAAAGCCCTCACCGACGTAGCGGCGCTTCTCGCCCGGCTCGCGCCGCACCATCTGCACGTCAGGATAGCCGTCCACGCTGAAGATATGTGGAATCCGCTGCAACGCGCCGAACGTCTGCGCAAATTCGAGATGGCGCTCGCGCGTGAAGCCGCGCTGGTCGCAAAAGTAGATGACCAGATGATCGTACAGCGCCTGCAGAACCTCTCGGCGCATGTCCGCATCGAGCGGCTCGCTCAGGCTCACCCCGCCGATCTCGGCGCCCAGGGCCCCCGTGAGGGGCCTGACCTGAATGCGCCGGTACGTGCTTGCATCAAGCGTTGTTCGCAGCGATCCCATCTTGAGTACGCGGCATTACCGCCGCGGTCGCGTCTGCCATTCCCAACCTTAGCCGAGCACCATAAGTCAGCGGCTATCAAAGCGGAAGCATGCTTTGTATCATGCCGAATGAGCGCCCACGCTTAAACGACCGATCAGGAGGCGCCATGTCCAGCGCCCACGCACTCGATTCCAAGATGTCCGTGCAGTCGACCCGATCTCTGTTCATCCGCGGCGAGTGGGTGAAGCCTGTCGGGGAGCACACCCTGTCGGTGATCTCGCCGGTCACCGAAGAGGTCCTCATGACCTATCCGGAGCCGACGGAGCGCGACGTCGATGCGGCTGTGGCCGCCGCCCGCGAGGCGTTCGATAACGGGCCCTGGCCACGCCTCTCGCCTGCCGAGCGCGGCGCGTACCTGCTCAAGGTGGCCGAGGCTCTCAAGCCGCGCTTGGCGGAGCTCGCGGACGTCTGGACGGCGCAGGTCGGCGCGCCCATCAGCCTCACCCGCTACGCCGTGGCGCAGGCGCCGACGCTGTTTGAGTACTACGGCAAGCTCATTCAGTCCTATCCGCTGGTCGATGAGCGCCGGCGCGACGATGGCCGCATCGCGCGCGTGGTGAAGGAGCCCGTCGGCGTGGTCGCCGCCATCACACCGTGGAACGCACCTCTGGTGCTGCTCTGCTACAAAGTTGCCGCAGCGCTCGCCTCAGGTTGCACGATCGTCTCCAAGCCCTCACCGGAGACGCCCATGGATGCGTACATCCTCACGGAGTGCATCCAGGCCGCAGGCGTGCCACCGGGCGTGTTCAACGTGCTGCCGGCCGGTCGGGAAATTGGCGATTACCTGGTGCGCCATCCCGGCATCGACAAGATCAGCTTCACCGGCAGCACGGCGGCCGGCAAGCACATCGCGGAAGTGTGCGCGCGGCGACTCGCCCGCACGAGCTTCGAGCTCGGCGGCAAGTCGGCCGCGATCGTGATGGAGGATGCGGACATCGGCAATGTGCTGCAAAGTCTGGTGCCCTTCTCGATGCCGATCACCGGTCAGGTCTGCTTCTCGCTCACGCGGGTGCTCGCACCGCGCACGCGCATGCGTGAAGTGCTCGATGCCTACGTGACCGCCGTCAAGGGCGTGAAGGTCGGCGATCCCTTCGAGGCGCAAACGCAGATGGGACCGCTCTCCATGGAACGCCAGCTGCACCGCGTGCAGGGCTACATTGCCAAGGGCGTGCAGGAAGGTGCGCGCATGGTCACCGGAGGTGGCAGGCCTGCCGCGCTCAAGCGCGGCTTCTTCATTGAGCCGACCGTGTTCGCCGATGTGGACAGTCGCATGACCATCGCCCAGGAGGAGATCTTCGGGCCGGTCGTGTCCTTCATCAGCTATGACGGCGTCGATGATGCCATCCGTAAAGCCAACGACACGGTCTACGGCCTGCACGGGGCGGTGTACACGAAGGACCCCGAGCAGGGCTATCAGATCGCGCGGCGCGTGCGCTCGGGCAGCCTCACGATCAACGGCTTGATCGTCGATCCGAAGATGCCCTTCGGCGGCTTCAAACAATCGGGGCTCGGGCGCGAGGGCGGCATCGAGGGCCTCGAGCCGTACCTCGAGTCGAAGACGATTTACTTTGGCTGAGCGCGGGCGAGCACCCGCGGAGCGGTCTCGCGCAGAGCCAGTGCGAGCAGGCCCGCGGCGATCGCCAGCCCGAGCATGATCCAAAGCGGCGCGGAGAGTCCGACGCGATCCGCCGCATAGCCGGCGATCGAGGGCGACAGCACGCCACCGAGAATCTCGCCCGTCCCCATGCACAGCCCGAGCACCGTCGCGCGCATGTGCGGATCGACGCTCTCGGAGGGCACGGTCGCCATGAACAAGGGGAAAATGCCGTTCAGGCCCCAGCCCACGAAGAAGATCGCGGCCAGCACCCACGTCGAGCCCATGTAGAAGAGCGCACCGAGCGGCAGGATCACGCCGATGAGCGGCATGGCAATCATGAGCGGACGGCGCCCGATGTGATCGGAGGATCCGGAGACGAGAAAGGCGCCGACCGTCGCCGAGATGCCGAGCGTGCCCATCAACCATCCAGAGGTCTGCGGATCGTAGTGACGCACTTCGGTGAGATACAGCGGCATGAACGCCCAGCACACCACGAGATAGGAGACCAGCAGGATGCTCATCAGGGCGCAGATGACGACGTTGCGCTCGGCGAGCGCTGCGCCCAGTGAGGGTCGCTGCGCGCGGGACTCCGAGCCCGTGGCGGGTGCATCCGCCGGTGGCGCGCGCAGGTAAAGCGCGATGAGAGCCGCGGCGATGAATCCCGGCGCCCCTGCCAGGAAGAACGCATGGCGCCAGCCATAGGCGGTGGCGAAGGCCGCCAGCAGCACGGGTGCCGCGAAGGAGCCGAGCAGATTGGAGCCGAAATTCTGCGTCACGCCCATGGCAAGACCGCGCTGCTCGGCGCGCACCTCGACCGCGATGATCGCCTGGCTGATCGGCATGATGCCGCCCTCGGCCGCACCCATCAGCATGCGCGCGCCCAGCAATGCGCCGAATGCAGGGGCAATGCCCGATAGAAACGAGCACGCGGAGAAGATCAGCGTGCAGACGATCAGCACACCCTTGCGACTGCCGGTCCTGTCCGAGACGAACCCGATCGCAAACGCCGCGCACGCCCAGGTGAGCGACAGCGCGCTCGCGAGCACGCCCACCTGCGTGTTATTCAGCCCGAGGTCGGGTTTGACGAAGGGCATGAGGAAGCCGAGCGCGTTGCGATCGAAGAACACGATGCCGAAGGTGACGCTGAGGAGCGTCACGAGCATGACCTGATAGGCCGGTGAGGTGGCCCGCAGAGCGCGCGCCGAGGCGGCCGCGGATGAGACGTTCACGCTTGTCTGGCGAGCCGCAACATATTGTGTAGAGAACCGCAATATGTGCGCCATTGCAAGCCCGAACCGCCCACCACTAGAATGAAAGACCGTTGCACGCGGGTCCGCGGCGCCACGTGACGCCGCGCCCAAGGCTCCGAGAACGTGGCCATATCGATCAAACCACTGCATCCGCTGTTCGTGGCCGAAGTCGCAGGCG
>Ga0335077_10001621_pt1 | contig 26796 bp, 10 predicted proteins | sample Lox_Sample_31_FD_207151 | JGI IMG/M metagenome (GOLD analysis project Ga0335077, IMG submission 207151) | Soil microbial communities from Loxahatchee National Wildlife Refuge, Florida, United States - Lox_Sample_3.1 | ecosystem: Environmental > Terrestrial > Soil > Wetlands | place: USA... | reverse complement strand
AAGACGAAATCGCGGTTCGTTCCTGCGCCTCCGCTTATGAGCGGCAGCAGCGAAATGCCGTCCAGGCGAGCATGCGGCTGAATGGCAGCGAGCGACAGCAGCGTCGGAGCGACGTCCAGGTGGCTGACGGGTGCATCGACGGTACGTCCGCCGGCGGACCGGCTCGCGGGCATCTTGACGGTGAGCGGCACGCGAAGCACCTCCGGATACAGGAAGACGCCCTTATCGACGAGGCCGCGGCGCCCATTCATCTCTCCGTGGTCCGCGGTAAAGATGATCACGGACTCGTCGTAGAGTCCACGGCCTTTCAATTCCGCGAGGAACAAGCCAAGCGCCCGGTCCACGACTTCCATCTGTAAGGCGTTCGCGACCCGGTAGGCCGCGACCGTGGATTGCTCGTACAATCCCCAATATCTCCGGTACAGGTCGTAAATCCTGGGCTGCCCGGGTTGAGGTTTCCAACCGGCTGACACGGTCTCGCGGTAGCTGCGGGGCAGTTCGGCGCAGATTGCCTGCAACTCGCGCTCGCGCGCCTCGAAGCCGGCTGGAATCGTGAACGGCTGATGAGGATCGAACAAGTCGAGCTGGATATAGACCGGTCCGGATTTCTGGGCCAGCGCGGCATCCAGCTTGGCGATGGCCTGCCGGGCAAGGAAGTAGCTGTACGATGCTTCCAGCGGAAACGGGCGGCCGTCGTCCTGAACAACCCACCCGCCGGTGGAGTTCGCGACGGTCTTCCGGTCCTGCTCCAGGCCGTGAATCTCTCGCGTGTACTTCTGTGGGCGAATGCCCAGCTCGCGCAAGTAAGCCAGATAGTATTCGTCGCTCCGGACCGGCGGATTCCAACGGTCCCAGGCCGCGGAGTTCTCGTCGAACGCATCGACGAACTTGGAGACGCCGACATGTCCCTTTCCGGCGTGCTTGGTGACATAGCCGCTAGCCTTCAGGTACTCCTGAAAAATCACGTCGTCGTCCCGCAGGGTAGTAGCGATCCCGTCGTGGGCGCGTTCTCCGTTCGCCGTGATGTAGGTGTACCGGCCGGTGAACAGCGCAGCGCGCGCCGGGGCGCACAGCGGGCTGGCGCAAAAGGCGTTGGTAAACGCGATGCTGTCCCTGGCAAGGGAAGCGAGCGATGGAAGATCCATCCTCTGCTGCAGGGATCGCGAAGGGTGATAGTGGTCCGGGGAGATCATGTCGGCCGTGAGGACAAAGATATGCGGCCGATTGGCGGCAGGCCCGAGGTCGAACCCGTTACGTCCGCGCTTGGGATCGAGAAAGCGCCCCTCGACGCGGCCGGCGATCTCCTGGGCCACCGCGGCGCAGGCGGCGGACCCGGCCAGCGCGGTCCGCAAGGCCTGACGGCGATTCATGTCGGGCATGAGATGTCCCTGAGCAACGGTAGTATACTGACAATCGCCCGGATTCCCGTCGTGAAAGACTGTCAGAAACGCGTGAATCACATTCGTTCGCGCGTGCGCTGTCATGGAGTTACAGGTGGGCTGCCATGAAACCGCCGGATCCGAACCTCACGCAAAAGGCTGTGCCGGACGCGCCGCCGGATCTGCCTGCCGGCGAAGAATGGGACTTACTTCAGCGTGTCGTTCAGAACGACAGCTTCCGGCGGGCGCCCCGATTGCGGGAGTTGCTCCTGCATATCACGGAAAAGGCGCTCCGGGGCCGAACGGCCGAACTGAACGAGCACGAGATCGCCGTAGCAGTCTTCCGGCGAACGGCGACCTTCAACCCGGCCGACGATTCGATAGTCCGCTCCTCGGCGCGGCAGCTTCGAACCAAGCTGCACGAGTACTTCGAGGGACCAGGGCGGGACGAAGGGGTGGTGATCGAAATTCCCAAGGGCAGTTACGTGCCCGAGTTCGTGCACCGTGCGGCTGCCCCCGCGATCGTGCCGGGTGGAACTCTGCCCTGGAAGGCCCTGGCGATCGGGTTCGGCGCCGCGGTGCTGGTGCTGGCCGTGCTCCTGGTCCGCTCCGCGATGTCTCCCAAGCGCGAAGAAAGCCAGGCCAAAGCGGCGAACCTGGTTACCTGGCTGTTCGGCAATCGAGGCCAGCAGGTGAACGTGGTTGCATGCGACTCGGCCCTGGTAGTAGTGAATTCCTATCGTCCGCACATGCTGACCCTCGACGACTATATCCATCTGCGCGATCAGGAGCCCCTGCCGTTGCCCGGCGGGAAGCCCGCGGGCGCGACGCCCCCCGAATTTCCCGGCATGCGTTTGATCACCAGTTTCCGCGACATGGCGATGGTCAGCCGCCTGGGCGAGATTGGCGCCGCGAGCGGGATTCGCATCGAATTGAAGCACAGCCGGCTGATGCAGGTTCGCGACTTCCGCACCGGCAGTCACATCCTGTTGGGCAGTGCCTGGTCTAACCCGTGGACGACGTTGTTTGAAGACCAGTTGACGTTCCGGTTCAAAGAAGAGCCGGAAACCGGTTCCTTCGGCCTCGCCAATACTCAGCCTGGAAGCGGCGAACAGCGCTTCTACTGGTGCCCGCCCTCGCAGTCGCGGAACGGCGTGTCGTACGCGAGAATCGCCATCGTACCGAACCTGTCGGGGCAGCAGACGATCCTGCTAATCTCCGGACTCCACACCGAAAGCTCCGAAGGCGCGCTCGATTCCGCGCTGTCGCCGGATTTTCTCCGCCAGCTCAGGCGCCTCACGGGCGCGAATAAGCCTGAGGATCTAAACGGATTGGAACTGCTGCTTGAGGTGACCGCCGTGGATGGAGTGGTGAGAAACACCCGCCTGATCGCACGCCGCGACCATCGTAAGGTGTGAGGTCGCGGAAATAGTTGCAAAGTAATTACAATCCTAGTCCCGTGCCGCGCCGCACGGACATGTAGATCGTGCGCCACAAGACAGGCTTGTAATTGGTGAGGAAATGCCGTAGTGTGGTGAAATAACCTTGCCAAGCCGAAAAGGAGAAAACCAAGTGTCGCCGAAATCACCGCATGACGAGGAGATTGCCAAGCTTCGGGCCCATATTGAAGATTTAGAGGGACAACTCAAAGCGGCCAGGAAGAGGGACACCTCCGCTTCGAAGAGCGCCTCGGATACAGCGAAGAGCGTGTCGGATTCCTGGAGCGATGCCACACGTTCCAAGCGGGACAGCGTCAACCGAATGGTCCGGGGTATGACGATGGCTTCGCTGGAAGGTGTTCGCCTGTTTGCGGATACAGTATCCTCGTTTGCCGACGGGGTAGCTTCCCGCAATGAGGCTCGCGAGCATAAGACTACCCGTGACCTGGTCACAAACCTGCCAGCCGACATTGCAGGAAGTTTCGCGGACGCAGTCAGTAACCTGGTCGATATTCCTTCCAAGACGGCGGATAAATACGCTTCGTCCTATCGGGAAGGTGATAAAGCATCCTAATCCACGGCTCGCCTTGCGCCCGGTTACTCCTTGGGCGAGTGACCGGGTAGACGAGATATCCCAGCCACTTCAGACTGGATGACTTGGTTTCGATTCGGAACAGTTCATGCTGACGCGTGCGCACGGGTGTTCTGCCTTCCTTATGCGGGAGCCGCAGCAGGTATCTTTCGTGCATGGCTGCCGCTTTTCCCTACTACAATCGAAGTACTAGGAGTTGAGTTGCCGGGACGCGGCCAGCGTTTGAGGGAGCCGCTGTTTACGGCTATGCCGGAAACCGTTGCTGCCTTGGAACTTGCGATCGAACCGCTGCTCGACCGGCCTTTCGTCATCTTTGGTCACAGCGTGGGAGCCCTGATCGGCTATGAGTTGACACGGCACCTGGAGCGAGCAGGGGGGCGGGTTCCGGAGCACCTATTCGTGTCGGGGTGTGCGGCGCCGCACATGCCGCGACAGGAACGGCTGCATAATCTTCCTGAGGCGCTTCTAATCGACGAACTGCTCCGCATGAACGGCACCCCAAGAGAATTGCTGGAAGATGCCGACCTGCGGAGGATCCTGCTGCCCGTGATCCGCGCGGATCTTTCGATTTACGAAACCTATGTCCACCGCGCCGGAACGCCGCTGGCGTGTCCGATAACGGCAATTTCCGGACGCGAAGATCCACGGGCGGGCCCGTCGCAGATGCAGGAGTGGCGCAAGTACACCGGCTCCGCGTTCACGTTCCACACGCTCCCGGGGGATCACTTTTTCCTGAACGCTGCCGGACCGCAAATCGCCCGGATCGTCGGCGACGCTTTAGCGAACTTCGCAGATCCCGAATTTATGAAGCGCCGGCAGGAGCCGCCCCCGATGCGTGAAGCGGCCGGCGGTGTTTGAAACTCTCTGGCGCGCGCTCATTGAAGATCGTCCACGCTCCTTCGATTGCGGAATCGATGAAAGCGCCGGCGATGAGCCCAAATAGTCCGGTGCCAACCGGAAAACCCAAGTCTTCCAGTGTCGCCACGATCAGATCGTGCGCGTACTGTTTCTTGCCATTCCCGTCGAGCTCGAGAAACGATTCGGCCATGTGTACGGCCTCGAAAACCAGCTTGATTCCCGCAATCGCCTGTTGGCCGTGCTGTCCCAGAAATTTAACAAACTCGATGGCGGAGTGAAGTGCGGCATTCTTGTCGGCCATGATTCCGCCGGTTTCGACACCTGTAACCGCCGCCTCCAACTCCGGACCCAGCGGCTCGCGATACTTGAGCGTCGTGTAGGTGGTAAGCAGGAATTCTACGGGGATCTGCCAGACTCGGCCCATCGCTTCCTTCAACCAGTTCACGCAATCCGCCCTGGGACTCCATTTATCCTCTTCCGGGCGCGCGTCCCACAGGGCGTAATCGTTTTCCACCTGGACGATAGCCTCGACGCTCCACTCGACGGCGAAGTCCATCACCAGCGGATACAAGTAGCGAGGAATCCAGGGGAGGCGGGCATTCCTTCCGTTGAGTATCCGAAAGAGCGCGGCTTTCACCTGGGCCTTCTTACGCCTGCCTCCACCGATGCGCCGCGCGCGCTCGGCTTCCTGGACCAGCACCTCGATCAGGCGGAGCCAGGCGACGACCGCTTTTTCAATCTGGGGGCGGTTCTCGTTGAGCGCTCTCAGTTGTTTGGCGAGTTCCGTCTCCACGCCGCCGCCCATGGCCTCACGCAGCAAGGCGACCATCTTGAGGACTTCGGCGCGCAGCGCGGCGCGCTGCGGGGACGCGTCTTCCCGTGCTCCTATCTGCCGAAACATGAGTGCGAGCAGCTTCGTCTTGCGCCTCCTCCTTTTACTTCAGTGTTCGCCACAGATACGCCGTCCAAAGATACAGCACCAGCATGGCCAGTGCCAGGGGCCATCGTAGGGAGATACCGAAGATCACCGGGAGTTTCGGGGCCGTCAAGAGCACCGCGCCACTAACGGACACGATGGCCAGTGTCCACAGCCGGACCCTTTGATTTTTGGCGCGTACGACGGGTGGGGCCTCGGAAACCTCAACGCGCAAGGTCAAAGTGCCATCGGCCACATCGGTCAGGATCTGGTTGATCTGCTCGGGAGAGTCGCGCGCCAGGTTGAGGACACTGGCCAGAAAGCGCATGATGCTGTCGCGGGTAAACAGACCTGACCATAGCTCATCGCGCTGGAGTTCGAGAAAGAACTCCTGGCCCACCAGGCGAAGACTGTCTTCGTAGCCCAGTTGTGCCGCGAGGGTCTCGGCAGTCACCAGGGCGCGGTAGATCGAGAGGATTCGCGAAGGAATCCGGAATCCATTGCGGCGCGCCGCGCGGGCGAGGCCGCTCAGATATTGCGCGGACGGGGAACTGGCCGCCTCGCCGGGGGCGAGCGAGCGCCCCTCGAGGCTGCGTGTCTCCGCTGTGAAGTCCCGGCGAAAGCCCTCCTGGTCGCTGGCCTCGGTAGAAACCAGGATTTCGGTCAGGGCCTTCTGCATGCGCGGCAGATCGCGATCGTAAGCGGCCGCGAAATAGCGCAACTGGTTGGCTCGCACCCGTTCATCCAACTCGTCGCAGAGGCCGAAATCCACGTAACCGACCGCGTTGTCTGGAAGTATGAAGAGGTTTCCGGGATGGAGGTCGGCGTGAAAGAACTGGTAGCGGAAGATCTGGGTGAAACAGGCGCGAACCAGGTTTTTTGCAAAGGCCGGCGGATCCACCTGGCGCTGGAGGGACCGGCTCCCGGCGGGTCCTTCACGGATTTCCTGAAGGACGGCGCTTACGGGAACACCATGCAGAAATTCGTAAGCGAGAACTCGCCTGGTGCTGAGGCTGCGAAAAACTCGCGGGATGCGCTGCGTCCGGCTGGACGCGGCCAGGGACCGCATACGCTCCACATTCTCCAACTCCCGGCGGAAATCCAGCTCCTGTTTCAGCCACGACTCGATCTCGTCGGCCAATTCGGACGGCGAGGCGACGAACGAACCACCCCGCGCTTCCAGGAAGCGGGCGATCCGGCGGATGCGGCGCAGATCTTTGGCCACCGCAGCCTCGATTTCAGGGCGCTGGATCTTGACGGCGATCTCGGTGCCGTCGTCGAGTTTGGCCCGATGGACCTGGGCCAGGGAACCGGCCGCCACCGGCCGCCGTTCGATATAGGCGAACAGATCCGCGGGCGACCGTCCCAGTTCCTCGCAAATCACTGCTTCCACCTCTGGCCAGGGAACGGGTGGAACGCGGTCAACGAGCGTGAGGAAGGCGTCGGTGTATTCTCGCGGCAAGAGATCTGGACGAAGGGCCAGATGCTGGCCGATCTTGATCGCCGTGGGTCCCATTTTGCGGAGGAACGCGACGACGCGTTCGGGAGTCATCCGCAAACCCGATCCCAACAGAGAGCTCATCGCCGCCCCCAAAACGCCGCTGCCAGACATCCGCCATACAACGCACCTGCAGCCAGACGCCACGGAAGTGAGATCTCGGGAATTCCCATAATCAGCGCGAAGGACAGCGAGGCAATCGCGGCACCCACGCTCCGGGCCTGTGATCGGCCGCGCAGCCGATCCGCGGGCGTCATGGACCAGGTGACATCGATGCGGGGACGGCCGCGGGCGGCCTCGTCCAGGACGTGCGAAGCCTTACCGGGCCCCTCTCTGCCCAATGACACCAGTGACTCCTGCCACACCGGATCGCGCACCATCGTGCGGATTCGGGTCAGGGTACCTGGCCGGACCTCCTCGAAGAATGTTCGCAGCTCGCCAAGCATATCGAAATTCGGGTCGATGTGCCACAGCGCGCCGTTCAGGTTGTTCAGGGCGCGCCAGAACAGCAGATAGTTTAGATCGTAGCGCAGGCCATTACGGCGGGAAACGTCGATCATCTCGCTGGTGTATTTCGCAAGGTGGCGGGATTCCACGGGCGACTTGGGATTCTGCAACGCCCGATACCAGCGGTCGAGCACCTCGAGACAGTCGCGACGGAAGGATTCCCAATCGGTATCTTCGGTGACGGCTACCTGCAGGGCGTAAAAGCGGAAACTCCGCACCAGGTTGCCCAAGGCCAGGTTCTCGATCTGCCCGAATACTCCCTCGCGCTCCTCCGCAGACAGCTCCCCGAAGATTCCGAAATCGAGAAATGCGATCCGGTTTTGCGGGAGAAAGACGATATTTCCAGGATGTGGGTCGCCGTGAAAGAATCCCACCACCAGGAGCTGGATAAGCGATGCCTTGGCGAGATTGTGCAAGGCAACCGGAAGATCAAACCCGGGGAGGCTCTCGGCGACTGCCGCAAGTGTTCCCTCCTCCCGGTGTTGGCGAACGTCGGCGGAGCTCATTCCCTCGATGAATTCCATGGTCAGAACTCGCGTGGTGGTCAGGTCCCACCTTACCAGAGGGATAACCACCCACGGCGGAGCATCCTTAAGGACCCGCTCGGCAGTATGCGCCTCCACGCGAAAATCGAGCTCGCGCAGGGTCCAGGATTCGAACTGTACAAACAATCCCCGGATGGAGAGTTTGCCGGCGATCCCCACGAGTTCGATCAGGGTGCCCAAGCGTTTGAGATTCCGAATATCGGCGCGGAAGATTGGGATGAGACCAGCTCGCTGGACCTTGACCGCGACGCGCTCCCCGGCGATGGTGCGCGCATCGTGCACCTGTGCCACGGAGGCGGCCGCTATCGGCTTCGGCGGGAAGCTCGAATAGAAGCGTTCGATTGGTCCGCCCAGCTCGGTTTCCACCATGGTTCGCACCTGTACGAAATCCATGGGCGGAACGCTCTCAAAAAGGAGTTCCAGTTCGCGGCAGATCTCGGACGGGAGAATATCGTAGCGAAGGGCTAGGAATTGGCCAAGTTTCAGGTAGGTAAGGCCCAGCTCTTCGATCATCAGCCGCAGCCGGCGGGCAACGGGCAGCCCGCGATGCGGCAGGAACGGAATGTACCGTGAGAACGGAAAGAGGCCGAACTTCAGCGCCTTTCCCAGGACCAACAGAATCCGTTTCAGGTCCAGAGCGGCGTCCACCGTGCTGAAATCCGTTAGCGGCGGTCCGTACCAGAAGCCACCACGAGGTAGCCGACGCCGCCAGCCGGCGCACTTACATGCGTTGCCGGGGCAATTAAGTACGCAAACTCACGAATCAGGCGGGCGCGAGTTAAAGCCGTAACGGGTTCTCCTGTTCGTTTCAATTCTACTCGGCTTTCTCCCCTTCGCGGTAAGCCGAAGAATACCTCCCGGCAGTGCTGGCGGGAATCTCGGCCAAATTTGTCACTGTGTCCGCAAAACTTCGGGCGACATCGCCGGGCAGATGCGCAACCAGATCGCGCGCCGATTGATTCTCGCGGGCATCATTTGGAGAGATCACCCCATCCGCAAACGAGGAGACGGCATCACCAAGCGACCTCACACTCTCGATGGAGGCGAGCGCCAATCCCCGAGCCGTACGATTCGCGCTTTCACGCGTCGACCGCTCCGCATCGCTCCAGGAATCGCACGCACCGCTCCCGGAGGCGATCTTATCCTTCGACTTGAGCTCTGCCTCCAACTCCCGGATGCGAGCTCGAAGCTTGTCGGCCTCTTCTTCCTGGGGTGTTCTTTGGGACAGTATTCTCCCTCCTCACTGAGACGCTGGATTCTCGCGGAACGGCAGGGTTCGCCTGCTAATCATAAGGCATGCAGGTCCCAATGACAAGGATTATTAGCTGCTTTGCCAAATAGAGTATTCCCCTGAGTCTGACTGGTGCTTCCGTTGAGATACTCGCGAAATTTCAACCGACAATTCCGCACGCGACTGGCGGCGCCTCGCGATGCACAAATAACATTGACTCTTGTAGTAATAACCGCAAAGAACAATCGCGCAGGCCTGGCGTGTGTGTCCCAAAACGGATACCAAAGCGCGCAAGCTAACGTCATGCGACCGGGCGACCGTGTGATCGCTCGCGAACAAAAGCGTGAAACATTCCGCGGGTCACATATCCCGATCCGCGGGTTTTCCGGCTTACGCAGATTTGGCCTCGAATATTACTCGTCTTGGTCCGAACGGTGAACACCATCGCATACCGGCCAAATGGGGCACAGAATGTACGGTTCCGTTCACTTCAGGCCGAAAAAGAGAAGGTCTTTTGGCTACATTGGACGGTGTTTGTCCTCTGGTAAAGGGCAGATAGGCTACTGAATTTAGACAACAAAGCAGGTCTTAGTCAGGGTAAGTTTGGAGCTTGCATGGGTCATTGCATTTAGAAAAAAAGACCAGTATGATACATGAAATTCGAGCCTCGGAAAAAAATTCACTCAGAGGAGTTGCGGTGGCGGAGCGTGCTGTTCCAATAGTGGCAGTTGTCGGTGCGGGACTGCAAACTCGCATCAACGGCAATGGCAAGGCGCAGGAAAAACACAAGCCGTATGTGATCTTGAATCCCCGTGACCATACCATGGAGGATGCGCTCGGGCGGTACCTCGACATCAAGATTCATCATTACGTCGACGACGAGAAGTACAAGGACATCCTCGTCGTCGGCGCCTATGACCGCGCTTGCGAAATCGCCAACAACGAAAAGGACGGGAAGATTTTCAACTGGCAAAGGCCCAGTGCCGTGTTGGACAACGAAACCCTGGTTGTGAAGTGTCCGCCGGGGTACGACTACGTCAGCCACTACGCCTCGCTCATCGCGACCTATCTGGCTCTGCGCGGCCGGGATCACACCTGCGTTTCGTATATTCCTCCGTCCGAAGCATCCTGCTGGGGCGTTATCGAAGACTCCAGCCTCAAAGACATCGACGTCTCCGAGTTTGTGGTTTACGGGTCGGGTATGCCCCGAATCGCTCAGGAAGACGATTGGCCGGGAGACGGTCCGTTCCGGGCTACGAAGAAGCACGTTGGCGGGCGCGAGATCACGTTCCTGGGCTGCGAGTTTTGCGTCTGGGGCGATATGGCGGGCCGGCTGGTAACCTATCTCGCCGAGGAGAAAGGCGTTAAGCAATTCATCTACATCGGCAAGCTGGGTACATTGAATCCCGAATACGAGCCCAACGCGTTGCTTGCCTCGGGTAATACAAGTTTCGTAGACGGCAAGAAAGTCGTCTGGGACGACGTTTTCGCGGGAGTTGAAGACGAAGTCGTGAAGCGCGGGGTCCACCTGACCTCGCCATCTCCCATGCTGGAGACCAAGAAGTGGCTGAAGGCCCATCGCACTTATGATTTCGTAGACCCCGAAATCGGCCACATGGCGCGGGCCGCCGTCGATGCTTCGATCGAGTATGGCTACATGCACGTGATGTCCAATAACCTGTCCCGGGTCTGCCAGGAGAATCTTTCCAACGAGAGAGATCAGCGTACCACCGACAAGAGGACCATTCTGAAAGACAAGATACGGTCTTTCCTCGAATCAGGACTTTCACGATGAGCGTAGTGCCCGCGCGCAGCACCGACCGGGGCTCTGGTTCCAAGCCTGGAGCGAGATCCAGCGCCGGCTGGAGGCGGCGCCGGATCCTGTACGGGCTCGGATCCCAAGTCACCAAGGGCCAGCTTTAGGGAGAAGGGCTACACACGATGGGAGTCATCGATACCAGAACCTTCGAGGATCGGCCCTTCCGTACATTCGTGTCTGTATTGCGACACCGTGCGGAGAACGAACCGCACCGCGTGGCGTTCGAGTTCATTACAAATTCGACACGAGACGAGAGCGATATCCGCACGTATGCGGAATTGGATCTTAGTGCGCGCGGTCTGGCAGGAAAGCTGCAGCAGCTTGGATTGGCCGGAGAGCGGGCCTTACTGGTCTATGCGCCCGGCCTCGATTACATCTCCGCATTCCTTGGCTGCCTTTACGCTGGTGTGATCGCAGTCCCGGTATACCCTCCTCGCGCGAATCAATCGCTCGACCGGCTGGTTGGTATCGCGAACGATTCGCAGGCCTTGGTGGCACTGACCACGGATCGCATCCGGCGCAACGGGGCACGTGTTTCCGCCGGCCGCATGTCGGAAGTAACTTGGATTTGTACCGACTTACCGGAGAATTCGGCTCCTGGATCATGGCAGGAGTTACAGGTGGACCCACAATCGGTCGCCTTCCTGCAGTACACCTCAGGCTCCACCTCGAGTCCAAAGGGGGTGATGATCAGTCACGCCAACCTGATCCATAACTCCTCGTGGATTCAGCGCAGTTTCCAAACTTCGAGCGAAAGCCGGCTGGTCGGGTGGCTGCCGCCTTATCACGATATGGGTCTGATCGGAGGAATGCTGCAGCCGGTATTTGCGGGGTTCCCCGCGACTCTCCTGGCGCCGGCGGCCTTTCTCCAGCGCCCTTTCCGATGGCTCGAGCTGGTTTCAAGCCGGAAAGCGACGATCAGCGGAGCTCCCAACTCGGCTTTCGATCTTTGCGTTCGCAACGTGAAGCCGGAACAGCGCGACGCCCTGGATTTAAGCGCGTGGAGCGTCGCCTTTTGCGGATCTGAGCCGGTTCGGGCTGAAACGCTGGACCGGTTTGTTTCCTGCTTCAGCCCGTGCGGATTCAGCCGCCAAGCATTCTTCCCCTGTTACGGCCTTGCGGAAGCGACCCTGTTCGCCAGCGGGGGTTTTCGCGGCGCCGGCCCGCAGACCGTTCCTCTCGACCGTGCCGCACTGCTCGAAGGCCGCGTGGTGGAACGGCCGGAGAAGGCGGAGACGGTTTTGGTCGGGTCAGGGGCCGTGCTGCCCAACGAGACGCGGATCGTCGATCCGGTCACCTGTCGCCCCTGCGCTCCCGGAGAGGTAGGGGAGATCTGGCTCTCCGGCGCGAGCATCGCGCGGGGCTATTGGAACCGGCCGCGGGAGACTGCCGACACGTTTCAGGCACGCTTGGCAGGCGAGAGCGGGCATACGTTCCTACGGACGGGCGACATGGGATTTCTGCACGACGGTGAACTCTTCATCGCGGGCAGGCTCAAAGAAGTCATCATCGTGCGCGGGCGCAAATATTTTCCGCCCGACATCGAGGCCAATGTCGCGGAGTGCCACGAGTCTCTGCGCTATGGCACCAGCGCCGCGTTTTCGGTGGAGGAGCAGGGTGAGGAACGCCTGGTCATCGTCCACGAGCTGGCTCGTGCGGCGCGGCATGCCGATTACGCGCTAGTGATGGAGGCGATCCGGGCGGCGATCGCCGATGTGCATGGGATCGAAGTGGCCGACGTTGTTCTCACTGAGTCCCTGGGAATTCCAAAGACGAGTAGCGGCAAGACTCAGCGGCTCGCCTGCCGCGCGGCCTATCTGGCAGGCGAGTTGGCGACAGTGGCGCAGTGGAGGTCGTCCTCGCCCGCGGGTCGGAGGGCCCCAGCCACGTCACCTCCGGGACGAGACAACCGCGCCGGTCGCAACGAGATTCGCGCATGGCTCATCGCACACCTCGCCCAGGTTACACGCCGCGATCCCCAGGAGATCGATCCCTCGCGCCCGTTCGAGAGCTACGGCCTGGATTCGCTCCAGTCCGTGGCTCTTTCGGGCGACCTGGCGGAGTGGCTGGGCCGCGAACTGCCGCCGACACTGGTCTGGGAATACCCCACGATCGACGCGATGGCCGAGGGACTCGCCAGTCCGGAAACCGCGCGGACGCGAGCAACGCCGCTACGGGCCGCCGACGAGCCCATCGCGATAATCGGAATCGGCTGCCGCTTCCCGGGCGCCGACGGCCCGGCGGCATTCTGGCAAGCCCTGCGGAAAGGTGCCGACGCCATCGGTACCCTGCCCGCGGTACGGCGCCAGTGGGGGGAGTGGCCGGAGAACGACCGCGGCGGGTACCTGGAGGACGTGGACCTCTTCGACGCCGCCCACTTCGAGATTGCCCCGAGGGAAGCGGTCTGGATGGATCCGCAGCAGCGCCTGCTGCTGGAGGTTTCGTGGCAGGCCCTGGAACATGCCGGCCAGCCGGTCTCCGGCCTGGCGGGAAAGGCGGCCGGCGTTTTCGTCGGAATCTCGAACGTCGATTACCGCAGGCTCCAACCTCTGGTCGACGCCTACAGCGGAACCGGCAACGCGGCCAGCATTGCGGCCAATCGCATCTCATACGTTCTGGGTTGCCAGGGTCCGAGCCTGGCGGTGGACACCGCATGCTCGTCGTCGCTGGTTGCGGTTCATCTGGCCTGCCGCAGCTTACGGTCCGCGGAGTGCGAGTTGGCCTTGGCCGGAGGCGTCAACCTGATCCTGACGCCGGACCTGACAGTTGCGTTCTCACACTCCAACATGCTGGCCGCCGACGGCCGCTGCAAAACGTTCGATGCGTCCGCCGACGGCTACGTGCGTGGCGAAGGCTGCGGCATGCTGGTGCTCAAGCGTCTCAGCCAGGCACGGCTTGACGGTGACCGCATCCTGGCCGTGATCCGCGGCTCGGCCGTGAATCAGGATGGCCGCAGCAACGGGCTGACCGCGCCCAACGCTTCCGCCCAGGAAGCAGTCATTCGCGCGGCGCTCGCCGATGCGGGTATCGAGCCCGGAGCTGTGTCGTATGTCGAAGCGCACGGGACCGGGACGCCGCTGGGAGATCCGATCGAGATCCGGTCGATGGCGCAGGTGTATTGCCCGGATCGGAAGAAGACGGAGCCGCTGGTGGTCGGCTCGGTGAAGACGAACATCGGGCACCTGGAAGCGGCGGCGGGAGTGGCTGGGCTGATCAAGCTGGTCCTGGCGCTGGAGCACGGCGAAATCCCGCCCCACTTGCATTTTTCGAAGGCGAATCCTCACCTGGGGTTGGAGCGCTTGCCGGTACGGGTTCCGGTGGAGTTGGAGCGTTGGGACCGGCCGCGGGTGGGTGCGGTCACGTCGCTTGGGTTCGGGGGGACCAATGTCCACATCGTCGTAGAAGCTGCGCCGGCGGAGGATGAGCCCGAGCGGGAAAAGAGCGGCCGAGGCGTCGAACTGGTGACGGTTTCCGCCCGGAGCGCGCAGGCGCTGGAGGAACTGGCGGGGCGGTATGCGTCGCACCTGGAGAGCGAAGCAGCGGCGCTCGAGGACATGGCCTATACCACCAACACGCGGCGGACCCACTTCGCCTGGCGGGCTTCAGCGGTGGGGGCGAGCGCGCGGGAGGTGGCCGAGAGGCTGCGGGCCGTGAGAGCAGAGCGTCCGGTAAGCGAGGCGCCGCGGGTGGCGTTTCTGTTCAGCGGACAGGGTTCGCAATACGCCGGCATGGGACGGACGCTTTACCAGAGAGAAGGCGTGTTCCGGGACGTGGTGGACCGCTGCGATGCGGTGCTCAGGGAAGAGAGAGGGGAAGGGATCATCGAGGTACTGTACGGGTCGAAGGGCGATCGAATCGACCGTACCGGGTACACGCAGCCGGTGTTGTACGCAGTGGAATCGGGCCTGGCGGCGTTGTGGATGAGTTGGGGAGTAGAGCCGGCGGCGGTAATGGGGCACAGCGTCGGTGAATACGCAGCGGCGCAGGTTGCGGGGGTATTCAGCCTGGAAGACGGGATGCGGCTGGTGAGCGCGCGCGGCCGGCTGATGGAAAACCTGCGCGAGCCGGGTGGGATGGTCGCGGTGCTGGCAGGCGAGGCGGCAGTGCGGCGGACGGTGGAGCGGAGCCTGGGAAGGGTATCGGTAGCAGCGGTGAACGGGCCCGCGGAAACGGTGCTATCGGGCGAAGAGGGCGCACTGGCACGGGCGATTGCGGAACTGGAAGCGGCCGGACTGCGCTACCGCCGTCTGGTCGTTTCCCACGCGTTCCACTCGGCGCAGATGGAACCGATGCTGGAGGCGTATCGGGAAGTAGCGGATCGCGTGACGTATGCGCCGCCGCGCAAGGTGCTGGTTGGGAATGTAAGCGGACGTGTTGCGGCCGACGAAGTGACTCGTTCCGCGTATTGGGTCAGGCACGTGCGCGAGACGGTGCGGTTCTGGGAAGGGATGAAGAGCTTGGAGCGTGAAGGATGCCGCGCATACGTCGAGGTGGGGCCGCAGGGAAAGCTGCTCGCGCTGGGCAGGCAGTATGTCGAAGAGGAAGGTCGCTGGTGGGTGGCGTCGCTGAGGCGCAGTACCGAGGACTGGCGTCAGATGCTGGAGGGACTCGGGACGTTGTACGGGGCGGGAATGCCGGTGAATTGGGCAGAGGTGGCGGGCAACCGGAAGCGGCTCGTGGCGCTGCCAACCTACGCATTCCAGCGCCAGCGTTTTTGGGTGGATGAAGCGCCGCCCGAGCCGCCCGCGGTTGCTGCTTCCACCCGCGAAGGGATGGTCGATGCCGATTCCGCGTTCGTGGAAGAGCTTCGGGCCGCGCCCGCCGGCGAGCGCATGGAACGCCTGATGTCGCGCATGCAGGCGGAAACCGCGCGCGTCCTGCGGATGGGGCAGGCACCCGATCCACAGCAGGGTTTCTTCGAAATGGGAATGGACTCCCTCACAGCCGCCGAACTGAAGGTGAGGCTGGAACAGGTCTTGCACCGGAAGCTCGCTTCCACCATCGCGTTCGATTACCCGAACATCGCACGGCTGACGCGCTACGTGCTGGACCTGATCGAGGGTGAGCCGAGCGCCGGCCGCCCGGCGGTGGTCTGCGCCCAGCCGGCCGCGGATGAGCCCATCGCCATCATCGGGACCGGCTGCCGTTTCCCCCACGGCGCCGACGATCCGGATGCCTTCTGGCAGAACCTGCGGAACGGAGTCGATGCTATCGGTCCGATTCCCGCAGGACGTTGGGACGCCGGCGCATTTTTCGATCCGGACACCGACTCACCCGGAAAGTCCTACGTGCGCGAAGGAGGATTTCTGGCGGCTCCGATCGACGAATTCGACGCACGCTTCTTCGGAATCGCACCGCGCGAGGCATCCGGTATGGACCCGCAGCAACGCCTGCTGCTCGAAGTCTGTTGGGAGGCGTTGGAGAACGCCGGCGCGGCTACTCCCACTCTGAACGGCAGCCGCACCGGGGTATTCGTCGGCATCAACAGCAACGACTACGCGCGCCGCATGCAGGCCGGCGGCGAGGCAGCGCTGGACGCGTACGTATTCACGGGAAACACATTCAGCGTGGCAGCCGGCAGGATCTCGCACTGGCTGGGTTTGCATGGGCCCAGTCTTGCCGTGGATACGGCATGCTCCTCTTCTCTGGTGTCGGTCCACCTGGCCTGCCGGAGCTTGCAAACCATGGAGTGCGACATGGCGCTTGCCGGCGGCGTCAATCTCATGCTCTCTCCCGACGCCAACGTGGTTCTCTCACGGATGCGCGCGCTCGCCCCGGACGGGCGCTGCAAGACCTTCGACGCTTCGGCTGACGGTTATGCCCGCGGCGAAGGCGCAGGAGTCGTGGTGCTCAAGCGCCTCTCCAACGCCATTGCGGACGGCGACCGCATCCTGGCCGTGATCCGCGCCACGGCCATCAATCACGATGGGTCGAGCAGCGGCCTGACGGTACCGAACGGCCCGGCGCAAGAGATGCTGATCCGGGAGGCGCTTGCCAGCGCTCGAGTCGCTCCCGAAAAGATCGGTTACCTGGAGGCGCACGGCACGGGTACGGCATTGGGCGATCCGATTGAAATTCAGGCCATCGGCAACACGCTATGCGCCGGACGCGATGCCGAAGCGCCCCTGGTGATCGGATCGGTAAAGACCAACATCGGCCATCTGGAGGCGGCGGCGGGCGTGGCCGGCCTGATCAAGACGGCGCTGGTGCTGCACCATGGCGAGGTGCCGCCCCACCTGCATTTCACGACCCCGAGTCCGCGCATCCCTTGGGATGGATTGAACCTCACGATCCCTACGCAGACCGTGCCGTGGACACGTAACGGCTGGCCGCGGATCGCGGGAGTGAGTTCGTTCGGAATGAGCGGCACCAATGCCTTCGCGGTGCTGGAAGAAGCTCCGGCGGAATCCGCGCGGCCGGTTGGCCCGGAGCGTCCGCTGCACATCCTCACGCTCTCGGCGCGCAGCGAGGCGGCGCTCGATCAACTCTCTGGCCGCTACCAGCGGCAACTGGCGGATCGCCCCGATCTGCGCCTTACCGATGTCGCCTTCACCGCCAACGCCGGCCGCTCGCATTTCCCTCACCGCGTGTTTCTGACCGCGGCAAACAGCGCCGAGGCAGCGGAGAAATTGCGCGCCGGAGCACGGCGCGGTGTCGCGCCCAAGTCGCGTCCCAAGGTGGGCTTCCTGTTCACCGGGCAGGGATCGCAATATGCCGGCATGGGACGGAGCCTGTACGAGACACAGCCGGTATTCCGCGGGGTGATGGATCGCGCGGCCGAAGTCTTGCAGCCGCTCTTGGAGCGGCCTTTGCTGGACGTGCTGTACGGCGAGGAGGGTGCACGGATCCACGAGACGGCCTACACGCAGCCGGCGCTGTTTGCGCTGGAGTACGGGCTGGCGGAATTGTGGCGAAGCTGGAACATCGAGCCGTCGGTGGTGATGGGGCACAGCGTCGGCGAGTATGTGGCAGCGTGCGTGGCCGGGGTATTCGGGTTCGAGGACGGACTGCGGCTGGTGGCGGAGCGTGCGCGGCGCATGCAGGCGCTGCCGGCGGGCGGGCGTATGGCGGCGGTATTTGCAGGGGCGGCACAGGTGGCCGAAGCAGTGGATGGGTACGCGGACCGGGTGTCGATAGCGGCGGTAAATGGGCCCGAGAGCGCGGTGATCTCGGGAGAGGGAACGGCCGTGAGCCGGGTGATCGAGGCACTGGAGCGCGAGGGAGTGAGGACGCAGGGGCTGACGGTGTCGCATGCGTTTCACTCGCCGATGATGGAACCGATGCTGGAGGGATTCGGCCGGTATGCGGCGGGGATGCGGTACGGACGGCCGCGCATCCGGTTGATCTCGAACGTGAGTGGGGAGACGTTGGAGCGTGCGGACGGGGAATACTGGGTGAAGCACGCGCGGGAGGCGGTGCAGTTCCACAGGTGCATGGAGGCGGTGGCGGCGCAGGGGTGCGGGGTGCTGGTGGAGATCGGGCCCGGGGCGACGTTATTGGGGCTGGGGCGGCAGTGCGTGGCGGAGGGAGGCAGGCGGTGGCTGCCGTCGCTGAGGCGAGGGCGGGAGGACTGGGAGAGCCTGCTGGAGAGTCTGGGGGAGATGTACCTGGAGGGCTGCGAGGTGGATTGGGCGGCCTTCGACCGGCCGTACGCGCGGCGGCGCATTGCTCTGCCGACCTATCCCTTCCAGCGCGAACGACATTGGCATGAAGCCGCGGGCGATATCACGGGCACGGCCAACTGGGTCCATGAACTGGCCTGGGAAGAATCGGATCAGCCCTCTACGCCGGCACCGCCGGCTTCTGCCAGGTACGTGATTTTCGACGACAGAGAGGGCTTGGCCGAAGCTCTGGCGGCCCGGCTCGGCGCGCCGTGCATCATGGTGGAACCTGGGGACGCATACAGCGAATCGCGCGGGCGCTTCTGCATCGATCCAGGCAACCCTCAGCATTTCGAGAAGATGTTCAGCGCGGTTGGCGCCTGCAGCGGCATCGTCCACCTCTGGAGCCTGAGCGGCGCCGAAGGAGACGCCGATCAGCTTGTGCGATGCGGTTCCGTTCTCCACCTGGTGCAAGGCGTGCTGCGATCCGGCATGCGCCAGTTTCCGAAGACGTGGCTGGTGACGCAAGGCGCACAGCCGGCCGGCGGCGACTCCACGCTGACCTCGCCGGCACAGGCCACCCTCTGGGGCCTGGGGCGTGTCCTGTCTCTCGAGCACCCGGAACTCTGGGGAGGGCTGATCGACCTAGATCAGACGGATCTCGAATCCGCCTCGGAACTGGTGCGCGCTGCTATTGCCCAGGTGGACGGCGAGGACCAGGTGGCATTCCGCAACGGAAAGCGCTACATAGGCAGGATCGTGCAATCGACGACTCCGGCACTTAGCCGGCAGCAACTGCGGATTCGCTCCGACGCGACGTACCTGATCACCGGCGGCGCCGGCAGCCTGGGCCGCAACATTGCGGCGTGGCTGGTTCGCGGCGGCGCCAGGCGCCTGGTCCTCACCGGCAGGCGCGCTCCCTCCAACGAAGCGCTAGCCGCTTTCGGGGAACTGGAACGGGGCGGCGCGCAGGTGACGTTCCTTGCTGCCGACGTGTCGCGCAATGAGGATCTGGCTGCCGTGCTGGGCGCGATCCGCCCGGATTTTCCGCTGCGCGGTGTCATCCACGCAGCCGGCATCCTGGATGACGGCGTCCTGATGAATCTCGATTGGGGCCGGTTCTCCGCGGTGATGGCGCCGAAGGTTGCCGGCACCTGGAATCTGCACACCGCAACCGCGAATCTCGATCTGGATTTCTTCGTGCTCTTCTCGTCTGCCGCGTCGCTGCTCGGCTCGCCGGGTCAGGGCAACTATGCCGCGGCCAACGCCTACATGGACGCGCTGGCGCACTACCGGCGCGCGTGCGGCCTGCCGGCCGTCAGCATCAATTGGGGGCCATGGGCCGACGTTGGCATGGCGGCGTCTCTCTCGCAGCGCAGCTCTCGGCAGTGGACTCCCCGCGGGGTGACCGCCCTCAGCGTAGAAGATGGACTTCGCGTCCTGGCGAGCGTCCATCGCGGCACAGCGCCGCAGCTCTGTGTGATGCCGGTGAACTGGGCAGAGTTCGCTCAGCAATTCCCCATGGCCAAACGCGCGCCGGTGCTTGCACGGGTGGTGCGTCCCGGGCAGGGCGCCCAGGCCGACGATGCACCGGCCACCGAATCGGCGCTGCTGGGCGAGATCCAGCGCGCGAAGCCGGGCGAGCGCGCCGCCCTGCTGGTTACCGCGATCCAGAGCGAGGTGGCACAAGTACTGGGAGCAGGCGCCGCGGAAAGCATCGATCCGCAGCAGGGGTTCTTCGACATGGGGCTCGATTCGCTGATGGCGGTCGAGTTGAAAACGCGGCTCAGCTCGGCTCTTCAACGCGACTTGCCGGCCAGCCTGATGTTCCAGTATCCGAACATCGAAGCGCTGGCCACGCGCCTGTTGCACGATCTGGCGCCGCCGGAAAACGGCCACGCGGCTACCCATACTGCCGAGACCGCGCAGGACGGGCTGAATGGGGCTGGCGAGCAGGACCTGCTTGTGCTCTTGGCGGGAGAAGTCGACCGCGCCGCCACGCGGGCGGCTGGAGAATCGGGATGACTCCGCTCCCAGACCGCCAGGAGGTGCTGCGGCGCGCTCTGGTGGAGATTCGCGACGCGCGGGCCAAGCTCGCCGAAATGCAGTCCCGGCAAACCGAGCCGATCGCGGTCGTCGGCATCGGATGCCGTTTCCCGGGCGGGGCGTGGAATGCGTCCGAGTTCTGGCGCCTGCTCGATACGGGGACCGATGCCATCGTGCCCGTCCCGCCATCGCGGTGGGACGCGGACGCGTTTTTCGATCCGGATCCCAACACAGCAGGCAAGATGTACACTCGCTTCGGCGGATTCCTCACCGAAGACATCTCGCTGTTCGATGCTGAATTTTTCCGGATCACGCCGCGCGAGGCTTCCGGGATGGATCCGCAGCAGAGGCTGCTGCTGGAAGTCGGTTGGGAATCGCTGGAGGATGCAGGCGAATCGCCGCGCGCGCTCTCGGGCAGCGATACCGGCGTATTCGTCGGTATCAGCACCAACGACTATGCGCAGTTCACCATGTTCGGCGATGCGCGCTCGATCGGGCCGTACACGGCCACCGGCAATGCGCTGAACGCAGTGGCGGGCAGGCTGGCGTACGTCCTCGGCCTGCGCGGTCCGGCGATTGCGGTGGACACGGCCTGTTCGTCTTCCCTGGTGGCAATCCATCTGGCGTGCCAGAGCTTGCGGAGCCGCGAGACCCGCCTGGCGCTGGCCGGCGGAGTGAACCTGATCCTTTCGCCGAACGGGACCATCTCCACGTCGCGCGCGCGCATGATGGCGCACGATGGCCGCTGCAAGACTTTCGACGCCGCGGCCGACGGCTACGTGCGGGGCGAAGGCTGCGGGATTGTGGTTCTGAAGCGGCTGTCGGACGCGATTGCCGACCGCAATTCGATTCGCGCCGTGATTCGCGTAACCGCGGTCAACCAGGACGGCGCCAGTAGCGCTCTGACGGTGCCCAGCGGCGCGGCCCAGGAAATGCTGATCCGCCGGGCGTTGGACGGCGTGGGCATCGAGCCCGCGCGCCTCACCTATATGGAAGCGCACGGAACCGGAACGCCCCTGGGAGACCCGATCGAAGTGGATGCGTTGAAGTCCGTGCTGATGCCGGGACGCGCGGAAGGACGAGTCTGCAGCCTCGGGTCCGTCAAGACCAATATCGGGCACCTGGAGGCGGCGGCGGGAGTGGCGGGCCTGATCAAGACCGTTCTGGCGCTCGAGCACCGCAGGGTTCCACGCCATCTGCACCTCAAGCTCCTCAACCCCCAGATCTCGCTCGCCGGCACGGCCTTGCGGATTGCTTCCGAGCCCCTGGAATGGAACGACGCCGGTCCTCTGACGGCCGGAGTCAGCTCGTTCGGCTTCACCGGCACCAATGCCTTCGCGGTGCTGGAAGAAGCTCCGGCGGAATCCGCGCGGTCGGGTGGCCCGGAGCGTCCGCTGCACATCCTCACGCTCTCGGCGCGCAGCGAGGCGGCGCTCGATCAACTCTCCGGCCGCTACCAGCGGCAACTGGCGGATCGCCCCGATCTGCGCCTTACCGATGTCGCCTTCACCGCCAACGCCGGCCGCTCGCATTTCCCTCACCGCGTGTTTCTGACCGCGGCAAACAGCGCCGAGGCAGCGGAGAAATTGCGCGCCGGAGCACGGCGCGGTGTCGCGCCCAAGTCGCGTCCCAAGGTGGGCTTCCTGTTCACCGGGCAGGGATCGCAATATGCCGGCATGGGACGGAGCCTGTACGAGACACAGCCGGTATTCCGCGGGGTGATGGATCGCGCGGCCGAAGTCTTGCAGCCGCTCTTGGAGCGGCCTTTGCTGGACGTGCTGTACGGCGAGGAGGGTGCACGGATCCACGAGACGGCCTACACGCAGCCGGCGCTGTTTGCGCTGGAGTACGGGCTGGCGGAATTGTGGCGAAGCTGGAACATCGAGCCGTCGGTGGTGATGGGGCACAGCGTCGGCGAGTATGTGGCAGCGTGCGTGGCCGGGGTATTCGGGTTCGAGGACGGACTGCGGCTGGTGGCGGAGCGTGCGCGGCGCATGCAGGCGCTGCCGGCGGGCGGGCGTATGGCGGCGGTATTTGCAGGGGCGGCACAGGTGGCCGAAGCAGTGGATGGGTACGCGGACCGGGTGTCGATAGCGGCGGTAAATGGGCCCGAGAGCGCGGTGATCTCGGGAGAGGGAACGGCCGTGAGCCGGGTGATCGAGGCACTGGAGCGCGAGGGAGTGAGGACGCAGGGGCTGACGGTGTCGCATGCGTTTCACTCGCCGATGATGGAACCGATGCTGGAGGGATTCGGCCGGTATGCGGCGGGGATGCGGTACGGACGGCCGCGCATCCGGTTGATCTCGAACGTGAGTGGGGAGACGTTGGAGCGTGCGGACGGGGAATACTGGGTGAAGCACGCGCGGGAGGCGGTGCAGTTCCACAGGTGCATGGAGGCGGTGGCGGCGCAGGGGTGCGGGGTGCTGGTGGAGATCGGGCCCGGGGCGACGTTATTGGGGCTGGGGCGGCAGTGCGTGGCGGAGGGAGGCAGGCGGTGGCTGCCGTCGCTGAGGCGAGGGCGGGAGGACTGGGAGAGCCTGCTGGAGAGTCTGGGGGAGATGTACCTGGAGGGCTGCGAGGTGGATTGGGCGGCCTTCGACCGGCCGTACGCGCGGCGGCGCATTGCTCTGCCGACCTATCCCTTCCAGCGCGAACGACATTGGCATGAAGCCGCTCTCCCCGACGCGCCGGGCACATCGGCGTTTTCGCGCCGTACGAGTCATCCCTTGCTCGGTGCGCGCCTGCTGTCGCCCGCCGCGACGGTACAGTTCGCAAGCGAGTTCAGCATCGCTTCGCTGCCGCTGGTCGAAGACCATCGCATACAGGGCATGGCGTGGGTCAATCTGGTCATCTATCTCGAGATGGCTGCAGCCGCGCTGCGCGAGGTGCAAGGCGCCGCTCCGCTCATGCTGTCCGGAGTTACGGTGCCCCACGGCCTCATCCTGCCCGAACAGGGAACGCGCCGCGTGGTCCTGACGCTGGATCCGGCGAAGCCCGGGGCGTTCGAGTTCCGGGTTTCCAGCATGACCTCGGATGCCACGTGGACAACGCACGCCTCGGGTAATGTGTCGGTCGACGAGGCGGCTGCCGACTCTTCGGTCTCGATCGCGGAGTTGCGCGAGCGCTGCACGCGCGAGTTCGCGCCTGACCGGTTTTTCGCGCTGATGGAGCGGCATGGCGTCCGCCTCGGCCCCGCCTGCCGCTGGCTGGATAAGCTGTGGCAGGGCGATGGAGAGGCGCTGGGACGGCTCAGGCTGCCGCGCATGGCGGCCGAAAACGATCCGGCCTTTGTGCTTCACCTCGGTGCGGTCGATTCTTGCTTCCAGTTGTTCGGCGCCCTGATCGAGCAGGACGGGCCGCACGATTACATGTTCTCCGGCCTGGACCGGATGCGGTGGTATAGCCGGCCCCAGGCGTCCGAGCTGTGGTGTCACGCAGCCCTGGACGCGCTGGATGTCCCGACCGGAACTCTGACGGGGCACGTCAGTATCCTTGACGGCCAAGGGACAATCGTCGCCGAGGTGTCGGGCGCCCGGCTCGAAAGAGTCGCCATAGCCGCCGCCGAAGCGGACACTCGCGCCCGGCAGGAAACCCGCGGCGACTCGAGCGCGGCAGCCTTGCGCGAAGCCCTGCGCAGCGGGCCGCCCGCCGAACGTCTGTCGGTGTCCACCATGTATATTCTGGAGCGGCTGGCAAGCACCTTGCGGGTGCCAATCAGCGGCCTGCAGGCTGATGCGCCGCTTTCCAGCCAGGTGGATTCGCTCATGGCGGTGGAATTGAAGACGCGGATCGAATCCGACCTGGGGGTGGCCGTACCGGTCGCGGCCTTCTTCGATGGCAAAAGTGCCATGGACCTGGCGGAGGTCCTCCTGGAGCAGGCTACGCCGGAATCCCAGGTCATGACGGTGGCCGAGATGGAGGCCGAGGCGGTCCTGCCGGATGAGATCGCCGCGGTAAATCCAGCCGCCTGGCCATCGGATCCGAAGGCAGTGCTGCTGACCGGAGCGACGGGATTCCTCGGGGCATTCCTGCTGGACGAGCTGCTGGCTCGAACATCGGCGCGAATCTACTGCCTGGTGCGCGCGGCGGACAGGGAACAGGCCATGAGGCGCATCCTGGAAAACGGCGCCTCGTACCGGTTGGATGCCTGGGATCGCGACCGCATTGTTCCCGTGCCCGGCGACTTATCGCTTCCGCTGCTGGGCCTGACGGATGTGCGGTTCGTGCAGCTCGCGGAGAGCGTCGATTCCATCTATCACAACGGCGCCGCCGTCAAATGGACGTATCCTTATGCGGCGCTCCATCCGCACAATGTGGGCGGCACCCGGGAGATCTTACGTCTCGCCGCGAGGACACGGACCAAGCCGGTTCACTACGTCTCCACCATAGGCGTCTTTTCGTCACCGGACTACGCCGGCGGCATCGTCGAGGAATCGGAAGAACTGAATCGCAGCGGGCCGCTCCACGTTGGCTACGCACAAACCAAGTGGATTGGAGAGCGTCTGGTGCGCCTGGCGGCCTCGCGGGGCATGCCGGTGTCGATTTACCGCCCCAATATCTCCGCGGACAGCACGACCGGCGTGTTCAACCGTCACGATCATATCTGCCTGTTGATCAAGGGCTGCCTGCAGCTCGGCAGGGCGCCCGATCTGGACTTGTACCTCAGCGGCGCACCCGTCGATTTTGTTGCCAGGGCGATGGTCTCGCTTTCCCGGCGGCCCGAATCCAACGGCAAGACGTATCACCTGGTGAATCCGAGTGGAATGCAATGGAAGGACCTGGTGTGTTGGATGGCCACTCGCGGCTACCGCGTCGAACTGACAGATTATGAGCAGTGGCGGGCGGCGCTGAGCGCGGCGCTGCGAAGTCCGGGCTCGAATGCCCTGGAAGGGTTGTCCCCGTTCTTTTCCGAATCGGCGATGCACAATGTGCGGCTGCCGGTGTTCGATTGCTCCAATGTGAGCCGTGCGCTGGACTCGGGCGAGGTGAACTGTCCTCCAATGGGGGATGCGCTCCTCTCGACTTACTTCGCCCGTTTCCGGGAGAGCGGTTTCGTACAGTAACTTCGACTATGTTGTCGGCAGTGTCCATTAGTGTGGCGCCATGGCAGGTACGGGCGCCAAAGATCGTTATGGAGGTTCAGAACTAAGATGAGATCTTTATCCGAAAACGCCTATAAAGTGATGGTGGGGCGCTACTCGGCGCGCGATGAGCACAACCAGCCGACGGAGGAGCCGCAGGACATCCTGGAACGTACGGCGCGCGTGGTTTGTCAGGCGGAGTATAAGTATCGAAACTCGATCAAGCCACGGGCCGTCGAGGGGAAGTTCGTCGAGCTGCTGACCGACTTCCGCTTTTTGCCGAACGGGCGGACGTTGGCCAATGCCGGCGTCGGCAGCAAGCAGTTGGCCAATTGTTTCGTGCTGCCGATCGACGACGAAATGGGAAAGACCACCGACGGCATCTTCGCCATCCTTCGTAAAGCCGTGCTGGTGCTGAAGTCCGGAGGGGGCGTCGGTTTCTCCTTCGGACGCCTCCGGCCCAAGGGCGACGCCGTGACCCGCGGAAAGGCCACCGGAGCCGTAAGTTTCATGAAGGTCTTCGACACGGCATTCTGGGTGATCGGCCAGGGTGGCGGACGGCGAAGCGCATGCATGGCGGTGTTGCCCGTCTGGCACCCGGATATTCACGAGTTCATCCGGTGCAAGGAGCAGGAAGGGGTCATCGAGCACTTCAATATCAGCGTGGGCATCACCGACGCCTTCATGCAGGCGGTGGAAAAAGATGCGCCGTTCGATCTGATCAACCCGAGAAACAACAAGGTCTGGGAGACGGTACGGGCGCGCGACCTCTTCGACCAGATCGTCACTTTTGCGCATCACAACGGGGAGCCCGGCGTCCTCTTTCTCGACGCGGCCAACCGGGAAAATTACGTGCCGAATCAGTACACATTGGAAACGACCAACCCGTGCGGCGAACAATGGCTGGGCCCCTATGAGAATTGCTGCATGGCGTCGGTCAACCTGCTCGAACATCTGCGCGCAAAGACCGCGGTCAACGGCCACGGCGCCGGCCTGTTTACCTGCGAAGTCGACTGGGAAAAGCTCCGGGAAACGGTGGAGTGGACCGTGCGCTGGCTGGATGACGTAGTGGACGCGAACCATTACGTGTCCGGGGTGCCCGAGTTCGAAGAGGCGGCGCACCACAACCGCCGCATCGGAGTGTCCATCATGGGGCTGGCCGATATGATGTACAAAATCGGCGTGGCCTATGGATCGGATGAGGCCGCAGACCTGACCGGGCAAATCATGGAGTTTATCCGCTTCCACGCCATGAAAATGAGCGTGCACCTGGCACAGGAACGC
>Ga0335077_10001618_pt1 | contig 26821 bp, 23 predicted proteins | sample Lox_Sample_31_FD_207151 | JGI IMG/M metagenome (GOLD analysis project Ga0335077, IMG submission 207151) | Soil microbial communities from Loxahatchee National Wildlife Refuge, Florida, United States - Lox_Sample_3.1 | ecosystem: Environmental > Terrestrial > Soil > Wetlands | place: USA... | reverse complement strand
GAAAAAGTTCAAATCGAAAAATCCAAACTTGTCGCTAGGCCACTGACCCCGAGGAAGTTATTGCTTCGGAGAAATTTTTAGCCGGACAGTAGTGACATGTGAGTTCGTTTGATGTACGCATTGTTATTCAGTTAAAGCGCAGTTACCGGCGCGGCCGAGGCAGACGAACTGAGATGCGCGTTACGGTTTAGTTCGAGGGGAGATGCCATAGGCATGGAGAATATCGGTTAGAGTGATGACGCCGAGTATTTCGCGGACGTTTGAGTGGAGAAGGCGGGCCGAGAAAATGAGCAGCGAATGCACACGCATTCATGCGAATGTTGTTAGACTCCGCTGGATTTCCTGGTTTTCACTTTTGTCTAGGCGTATCGTTGGGGATGCTGGCCGGAGCGCCATTGCGATTATCCGCGGGCCTCTGGTTGCTGCCGACGCTGAGAATCGTGCCGACTCCGTCTCCAGTTCCATTATTGGCGAAGAGGATGTTGTTGTTGGAGAGAAGAATAGTCGAGGGCGAAAAAGGTTCTATATCAATCCCATTGTAGGAGAGAACGCTGTTCGCCACGTTGATCGTCGTTGACCCGGTGTCATCCATCACGCCCACAGCACTCTGTGTAATGACCGAATCGCTAATTTCGGTCAATCCGGACCGGACAAACACCGCCGCCTGGCTGGCACCACTAATGGTGACGCCACGCATCGAGACGTGATCCGGCCCCGGGCCCTGGAACACCCGCAAGCCCAGTTGGCCGCCTGCAATGTTCGTATTCTTGACGACGACGTTCTGTGCCGCACCGCTGCCGATTCCGATGCCGATTTGCGTGAAATTCTCCAAGCTGCAATCTTCAATGATGAGGTTAAGGCCGCTCGTATAGAAGATGGCGTCGATACCCACGCCCAATCCATTGACCGTCAGGTGCCGTAGGATCACAGTATCCGTTGCGCCGGCGGTCACGAAGATCCCTTCACTGCCGGTGAACGTGATGGTGCCCCCAATGCCGCCGCCGTCAATGGTGACCGACCTGTCGATGGTCACTGGGCCGAAATCGCCCGAATCCGCCACAGAAATGATGCCGCCCGCCGTGGTGTTGGTGATAGCGGTTGCGAATGTGGCAAACGGCGAAGTCCGCGTGCCGGGGTTGGCGTCATTACCGGTCCCGGAAACCCAAGTGTGAGAGGAAGTAGCGTCTAATAATGGCGTCGTCAGCAAAGCAAGAACGAAGATTGTTAGCAGGTGACACCGAAGGGTCATAGCATGTCTCCTTGTTCATTGAGCGACCGGAACTGGTCTGATGTGCTTTCCGCAGTATGGCACATTTGTGAAATTTTTCAGTGCGTGAAAATACATCTCGAGTCGCAAATTACATCGGTAACAGCGGTAACAGTCAGCATCCGAAGCCGATTGCCGGGCTCTTCAATAATGCAGTGACAAATAACGGGGACTTACTTGTTAGTTGGCGTCCTCTAGTTACTCTATTTACCCATAGTTACAACCCAGTTACTAGCGGGCCAAGAGGTCCGCGCCGCAAAATCTAAACCGGGCCGGTGATGCCGTAGGTGCGGAGGACGTCGGGGAGAGTGATGACGCCGAGAATTTCGCGGACGTTGGCGCGGCCTACCACGGGGAGGACATCGAGGTGCATGTCCCCCATCCTTTGCAGGGCCAAGTCGAGCGAGTGATCGGGGTGGACGTGGGGGAAATTGGCCGCGTCAAGATGGCCCTGCGGGAGCGGCTCCAGAATCTCGGAAACCGTTCTGCAACCGGCGCCTTCGTCGGAAGCGCTCTCGAGATGCGAGGCGGTGACTATTCCGAGCAAGTGCTTTCCGTGGGCGACCGGCCAGGCATTGACGGCGAGCGAACGGATCCAGTTGAGGGCTTCCTGAATGGTGGCTTGCGGCTCAATGACGCCGATTTCGGAGCGCATGGCATCAACGACGCGGAGGTTGCTGCGCTCGCCGTGCGCTCCAGAGCTGGGCAGATGGATTCCATCCTGCCGCGAGAGCGCTTCGTAGATGGCTTCGGGCTGCAGGCGCCGGGAGATGAAGAAGCTGATGAGATTCGAGATCATCAGCGGGACGATGATGGAGTAATCGCGGGTGACCTCGAAAATCATGATGACCGAAGTCATGGGAGTGCGCACGATGCCGGCGAAGGCGGTGCCCATTCCGACCAGAGCATAGGCACCGGCGGAAGCGACGTGATTCGGAAACGCTGCGTGCGCGACGCTGCCCAACGTGCCGCCCAGCATCGCGCCGATGAACAACGCGGGGCCGAAAATGCCGCCGGCGTTTCCGGAGGCATAGCAAACCGCGGTTCCGACGACGCGCATCGCCAGCAGGAGGGCCATGGCCTCCAGCGCCATGTTTCCATTAAGCGCGTCGCCCACATATCGATAGCCGATGCCGAGTGATTCCGGAACGAACCATCCCATGATGCCCACCAGGAGGCCGCCGGCCACGGGCTGAAACCACCCGGTCCATTTGGGCCGGCGAAGGAACCAGGCGCGAAGGCCCAGGAGCAGTTTCACAAAAACGACGGAAACCAGGCCTCCGAAGACCCCGAGCACCGCGTAGACGGCAAACTCCACGCCATGCAGGAGCTGGTAAGCCGGCACGTGAAAGAGCGGTTCATCTCCGAGAAGCAAGTGCAGGACGATCCATGCGGTGGCTGAGCTGAGGACCACCGAGCCCAGCACGGGCGCATTCATGTCGCCCATAATCTCTTCGAGCGCGAAGAGGACACCGGCGATGGGTGTGTTGAAGGCAGCCGCTATGGCGGCGGAGGCGCCGACGGGAATCAGGGCCTTCACTCTTTCCGGTCCGAGCCCGATGCGCCTGCCGAGCACGGAAGCGATGCCGCCGCCGACCTGGACCGATGGACCCTCACGGCCGAGCGCGATGCCACTGGCGAGGGACACCGAGCAGCAGAAGAACTTTCCGAGCACCGTGCGGAACTTGATGTAGCCTTCGCGAGCGAAAAGGGCGGCTTTGGTTTGCGGAATCCCACTGCCGCGGGCGTAGGGGAAATAGCGGGAGAGGAGATACCCCGTAACGAGCGAACCGGCGGCGGGGACCAGCAGGCGCCTCCAGGGCGAACCGCCCGGCGGATACATGCGCGCGCCGAGGTTTCCAGTAACGACGATGAACGCCACAACGACCGCGCCCACTACGGCGCCGATCAAGAGAGTCAGCACAAGGAAGACGCGGTCTTCGTGCTGTGCGAGACGTCGGGTCCAGGAGTCAGGGATAGCTGGCAATTTTCGCGCGCTCTCTTTGATTGTAAGGTCCACAGCGCTTCATTGCGAAAATCTGCGGGCGCTGCTTCGTGAGGGCAAAGGCCGCAGGCCCCGCTAAAATCAGGCGTGGACCTGCGCTGCAAGCTCGCACGCAGAAGCGCGATTGACCAGCGAGGTCATGGACGCGATTGAAGGCGAATTGTAGAATCAGAGCTTATGCGAAAAGTTGCGTTGCTGGCTGTGCTGGCCGCCGGCGCGGGGTTGTGCGCGCGGCAGCCGGTGCGGGCGCGTCACGGCATGGTGGCAACGCGCGAGGCGCACGCGACCGATATCGGCCTGGCGGTGCTTGAATCGGGCGGCAACGCCATCGATGCGGCGGTGGCGGTGGGATTTGCACTGGCGGTGACGCATCCGGCGGCGGGCAACCTCGGCGGCGGCGGTTTTCTGCTGGCGCGGTTTGCGGATGGGCGGACTGTGTTTCTCGATTTTCGCGAGCGCGCGCCGCAAAAAGCGTCGCATGACATGTATCTGGGGCCGGACGGCAAAGTGACGAGAGACAGCGTGCTGGGATATCGCGCTTCCGGAGTGCCGGGAACAGTGCGGGGGCTGGAAGCGGCGCACCAGAAATACGGCCGCAAGAAGTGGGCGGATCTGGTGGATCCGGCCGTGCGCCTGGCGTCGGAGGGTTTCCCGGTTTCTTACGGCCTGGCGCGCTCGCTGCGCTCGAAGGACACGAGCGAGCGCCTGAGCCAGTTTCCCGAATCCAAGCGGATCTTTTTGAACGGCGGAAAGCATTACGAGGCCGGAGACCGGTTGGTGCAACCTGAATTAGCTCGCGTGCTGGCGCGGATTCGTGATCGCGGGGCGCAGGATTTTTACGAGGGCGAAACCGCGCAATTGCTGGCTGCCGATATGAAGGAGCATGGCGGGCTGATCACGCTGGAGGATCTGAAGAGTTATAAGGCCATCGAGCGGGAGCCGCTTACGGGCAGTTATCGCGGGTACGCGATTGTGACTGCGCCTCCGCCGAGTTCGGGAGGAGTGGGCATTTTGCAGATGCTGGGAGTGCTGGAAGGATCGGGGTACGAAAAGCCGGGCTTTGGGTCGGCGGCGACGGTGCACTACATGGCGGAGGCGATGCGGCGTTATTTCGCCGACCGGAGCGAATACATGGGCGATCCGGACTTTTATCCTGTGCCGGTGGCGCGTTTGCTCAGCACGCGATACGTCGCGGAGCTGCGACGCACGATCGATCCCGAGCATGCTACGGCGAGCGCGTCCATACGTCCGGGCAAACTCGGAGGCCGTGAAAGCTCCGAGACGACTCACTATTCGATCGTGGATGGCGAAGGGAATGCCGTGGCGGTGACGTATACGCTGAACAATAGTTATGGCAGCTCGGTGACAGCAACGAAGCTCGGCTTTCTGCTCAATAACGAAATGGACGATTTCGCGGCGAAACCGGGCGAGCCGAACCTTTTCGGCCTGGTGCAAGGAGAAGCGAACGCCGTGCAGGCGCGGAAAACGCCGCTTTCGTCCATGACGCCCACGATGGTTTTGCGGGACGGCAAGCTATACCTGCTGCTGGGATCGCCGGGCGGACCGACCATTATCAATACGGTGCTCGAGGTGCTGGTGAATGTCATTGATTTTGGAATGAACGTCGCGGATGCGGTGGATGCGCCGCGCCTGCACCATCAGTGGATGCCGGACGTGCTGTGGATGGAGCGCGGGTTTTCGCCCGACACCGTGGCGCTTCTCAAGGCGCGAGGCCATAAGATCGAATTCGAGAACGCGCAAGGCGAGGTGGCGGCCATCCTGGCAAACGACGGGTGGCTCGAGGGCTCGGCTGATCCGCGCACGGAAGGCACGGCAAAAGGATATTGAAGCGATGAATCGCGTACTGTCCACGCACCTGTTTGTGAACCACAGGCTGTCAATTGCCTGGCTCAACCGCGTGATGCAGGCAGGCATTCCGGCGGTTGAAATTTTCTGCGCACGGCAGCATCTGGATTACCGGAACCGCGCGCAGGTTACGGAACTCGGCCACTGGTTTGGCGATTCCGAGCTGAAGCTGCACTCCGTGCACTCGCCGATGTATACCGACGAGATCTGGGGGCGATCGGGGCCGCACTCCATCATCACCATCACCGAGCCGGTGAAGGCGCAGCGGCTGGCGATCGTGGATGAAATCAAACGCGCGCTCGAAATTGCGGAGACCGTTCCCTTTCGCTACCTGATCCAGCACATCGGAGTGTCAGGCGAGGAGTACAGCGAGCGCAAGGTGGATGCGGCGTTTTCGGCGCTGGAAGAGCTGAGCATCTTCGCGAGGCAGCGCGGCGTCGAAATCCTGCTCGAGAACATTCCCAACGAGCTGTCATCGGCCGAGCGGCTGCGCGATTTCATCGAGGTGACCCATCTGGACCTGGGATTCGTGTTCGATGTGGGCCATGCGCACATGGGGGAAGGCGTGGACGCGGCGTTTGAGATCATGAAAGAGCGGATCCGGTCCACACATATTCACGACAACAACGGGAAAGACGACAAGCACCTGTTTCCGCTGACTGCGGAAGGCGGCACGGTGGACTGGAAGAGAACCATGCGCCTGCTGCGGTCGAGGCCGAAACAATACCCGCTTCTGCTGGAGTTGCGAGAAGTGGAAGGGATGGAGCATCCGCTGGATCGCGTGAACGACGTCTTCGACCGGCTGGAGAGCCTTCGTGAAGACTGAGCGGATCACGATCGCGGACGCTTCGAAACACGTAGGCGAGACGGTCGAGATTCCGGGCTGGCTGTACAACCTGCGCAAATCGGGCAAGATCGTTTTTCCGCTTTTGCGCGACGGCACCGGTTTGATGCAGTGCGTAGCGGTGAAGAGTGCCCTGCCGGAAGCAGTGTTCGACACGATCAAGGACCTGACGCAGGAATCCTCGGTGCTTTTCACGGGCAAGATCCGGGCGGATCAGCGGGCGCCGGGCGGATACGAGATGGACGTGGAGAATGTGGATGTACTGCAGCGCATCCCGGAATCGGATCCGTACCCCATCACGCCGAAGGAACACGGCATCGACTTCCTGATGGACCACCGGCACCTGTGGCTGCGCAGCCAGCGGCAGCACGCCATTTTGGGCGTGCGCCACGAAGTGATCCGAGCGGTGCGGGATTATTTCGATTCGCACGGTTTCACGCTGGTGGATACGCCAATCTTTACGCCGGCGGCGTGCGAAGGGACCACCACGCTGTTCGAAGTGAATTATTTTGAGGACGAGAAGGCGTACCTGGCGCAGTCCGGGCAACTCTACAACGAAGCCACGGCGATGGCTTTCGGGAAAGTCTATTGCTTCGGCCCGACCTTTCGCGCGGAGAAATCGAAGACGCGGCGGCACCTGACGGAGTTTTGGATGGTAGAGCCGGAGATGGCGTACGCGACGCTCGAAGACGTCAAGCGAGTAGGCGAAGAAATGATTGTCTTCGTGGTGAAGCGTGTGCTGGAGCACCGGGGCGCGGAGTTGAAAGCGCTGGAACGGGATGTGTCTAAGTTGGAAGCGATTCAGTCGCCGTTCCCGCGCATGAGCTACGACGACGCCGTGAAATTGCTGCAATCGAAGGGAAGTGAGATCCAGTGGGGAGGCGATTTCGGCGGCACCGATGAAACGCTGCTCAGCCAGGAACACGACCGACCGCTGATGGTGGATGGTTATCCCTCGGCGGTGAAGGCGTTTTACATGCAGCCGGAGCCTTCGCGGCCGGAAGTGGCGCTGTGCGTGGATATTTTGGCGCCGGAAGGATATGGGGAGATCATCGGCGGCGGCCAGCGCATACACGACTACGATCTGCTGCTGCGCCGGATCGAAGAACACAAGCTGCCCAAGCAGGCGTTCGACTGGTATCTGGATTTGCGCAGATTCGGAACGGTACCGCATGGCGGCTTCGGCATGGGCATCGAGCGCTGTGTTGCGTGGATCTGCGGGCTGGAACACATCCGGGAGACCATTGCGTTTCCGCGCATGCTGTACCGGCTGCATCCTTAGTTTTTTCGAAAATGCATCGATCTCACATTGCCATCATCGGCGCGCCCCTGGATCTGGGCGCGGGGCGCCGCGGCGTGGACATGGGCCCGTCGGCGATGCGCGTGGCGAACATCAACAAGCGCGTGGCGTCGCTGGGTTACGAGGTGGAGGACCTGGGCAACGTGCCGGTGGAGCAGCCGGAGAGTCTGCCGGAGGGGCCGCGCCACGCGAAATATCTGCCGCAGATCGCAGCCATGTGCCAGCGGCTGGGCAGCATGGTGGATCAGGTGGCCGAAGAAGGCAAGGCGCCGCTGGTGATGGGGGGCGACCACTCCATCGCCATCGGCACGGTGGCCGGCATGGCCCGTCATTTCCGCAGGAAGAAGAAGCGGCTGGGGCTGCTGTGGATTGACGCGCACGCGGACATGAACACACCGCAGACGTCGCCTTCGGGCAACGTACACGGCATGCCGCTGGCGTGCTGCGTGGGACTGGGCCCGGAAGAACTGGCGAAGCTGTTCGGCTTCTCGCCCAAGGTCCTTCCGCGCAACGTGGCGCTGGTGGGGTTACGCGACGTAGATATTTTGGAGCGGCCGCACGTGCGGGGGAGCGGTGTGCGCGTGTTCACGATGCGCGACATTGACGAGCGCGGACTGCGGGCCGTGATGGAACAAGCGATTGGCATTGTCACGAACGGGACGGCGGGGTTTCATTTGTCGCTGGACATGGATTACGTGGATCCGCAGTACGCGCCGGGGGTGGGGACGCCGGTCCGGGGTGGCGCTACTTACCGCGAAGCGCATTTGGCCATGGAAATGATCTGCGATTCGGCGCAGATGGTTTCGATGGAGGTGGTGGAGGTGAACCCGGTGATCGATGAGGTGAACCGGACAGCGGACCTGGCGGTGGAACTGGTGATGTCGGCGTTAGGGAAGAAGATTCTGTGAAAATTCGTGTGGCGGTCATTTACGGCGGGCGCAGCGGAGAGCACGAGATCTCGCTGCGTTCCGCCGAGTCCATCATGAAAGCGATGGATCGCGCGAGATACGAAGTTATCGAGTACTTTATCAGCAAAGAAGGGAAGTGGCGGCCCGGGCCGATTCTGCCCGAGCCCGGGGCGCACCCGGACATCGACGTCGTGTTTCCCGTCTTGCACGGGACCTTCGGGGAAGACGGCACGGTGCAAGGGCTGCTGGAATTGGCGGATTTGCCCTACGTGGGCGCGGGCGTGCTTGCGTCGTCCGTCTCCATGGACAAGGAACTGATGAAGCGGATCTGTCGTGAAAAAGGGCTGCCTGTTGTGGAGTATGTGACACTTTCGCGTGGGTGCATGGACACGGCCGAAGTTGTATCGCGTTTGCCGTTTCCGATGTTTGTGAAGCCGGCGAATCTGGGATCCTCGGTGGGGATCTCGAAGGCACGCGATCGCGAAGAACTGGCAAAGGCGCTGGCGCTGGCCGCCGAGTACGACCGCAAGATTATCGTGGAGCGCGGGATCGAAGGGCGCGAATTCGAATGTTCCGTGCTGGGCAACGAGCGGCCGGAAGCTTCGTTCCCGTGCGAGGTGCTGCCGTCACGCGACTTTTACGATTACGAAGACAAATATCTTTTGGACCAGGCGAAGACGCAATTGCCGGCGGACCTGCCGGCGGAGAAGACTGCCGAGCTGCGGCGGCTGGCGGTGGAGTGTTACCGCGCGGTGGAATGCGAAGGCATGGCGCGCGTCGATTTTCTGCTGGAACGCGCGACGGACCAGCTCTACATCAACGAGATCAATACCATTCCCGGTTTCACGTCGATCAGCATGTATCCGAAGATGTGGGAGTACACGGGCCTGCCCTATCCAAAGCTGATCGACCGCCTGATCGAGCTGGCGCTCGAGCGCCATGCCGCGAAGAAGGCGACAAAGTTCACGCGCTAAAATAGAAAATTGCATGGCAACGACGACCCGAACGGTCACCTACGAAGAGTGGCTGAACATGCCGGTGGTGGAAGACGCCATTGAAGAGGTGGTCAATGGCGAGGTGCGGATCATGCCGCCCAATAAGTGGAAACATGCTGTCATTGTGGAGAACCTGTCGGAGGCTCTCAAGGCCCAGGTAGACCGAAAGGCGGTGCGCGTTGTCGGCTCTGTCTTCGGCCTGATTGTGCGCAAAGCGCCGTTGACCTCCCGAGTGCCGGATCTAGCTGTATTCCTGAAAAAGAACATCGTGGAGCAGGACGGTTATATCCATTCGGCACCGGAACTCGTTGTCGAGGTGCTTTCTCCCGCGAATACACGCCGGAACATGGCCGGCAAAATAAGGGACTACGAGAGCATGGGTGTGCCGGAGCTGTGGATCATTTCTCCGGAGGCCCAGACCATCGAGGTGGTCCTACTCGAGAACGGCAAGCTCATCACACACGAAGTTCTTACCCAAGGCCAGCTTTCGCCCCGACGTTTTCCTGGTATTGCCGTTGAAGTAATGTCCATCTGGCCTGAGTGATGTTGCGTCTCTTCCCCGCGGTTCTGTTGGCTTGCCTCCCTGTACTCGCCGAAGATCTGGACAACCAGGTCAAGCGGGTGATCGACGCGTATGCACTCGTGGAGCAGAACGCGGCCGATCCGGTTTCCTCGGAGCAGGCGTTCTACCAGGGTGTGATACCTGGGATGCTGCGGAGGCTCGATCCGCACTCTGTGTTTTTCGATCCAACGCAATTCGAGCAACTCAGGCGGCTGGAGACGTCCACGCAGAAAGGATTCGGCAGCGTGGTCTCGGTTCTTCCGGGGCGGGTGATCGTGCTGCAAACATTCCCGGGGACCCCGTCGGCAAAATCCGGTATGAGCCCGGGCGATGAGATCCTCTCAATCAATAATTACCGGCTCGACCGGCTGGACCTGGACCAGTTGGTGGGTCTGTTGCAGCAGTCCAAGCAGCAGCCCGCGCACCTGGTGATCCGGCGTCCTGGAAGCCTGCGTCTACTGGAATTCACGCTGACGCCGGAGGAGATGCAGTCGCCGAGCGTCGAGCGGGCCTTTTTGCTGAAGCCGGGCGTGGGCTACCTGCGCGTATCCAGTTTTGACGAGAAGACAGGCGCGCAGATCAAGGAAGCAATCGAGGGTCTGGGCGGCAGGAAGCTGAAGGGGCTGGTGCTCGATCTGCGCAACAATCCCGGCGGCATGTTGACGGCGGCGGTGGAGACGGTCTCCTTGTTCTTGAAGCCCGGGCTGCCGATTCTGACCGTGCGTGGCCGCGCGGTTGCACAAAAAGAGGAAAAGGTTCCGGCGGATGCCGAACCGTACGACTTCCCGCTCGCGACGTTGATCAATGGAAAGAGCGCGAGCGCATCGGAGATTGTGGCGGGCGCGCTGCAGGACCATGATCGGGCGGTCATCGTGGGGGAGCCGAGTTTTGGAAAGGGCCTGGTGCAAAGTGTTTTTCCGCTGGCCGATTCCACGGGCCTGGCTTTGACCACGGCGCTCTATTACACGCCCAGCGGCCGCTCCATTCAGAAACCGTTCGATGCTGCGCAGTTCGAACTCGGCGCAACGGCGGCGCATCCGAATGCGAAGTCGGATTTTCGCACCGACAAGGGCCGGCTGGTGCGTGGCGGAGGCGGCATCATGCCGGATGAAGTGGTGTATCCGGCGGACGTATCGCGCTTCAAAGCGGTGATGGAAGCCAGCGGCGCTTTCACTTCGTTCGCCACTGAATACGTGCAGAAGCACAAGGTGACCGAGCGGTTCGAGGTTACGCCCAGCCTGTTGGACGATTTCCGCGTTTACCTTGCGGACCGGAGGATTGAGCCCAGTTTGGCGGAGTGGTCGAGCGAGCAGGACTTCATCCGCAATCGTCTCAAGACGGAAATTTTCAACCAGACGCTCGGCGTGGCCAAAGGCGATGAGATTGAGGCGCAGCGTGACCCGCAGATCCAGCGCGCCGTGCAGTTGATCTCGGGCCGCCTGAACACGGCGAGCTTGGAACGCTGACCTCGATGGCATAATGTAACGCGGAGGTTTTTTATGGCGACCATGCTGTCTGCCGAGCAAGAGACCAACCCGTGGCTGGCGGCGGAGGCGCGCTTCGATGAGGCCGCGGAACGGCTCAGTCTCGACGATGGCATGCGCAAGGTGCTGCGCAGCCCGACCAAAGAAATCACGGTCCACATTCCGGTGCAGCTGGATGACGGGCGGATTGAAATATTCACCGGCTATCGCGTGCAACACTCCATCGCGCGAGGCCCGGGCAAGGGCGGCATCCGTTTTGGTCCCGATGTCACGCTGGACGAAGTTCGGGCGCTGGCTTCGTGGATGACGTGGAAATGCGCGGTGGTGAACATCCCGTTCGGTGGGGCCAAAGGCGGCGTGATCTGCGATCCCAATCTGCTTTCGGATGGCGAGCTCGAGCGCGTGACGCGCCGTTATACGGCAGAGATCATCGAATTCCTCGGGCCCGAACGCGACGTGCCGGCGCCGGATGTAAACACCAACGATCGCGTGATGGCGTGGATCATGGATACCTACTCCATGCACGTGCGGCATACGGTGACGGCGGTGGTGACCGGGAAGCCGCTGGATCTGGGCGGCTCGCGCGGCAGGACGGAGGCCACCGGACGAGGCTGCATGATGGTGACGCTCAAAGCGCTGAAGAAGCTGGCGCTCGAGCCGGCGGCAACGCGTGTGGTGATTCAGGGATTCGGCAATGTGGGGGGAATGGCCGCGCGGCTGATGGCGCTGGCGGGCTTCCGGATTGTCTGCATCATCGAGTACGACTGCGCGATCTACAATCCGAACGGACTGGACATTGCGGCTCTGGGGGAACATCGCAAGGAGACAGGGTCGGTGAAGGATTTTCCCGGCGGCGAGAACCTGGACCGGCACGAAGCCTTGTTTCTGCCCTGTGAAGTGCTGCTGCCGGCCGCCACGGAGAACGTGATCACGTCGGCTAACGCAGACCGGCTACGGTGCCGCATTCTGTGCGAAGGCGCCAACGGGCCGACTACGCCGCTGGCGGACGAGATTCTGCGCGACAAGAAGATCTTCGTGATTCCGGACATTCTGGCCAATGCCGGCGGCGTGACGGTGTCGTATTTCGAATGGGTGCAGGACCGCCAGGGTTTCTTCTGGAACGAGGAGCTGGTGAACAAGCGTCTCGAAGAAATCATGGTGAATAGTTTTGACGCGGTGGTCAGCTATGCCGAAAAACACGGGGTGAATAACCGGACCGCGGCGTATATGCTGGCGCTCGACCGTGTCGCGTTTGCCATCAAGCTGCGCGGCATTTATGCCTGAGAGAGAAGAACCCTTGCGCTGGTTCTGCATTCCCGCGTCGAAGCTGTGACCAATGGCTGCTGACGCCACCACGCCGCTGATGCGGCAGTACAACTCCATCAAGCAGCAGGTGCCGAATGCCCTGCTGATGTTCCGGCTGGGGGATTTCTACGAGTTGTTCTACGAAGACGCCGTTGTGGCATCGCGGGCACTCGAAATCACTCTAACCTCCCGCAACAAGGAGAAGGGTGCGGCGATTCCCATGTGCGGCGTGCCCTACCACTCGGCGGAGAGCTACATCGCGAGGCTGATTCAGAAGGGGCACCGTGTGGCCATCTGCGACCAGATGGAAGATCCGCGCGTCGCGAAGAAGCTGGTGAAGCGCGAGCTCACGCGCATTGTCACGCCGGGTACGGCGACCGATGCGCACCTGCTTCGCTCGCACGAGAACAACTATCTGGTTTCGGTGGCGTTGAACGGCGAACGAGCCGGCGTGGCGCACGTAGACGTTTCGACCGGTGAATTTCGCGTGACGGAGGTGGAACCCTCCGAAGCGGTCACCGCCATAGAGCAATTGGCCGCGCGCGAGGTGCTGTTCCCCGCGGATTTGCCGCTGCTGGCTCCGGAGGACAAGGGCCGCCGCTTCTTGCGCACCGAAGCGGAGAGCTGGACGTTCAGCCTCGATTACGCGGACCGCACGCTGCGAGAACACTTCAAACTGCTTTCGCTGGATGGCTGTGGACTGGCATCGCGGCACGCGGCGGTCTGCGCGGCCGGAGCCATTCTGCACTACCTGCAGGAAACACAACGCGCGGCACTGGACCATCTCGACCGGCCGTCGTATTACGACCGTGGCGAAAGCATGGTGCTCGACGCGGTGAGTGTGCGCAACCTGGAGCTGGTGGAACCACTGTTCGCGGGTGAAGGCGCGACGCTGCTCGCGGTGATCGATCAGACGCTGACGGGCATGGGAGGGAGGCTGATGCGGCGGCGCTTGCTTGGCCCATCGCTCGATCGCGAGGAGATCGAGGCGCGACTCGAGGGGGTCGGCGATCTGTTGGGCGATGCGATAGTTCGTGCCGGGATCCGCGGCGAACTAAGCGCGGTGCTGGATCTGGAGCGATTGCTCGCCAAAATCACAATCGGCTCAGCAGGGCCGCGTGAACTGCTGGCGCTGGGCCGGTCACTGGAGAGGATTCCGGTTCTGAGAAAGACGATCGAAAGCCGCGGCGCCGCTCGCCTAGCCTGCATCCATCAGCAACTGGACGAGGTGCCGGAGGTTCGCGATCGGATTCTGAATGCGATCGCTGACGCACCGCCGGTGAACATCGCGGATGGCGGCGCGATTCGCACGGGCTACAATGCCGAGCTCGACGAATTGCGCGACCTGCGGCAGAACGGCCGCCAGTACATCGCGCAGATTGAATCGCGCGAGCGAACGCGCACCGGCATTCAATCGCTGAAAGTGCGCTTCAACAACGTCTTCGGCTATTACATCGAAATTTCCAAAGCGAATCAGCACCTTGCGCCCGCCGACTACGAGCGCAAGCAGACGCTGGTGAATGCCGAGCGATTCACCACGCCGGAGCTGAAGGACTACGAACGCAAGGTTCTGGATGCCGAGGAGAAGATCCTCACGCTGGAACGAGAGCTGTTCGGCGAAGTGAGATGCTTCGCCGCGAACCAGGCGCAGCGTATCCGCGCGACGGCGGCCGCGATTGCAGAACTGGACGCTACTGCTGCGCTGGCGGAGGTAGCGGCGCAGAACGGATACACGCGTCCGGCGTTTTCCGAAGATAGTTCCATGCGCATCATGGCGGGACGGCACCCGGTGATCGAGAAACTGGCGGACCAACTCGGGGCCGATACCGGCAGGTTCATTCCCAACGACCTGTACCTGAATTCGGACACCGATCTGATCGCCATCATCACCGGGCCGAACATGGGCGGCAAGTCCACCTATCTGCGGCAAGCCGCGCTGATTGCCATCCTGGCGCAGATGGGCTCGTTTGTTCCGGCGGATTCAGCCAGCCTTCCGATCATCGACCGGATTTTCACGCGCATCGGCGCTTCCGACAACCTGGCGCGCGGCCGCTCGACCTTCATGGTCGAGATGACGGAGACGGCGGTCATTTTAAACACAGCGACAGCGCGCAGCTTCATCGTGTTGGATGAGATTGGCCGCGGCACCGCGACGTATGACGGCTTGGCGCTGGCATGGGCGGTGATCGAACAGATCCACCAGCGCACGCGCGCGAAGACTCTGTTCGCAACCCACTATCACGAGCTGACGGAACTGGCGGAACAGCTCGATGGCGTGCGGAATTTGCGAGTGTCGGTAAAAGAAGCCGGAGACCACATCATTTTTCTCCGAAAAGTGGAGCCGGGAAAGGCGGACCGCAGTTACGGGATTGAGGTGGCGCGGCTGGCCGGGCTGCCGCTGGCGGTGATCGAGCGGGCGCGTGAAGTTCTGCAATTACACGAACGGAGCGAGCACGAGGTGACCGAGGAGCTCGCACCGCGAACACACGAGCCTGTCCAAATCCGCCTGTTCGAGCCCGTGGGTCACGGCATGGCAGAGCGCATCCGCAACCTAGAGATCGACGAACTGCGGCCCATCGAAGCCTTGCAATTGTTGCACGAACTGCAACAGGAGTTGAAGCGCTCTTGCGAGTAGCCGGGATCATGAGCGGCACGTCGCTCGACGGAATCGATGTGGCGATCGTGGATATCGAGGGGCGACGCATCCGGCCGGTAACGTTTCGTTCGACGCCCTATCCCGACGCGGTGCGGAAAGCGATCCTTGGCATTTCGAACGCGACCACGACGACGGCGCAGATCGCGCGGCTGCATTTCCTGCTGGGAGAGCTTTACGCGCGAGCGGTGCGGGAGACCATCCGCCGCAACCACGTTCGGGGAGTCGAGCTGATCGGCTGTCACGGGCAGACCATCTACCATCAGGGGGAGCGCGAAGCGTTCCTTGGCAAGCGGGTTGCTGCGACCGTGCAGATCGGGGAGGCGGCCGTAATCGCAGAGCGGCTTGGCGTGCCCGTGGTTTCCGATTTTCGTACTCGTGATATGGCGGCCGGAGGCAAGGGCGCGCCGCTCGTACCCTACGTGGACTATCTGCTCTTCCGTCACGCCAGGCGCGGGCGTGTGGCGTTGAACATCGGCGGGATCGCCAACATCACGGCCATTCCGCCGCGAGCACAACCAGGCGACGTGTTCGCGTTCGACACGGGGCCGGGCAACATGGTGATCGACGCGTTGACGGCGGAGTTTACGCGAGGGCGCCAGCATTTCGACCGCAATGGACGCTTGGCGGCGGGCGGTAAGGTGAATCGTGCGCTCCTTGACACTCTGCTGGCGGACCCCTATTACCGGCAGCGGCCCCCCAAGACGGCGGGGCGCGAGCAGTACGGCGCAGAATTCAACGCCAAGCTGAAACAGACGGAACTGCCGCTCCGCGACCTGATTGCTACGTCAACCGCGCTCACAGCGGCGGCGATTGCGAGCGGAATCGAGCGCTTCGTGAGGCCGAGGATGCGAGTGGATGAGATGATCGCCTCCGGCGGCGGCGTTCACAATGCGACTCTGATGGGGTACATGCAGGCGTTTCTGCCGGACGTTCGCATTGCAAGGTCGGATGAGTACGGAATTGACGCCGATGCCAAGGAGGCAGTAGCGTTTGCGGTGCTGGCGTATGAGACCTGGCGTGGGCGGCCGGCCAATCTGCCTTCGGCGACGGGTGCAACGCGGGCAGTGGTGCTCGGTAAGATCACCCCGGCATAGCAACTTTTCGCGCGACGCCGGGTTTCGAGAAGATCCATGCGTGTACGCGCGAGCTTGGCGGTGGGTGCATTGATCGTGGCGGCCCTCGCGCTGCGGGCGGCGGTCGGCCATCGGGATACCGGCACGCGAGCCGCAAGTTTTCGCTTTGACGGACGCCACCGCTCGTACCTGTTCCACCTCCCGGCCGGCAAACCACGCGGTGGATTGCCTCTCGTGATCGTGCTGCATGGCGCTGGCGGCCAGGGCCGCGGAATGGAGCGGCTGAGCGGGCTCAGTCCTGTAGCCGACCGTGAAGGGTTCGCCGTCGCCTATCCGGACGGGATCTGGCGGCAATGGAACGACGGCCGCGGCAAAATTGCCTTCCCGCGAACTGATGATGTCGGGTTCCTGCTCGCGATGGTGGATCATCTGGCGAGCGATGGCATTGTGGACCCGCACCGGGTTTACGTGGCTGGGATTTCGAACGGCGGCATGATGGCGCAACGATTGGCATGTGAGGCATCGGACAAGATTGCAGCAGTCGCTTCGGTCGCCGCCACGCTGCCGGAGAAAGTCGAGCACGAATGCCAGCCGCAACGGCCGGTTTCCATGCTTTTCATGCATGGGACCAAGGACCCGCTGGTGCCGTACCGAGGTGGCATGATCACCTCTCCGCACGGGATGCCCACCGGCAGCCGCGTGCTGTCGCTGGATGCGACGGCGCGCTTCTGGGCAGAGCGGAATGGCTGCGCCTCGTCTCCGGAGTCTGCCGCACTGCCCGACCGGGCGGAGGATAACCTGCCGGTCCGGGTGAGCCGTTACGTTTCGTGCCGGGATCACGCTTCGGTTGAGGCCTACACCATCGATGGCGGCGGGCACACCTGGCCGGGTGGCCTGCAATATTTGCCGGTGTTTGTGATCGGCAAGACCAGCCGGAACCTGAATGCAGACGAGACGATCTGGCAGTTTTTCAAGCGCGCGTCGCGGTGAACGGTCGGTGGTTGCCACCGTCCCATAAATATGGGACAGTGGGTTCGTGAAGACGACCTTGGAGATTCCTGATTCGGTGTTCCGCCGTGCGAAGGCTCGTGCGGCGGAGCGGGGCATTCCACTGCGCCAGTTCGTCACGGAGGCCGTCGAAGAGAAGTTGAACCTCAGGGGCACCGGTTCGAAGCCGTGGATGCAGATGGTAGGAGGACTACAGCATCTCAGCAAGGAAACCGCTCGTATCAACCGGCTAATTGAGGAAGAGTTCGAACGAATCGAGCCGGAAGACGAAGCGTGATTCTCGATACGAATGCGCTATCTGCGGTAGCCGACGCGCACCCGGGTGCGGCCGCGGAGTTCGCAAAAGCTCAGTTCATTGCAATACCTGTCATCGTTCTGGGCGAGTTCTGGTTCGGGATCAAGCAGTCCCGGCGCCACCGGGAATACGAACACTGGTTAGCGGGAAGCCTGGAGTTTTGCCGGGTTCTTGACGTCAGCACGGAGACCGCTATGCGTTACGCAGAGATTCGAACGGAACTGAAGCACACTGGTACGCCGATCCCCTCAAATGACGCCTGGATTGCAGCCCTGTGCCGCCAGCACAATCTTCCGGTGCTCAGCCGCGACAGACACTTCGACTGGGTAAAGGGAATACGGCGTGTCGGGTGGTGACTGAACTTAGCTGCCGGCCAGCGTGTTGATCGACCCTTCCCGCTTTCCCTCGAATGCCCCGATCGCCGGCCGTTGTTTCAGGATGTAGCCCAACTCGTCGACGCCATCGAGCAGGCACTGTTTAGCGAAAGAGTCCACGGGAAACTCGACGGCGCGGCCGTCCGGCAAGGTGAGCGTCTGGGCGGCAAGATCGATTTTGACGCGAGCTTCCGGGGTCCGTGCCATAGTAGCGAACAAAGCCTCGTGCACATCGGGCGGCACCACGACCGGCAGCAGAGAATTTTTCAACGCGTTACCGCGGAAAATGTCGGCGAACGAAGTACTGATCACGGCGCGAAAGCCGAATTGCGTCAGCGCCCACGGGGCGTGTTCGCGCGAGCTGCCGCAGCCGAAGTTATCGCCCGCCAGCAGCACTTCAGCTCCGCGGGCCTCGGGCCGGTTCAGGATGAAATCCGGCTTGGGCTGGCCCTTGTCGTCGTAGCGCCAGTCGTAGAAGAGCTGCTGGTCGAGACCCTGCTTTGAAGTGGTTTTCAGGAATCGCGCCGGGATGATCTGGTCGGTATCGACGTTGTTGACCGGAAGAGGAACGATCCGGCTTTCGAAATTCGTGAACGGCTTCATAGGAGCGTCCTCACATCGGTCACGACGCCTGTGACCGCGGTGGCGGCGGCAGTGAGCGGACTGGCCAGGAACGTGCGGCCGCCCTTGCCCTGCCGGCCTTCGAAGTTTCGATTCGAAGTGGAGACGCTGTATTCGCCCGGCTCCAACTGATCGCCATTCATGGCAATGCACATGGAGCAGCCCGGCTCGCGCCACTCACAGCCGGCGGCACGGAAGATTTCGGGCAGGCCCTCGGCTTCAGCCTGACGTTTCACGTCCTGGGAACCCGGCACCACCATAACGCGAACCTTCGGATTCACCTTGCGGCCCTTCAACAGCGAGGCCGCGGTGCGCAGGTCCGAGATGCGTGAATTGGTGCAGCTTCCAATGAACACAACGTTCACCGGCCTGCCGAGCAACGGTTTCCCGCCTTCGAGTCCCATGTAGCGCAACGCCTTCGCGACGGACTCGCGCTCGAGAGGATCGGGAATGGAGGATGGGTCGGGCACCGCCGCGGTGATGGGAATGCCCATGCCGGGGTTGGTGCCATAGGTGATCATGGGTTCCAGGCGATCGGCGTCGATGGTGATCTGCTTGTCGTAGACCGCGCCTTCATCACTGGGAAGCCGGCGCCAGCGCTCGAGCGCGGCATCCCAGGCGGCGCCTTTTGGCGCATGCCGGCGCCCGGCGATGTATTGGAACGTTGTCTCATCGGGCGCCACCAGCCCGGCGCGCGCGCCGCCTTCGATGGACATGTTGCAGACGGTCATCCGCTGCTCCATCGAGAGCGCGCGAATCGCCGGCCCGCCATATTCGAGAACGCAGCCCGTGCCGCCACCTACGCCGATCCGAGCAATCAATCCGAGAATGATGTCTTTGGCTGTGACACCGTTCTTGAGCGTGCCATCCACGCGCACGTGAAAGGTTTTGGATTTTCGTTGCAACAGGCATTGCGTGGCCAGCACGTGTTCCACTTCGCTGGTGCCGATGCCGAATGCGAGAGAGCCGAACGCGCCGTGTGTCGCGGTATGGCTGTCACCGCACACCACGGTCATGCCAGGCTGAGTCAGACCCAGCTCCGGGCCGATCACGTGGACGATGCCCTGCTGCGTGCTGTGAATGCCATAGCACGGGATTCCGAAATCGCGGCAGTTCTTCTCGAGTTGCGCGAGCTGATTGGCGGCGATGGTGTCCACGATGGGAAGCGAGCGGTCCGTGGTGGGGATGCTGTGGTCCGCCGTGGCCACGGTCAGGTCAGGCCGCCGCACTTTCAGGCCGCGCTCACGCAGGCCCTGGAACGCCTGCGGCGAAGTGACTTCGTGCACCAGGTGCAGATCGATGTAAAGCAGCGTGGGCGCGCCCGGCTGCTCGTGCACCAAGTGCGCATCCCAGATTTTCTCAACAATGGTTTTTGGCTTACTCATGAATCTAACCGGTCGCCACGCAAACGGCTTCGCCAACCTGCTCCGTGGTAGCGGGGCTTCCCGCAGGCTTCAGGTCCGCGGTTACTCTACCCGATTCGAGCACCGCTTCGATAGCGGCGTTCACCGCCGCGGCTTCCTCTTTTAATCCGAAACTGTATTCAAGCATGGCGGCAACGGAACCGATCGCGCCCAGCGGATTGGCTTTGTTCTGACCCGCGATGTCCGGCGCCGATCCGTGCACCGGCTCGTATAGGCCCACCCAGGCGCCCGAGGGTTTGCGGTCGCCGATCGACGCCGAGGGTAGCATGCCAATCGATCCGGCCAGCACCGCGCCCTCATCACTCAGGATATCGCCGAACATGTTTTCCGTCAGCAGGATGTCGAAGCGCGTCGGATTCAGCACCAGTTGCATGGCGCAGTTGTCCACCAGGATGTGGTCCAGCGCGACATCCGGAAAGTCGCGCGCGATCTCGGTGACTACGCGGCGCCAGAGCTGGGAATTCTCGAGCACGTTGGATTTGTCGACGGAGGTGACTTTCTTGCGCCGCCCGCGCGCCAGGTGAAACGCCATGCGGCTGACGCGCTCGATTTCGGCCCGCGTGTACACCATGGTGTTAACCGCGCGCGTTTCGGCGCCGTTCCCGGTAATGCCACGCGGAGTGCCGTAATAGATGCCCCCGGTCAGCTCGCGGACGATGATCATGTCCGTGCCCGCGACGCGATCATTCTTGAGCGGAGAGGAATCGAGAAGGGCCGGATATGCGCGCACGGGCCGCAGATTCGCATAGACGCCCAATACCTTACGGATGCCCAGCAGCCCCTTCTCCGGCCGCTTTTCCGGTGGAGCATTGTCGAACTCGGGCAACCCGACGGCTCCCATGAGAGTCGCGTCGGCCTCGGAAGCGAGCTTCGCGGTCTGGTCAGGAAGCGGGCTGCCCGTTTTGTGAATTGCGATGCCGCCCAGCAGGCCTTCGGTCAGCCGCAGCGTGTGATTCCACTTGCGCGCCACGTGCTGCAGCACCCGGACGGCTTCGCGCGTGACCTCGGTGCCGATGCCGTCTCCGGGCAGAACAAGAATCTCTAAGTTCATCCTGATGGAACCGTTTTGCAGCCGGTAGTTAGTGTTGAGACTTCAGTCGGCGGCCTTCCGCATCACCTGTGACTGTTCGATCAGCGCGATGATCTCCTCATTCATCACGCCTTTTTTTCGATCGGCCAGGGAGGTGAAGCGATGATAGAGGTTATCCAGCTCTTCGCGGTCCAGCGAGAACCCGAGATCCTGACAGCGCTGGCTAAGCGCGTGCCGCCCGCTGTGTTTGCCGAGCACGAGTTTGCCTTCGGGAACTCCCACGCTCCTAGGATCGATGATCTCGTAGGTGCCTTTGTTCTTGAGGTAGCCATCCTGATGAATGCCAGCCTCGTGCGCAAACGCGTTGCGACCCACAATGGCCTTATTGGGCTGAGGGCCGAAAGTGATGAGGGAGCTCAGCAATTCGCTCGCGGAGTATAGGTGCTCGGTATTGATTCCGGTCGAGTACGGATACATGTCGTTGCGCGTCTTCATCACCATCACCACCTCTTCGAGCGAGCAGTTGCCTGCACGCTCGCCGATGCCATTGATGGTGCACTCGATCTGACGCGCGCCGGCTTCCACCGCCGCCAGAGAGTTGGCTGCCGCCAGGCCCAAGTCGTCGTGGCAGTGCACACTGACAATCGCGCAGTCCCCAAGCGCCCGGACGATGCGGCCAATGATCGCGGCGTATTCTGCTGGCGTGGAGTAGCCAACCGTGTCGGGGATATTTACAGTGCGGGCGCCTGCGGCCACCACGGCTTTGGAAATTTCTTCCAGAAACTCCGGATCGGTACGCGCGCCATCTTCGGCGGAGAACTCGACATCGTCCACATGCTCCCGCGCCAGTTCCACCGCCGCTACGGCCTCATCCAACACCTGCTGCTGCGATTTCTTCAGCTTGTACTTCAAGTGAATCTCGCTGGTGGCGATGAAGGTGTGGATGCGGGGACGGCGCGCATGTAACAGAGAACGAGCGGCACGCTCCACGTCCAGCGTGCAGGAGCGCGCCAGCGCCGCCACCCTTACCCAGGGGAATTCGCGGCTGATAGCGTCCACGGCTTCGAAATCGCCGTCGGATGCGATGGGAAAGCCGGCCTCGAGAATGTCCACGCCGAGCTCCACCAGCTTGCGGGCCATGCGGATCTTCTCGAATACGGTCATGCTGCAGCCCGGTGATTGCTCCCCATCGCGCAGCGTGGTGTCAAAGATGTATACGCGGTTGCTCATGATTTGGGTAAGCCGCCTATATATCCGCGGCCGGACCCGCGAGGGGTTACTCGAAAGGTCCGGCCAGGAATTTCGCCGGCCGCGACTACCGTTATTGCAGCGCAAACCGGTAGCTCAATTATCCGGGCGGCAGCATGATTTGGCAAATTTATAATGTTCATAGTATAAATAACTTCTTGTTATCATAGGCCAAAGCCATGGAGCTCTATCCGCTGCAGGTTTTCTTGACGATCGCCAGTGAAAAAAGTTTTTCCCGCGCGGCGGAGAAACTGCTGCGCACACAGCCCGCCGTATCGCTGGCCCTGCAGCGGCTCGAACTGGAACTGGGTGACAAACTAATCGACCGTTCCGCGAAAGAATTGGTCCTTACGGATGCCGGCCAAACCGTTCTCGACTACGCGCGGCGGTTTGAGAACCTAAAGCAGGAGATGGAAAACGCGCTGGCGGAGTTGCGCGACAACTCGGCAGGCCGGCTGACTGTCGGCGCCAACGAGTCGACGACGCTATATCTGTTGGGACACATTGAGCGTTACCGGAAGCTCTATCCCAAGATCAAGGTGCAGGTGCGGCGCAGCCTGTCGAGCAAAATTCCCGGCGAGTTGATTGACGGCAATCTGGAGTTGGGGGTTATCAGCTATGAGCCGGGTGATGCCCGGCTGGTTTCCTCCGTTCTCTACACGGATTCACTCGTTTTCGTGGTTTCCCCGCGACATCCATTTGCGAAGCGCCGAAGCGTTGCCATCGCCGATCTCGGGCGCGAAACCTTCATCGCTCACAATGTCATCTCACCGTATCGCGAGGTTGTGCTGCGCGAGTTCCAGCGGCACAAGGTTCCGCTTAACATGGAAGTCGAGATGCCTACCGTCGAGACGATCCGCCGGCTCGTGGAAGACAATCAGGGCGTGGCGTTTCTTCCGCGCATGTGCGTGGAGAAAGACCTGGACCAAAGGACACTGCGCGAAGTGAAGGTCAAAGAGATTCAGGTGGAACGGAAGATCCGGCTGGTGTATCCCTCGCGGCGCGCGCTGAGCCACGCAGCGCGGGCGTTCTTAGAGGTGGTTCGGTCAGGGTGAAATTAAGATCGCTTCCCTACACGATTCTGGGATGCTGTGTCCTCATTACCGATCTCCGCGCCGCGCGATCCTACGCGGCTTCGTTTTACCGTGATGTGCTGCCGATTCTCGAAAAGCGCTGTCAGGTGTGTCATCGTCCCGGTGAAGTTGCGCCCATGCCGTTGCTTACGTATGCGCAGACTCGGCCATGGGCGAAGGCGATCCGCGAAGCTGTCCTGCTGAAGAAAATGCCGCCGTGGTTTGCGGAGCGGGGATCTGGGGTCTTTTCGAACGACCGCTCGCTCAGCAGAGACGACATCGATACTCTGGTGCGCTGGGTCGATGCCGGCGCTCCGGAGGGTGATCCGAAAGACAGCCCGCCTTTGCGGCGCTGGACCGAAGGCTGGAACATCTCCAGTCCAGATGTCGTGCTCGGCATGCCAGCTGCATTTCCGTTGCCGGCGTCCGGCGATGTGGACTATCAATACATCGTCGTGCCGGCCGGTTTCTCCGAGGATAAATGGGTGCAGAAGGCGGAGTTGCGTTCCGGCAGCCGCGCGGTGGTGCATCACGCAGTGGTCTACATTCGTGAACCGAATTCTGCCTGGCTGCGCGATGCGAAACCAGGTGTGCCGTATGTCCCGCCCGGGCGCACGCCGCGCGAGCGTCTGCTGAACGGCAGCACCACGAGCGACATTCTGCTGGTCTATGCGCCGGGAAACGTTCCCGAGGAGTGGCCGCCCGGGCTCGCCAAGCTGATTAAGGCCGGCTCCGACCTCGTGTTTCAGATGCACTACACGCCGAACGGCCGCGTGGCTAGCGATCAGAGCCGCGTCGGACTCGTATTCGCGCGAACCCCGCCGGAGCGGCGCGTGATCACGCTGCAATTGGGTAACGATCGTTTCGTGATCCCTCCCGGCGTTCCGGATTACCGCGTGACCGCCTGGGGAACCCTGCCGAATGACGCCACATTGTTGAGCCTGTTCCCGCACATGCATCTGCGGGGCAAGAAATTCGAATACAACATTGTCGAACCCGGCGGCAAGCGCCGCACCTTGCTCAAAGTCAGCCCGTACAATTTCCACTGGCAGCTTTCGTACCGGCTTGCGCAGCCGCTCGAGCTCAAAGCGGGAACCGAACTCGAGTGTGTCGCCTACTTCGACAACTCGCGTAACAATCCGGCGAATCCGGACCCTGAGGATGCGGTCCGCTTTGGCCCTCAGAGCTGGGAGGAGATGATGATCGGGTTCTTCGATGTTGCGGTCGATGCGCGAACGGATAAGGCATCTTTTTTTGTGCGGCGCAGCCGTTAGTCAAACAACACGGTCCGGCATGACTTTTTGTTCAAAAATTACGTGGGCGGCGGCGCGCAATCCGACGGCGGCCGCAACGCTTCTGCGAACGCTCGGTTGTTTGTTGCCACGAAGTGTACGTGCATTTCTCGGAGGGCGATTCTTACTAATTGGGAATGTGCCAGAATAAAAAATAGATCCAGATAGCCGTTGAAGGTCCGGAAATAGACGACAGGAAACGCCGTGAATCCGAGAACCGTCTCATGTTTATGAGTCAGATTGTGTTGCAGGACCTCGCCTGCCAAGAGATTCTCCATGAATGATTCTCGGTCCCGTGCGGTAATGTATGGCCTGGCGGGGGCCGTGTTCGCCATCGATCGTCTGACAAAGTGGATCATTGAGACCCGCGTAGACGCCTTCGATACGCATGTTGTGATTCCGGGATTCTTTGACATCGTCCATTCGCAAAACAGCGGTGCAGCGTTTGGGCTGTTTGCGGACTCCAGTTCGGAATGGCGCACGGTGCTGCTGATTGGATTCTCCGTTGTCGCCCTGGTGGCACTCACGGTAATGTTATGGAGGACACCGCGCCTGGACCGAATGACCGCGACGGCGCTGGCGCTCATTCTTGGCGGGGCGCTGGGCAACGTGTTCGACCGCGTTAGGCTAGGTACGGTTACGGATTTTCTGCTGTTTTATATCGGACAGTACCAGTGGCCGGCGTTCAACGCCGCGGACAGCGCCATCGTCATTGGCAGCGGCCTGCTGTTCCTCGATTTCCTAAAGCCCAAGCGCCAGGCGGCGCGCACGCAAGATGTTTCCTGAAGTCTTTCACATTGGCGGATTCTTTCTGCCCACCTACGGCCTGCTGGTTGCCATCGCCTTTCTGATGGCCCTCTGGGTTGCGGGGAGGTTGGCTGCGAAGTCCGGGCTCAATCAGGAGTCCGTGCTCAATCTTGGCATCTACTGCGCGCTGGCGGGAATCGCAGGCGCAAAACTGCTCATGATTGCGCTCGATCCAACGATTCGTGACAACTGGCGCGAAATTTTTTCCCTCTCCACTTTGCAGGCGGCAGGCATCTTTTACGGTGGATTTGTGGCGGCGTTGGCGACGGCCATCGTATACATGGGGCGCAAGCGTCTGCCGGTCCTCAAGACCATGGATGCGTTCGCGCCTGGACTGGCAGTGGGACACGCCATTGGGCGCCTCGGCTGTTTCTCCGCGGGCTGTTGCTGGGGCGTTCCCACACGCCTGCCTTGGGCCGTTACGTTTAGAAACCCGCGCGCAAACCAGTTGGTCGGAGTCCCTCTGGGAGAGCCGCTGCATCCCACGCAGTTATATGAATCGCTCGGCGAACTGATCATTTTCGCAGTGCTTTATTTTCGGTTCTTGCGGCCTCACCGCGAGGGGTCGATTATCAGCTTGTATTTTGTGCTGTATGGAATGCTCCGGTTTCTGGTGGAGTTTGTGCGCTTTCACGACCAGCAATCGAATCCGCTCACCGGGCCTTTTTCAACCGAACAGTGGATCTCCCTGGCGCTGGTAGCGATTGGGCTAGGGTACTGGCTGTTCGCGCGGAACCGCCAGCGCGTAACCCAGGTAACCTCGCCCGCGGCGACGAACGCCGGTTAAGAGTTGCGTCCTCTCGCCGTGTTATCCTGATGCGCGCACGATGCCCCAACTGCGGCAAACCAAGCTTCCGAAAACCGAACGGATTTCTCCACAGCCCGCTGAGGAGCGCCATGAGCAGCCGGAAGCGCCGAAGCCCATCCGGGTCACGGCTCTCATCGTCTCGTACAATCGCGCCGGCATGCTGAGGCGTGCGATTGAGTTTCTAGAAAGATCCGAAGAACGCGAGAAGCTCGAAATTCTCGTGGTCGATAATGGCTCGACCGACGGGAGCGCGCAGCTCGAATCTGAGTTTCCGAACGCGCGCTTCATCCGGATCCCGCGAAATTTCGGTCTGACGAAAGCGCTCAACATCGGCGTGCGCAGCGTAACGAGTGAATTCGTTCTAATCCTTCACGAGGACACGGAAGTGTCACCCGATACCGCGCGCGTACTGTCTACGATCCTTGAGAATCAAAGTGACGTGGGCATTGCATGTCCGCTACTTGTGATGCCGGACGGTGCGCCGGGGCCGCAGGTCGCCGAACTACCCCGGCCCGGACGTACCGAGATTGCCTGGCGTCCGGCTGTTCCCACAGATGGCGAACAACCGGTCGAGTA
>Ga0335077_10001617_pt1 | contig 26821 bp, 24 predicted proteins | sample Lox_Sample_31_FD_207151 | JGI IMG/M metagenome (GOLD analysis project Ga0335077, IMG submission 207151) | Soil microbial communities from Loxahatchee National Wildlife Refuge, Florida, United States - Lox_Sample_3.1 | ecosystem: Environmental > Terrestrial > Soil > Wetlands | place: USA... | reverse complement strand
CTGCACTGCCCCGGGCCAATGCTGAAGGAACGAATTTGTTGGGTTCGCTCTGGTTTGCCGGAGAAGATTTCGCGTTGTTTTTTGATTGAGGCCCCATTTGGAGAAGGGGCCTCTGGCAATAGATTCCACAGCCACGCGGTTCCCGAAGGCGGTGTGTCTTAACGCTGCTAACGCTGCCCGTGTGCCCAAAAGGAGAAACGAGTATGCGACTGCTTGCGTTAGCAGGACTTCTCGCGGCGGCTTCGGGAAGCTGGGCACAGGAGCCCGGCTCAGTTCCTCAGGGACCAGAACCGCACGATCAAGAACAGACAACCGCGCCAACGCAGAAGCAGACCATCACCGTGCCGGCGGGAACCCGAGTTGGTCTGACCTTGACCAATCCGATCAGGTCGAGAGCGGCACGGAAAGGAGACGCCATTCGCGCGGTTACGTCCTTTCCCGTGACCGTGGGAACGCAAGTGGCGATTCCTGCGGGCACTTACCTTGATGGGGTGATTGACAAGGTTACAAAAAGAGGTCCTTCCGGGCGGGCTGGCCTGCAGGCGCATTTCACGCGAATGGTGTTTTCGAGCGGCTACAACGTCGCCTTGGATGGAGCGACCGCGCAGGCCAAAGCCGCGAATCCTGGCGCGAACCCATCCGAGTCCGTAGTTCCCGGCACTGCGGGTTTGGGAGGTGGTTTGACTAGCGGAGCGATGGCTTTCCAGCAACCTCCTCAGCCACCTCCTCCACCCAAACTCGGACCGAGCATTGGCCTTGTAACCGGAATCAGTGTAGGTGTGGCTGCCGCAGCGACTGTTGGGGCAATTCTCTTGGGGCGTCATCGAGCAGGGGACGTGCTCTTCGACGCTGGTTATCAATTCGACATGATTCTGGAGAATCCTCTCACGCTGGACGCGGAAAGCGTAGCCGCCGCCCTCAACGGCCCAAGCGCGCAATAATATTCACTGGGCCATTAAGTCCCTCAAAATGTCGCCAATACTCTTTTGTGGAGTGGGCAGCCTCGCTACCGCTTTTGCACGCTTGACCCTTTATTTTGCAAGCCTCAACAGGTGCTGAGGTTCCAAGGGATTTGTCATTCTCGGGTTGACCCACGGCGGAATAGCGTCAAGAATGTTTGCATCATGGCGCAAGAACTATCTGACAAAAAACTGGCTGTCTTGGGGACGGGAAAGCTCGGCGGCATCTTGTTGCGGGCCTACCTGAAGCAGGAACTCTTCTCGCCGAAACGCGTAGCGGCGACGGTAAAGCACTCAGAAAAGGCCGCGGCACTCGGAAAAGAACTCGGCGTTGCCGTAACGACGGACAATCGCAAAGCGGTTCAAGGAGCAGACATTGTCCTCGTAGGGGTCAAGCCGCAAGTCGTCGGCGAAGTGCTGAAAGAAATCGCACCAGAGCTCAGCGAGAAGACGTTGGTGATCTCGGTGGCCGCTTCCGTGCCTACCAACTACATCGAGCAGCACCTGGGCGGGAAAATTCCTGTAGTGCGCGCAATGCCCAATACGCCGTCGACCGTCGGCTGCGGTATGACCGGAATTTGCCGTGGCGCGCATGCCGGCGCAGAGCATCTCGAGATGGCGCGCGCGATGTTCAATGCCGTGGGCCGCACGGTAGTCGTCGACGAGAAAAACATGGACGCGGTGACCGGGCTTTCCGCGAGCGGGCCGGCCTTTGCCTACATCATTCTCGAATCGCTTGCTGAAGCTGGCGTGAAAGTCGGTTTGCCGCGCGACGTGGCGACTTTGCTCGCGGCGCAGACCATGAAAGGCGCAGCGAGCGTGGTGCTCGAAACCGGCGACCATCCCGCGTTGCTGAAAGATGCTGTCACAACTCCTGCCGGCTGCACTATCGATGGCATTCTCGAACTCGAAGAAGGCAAGCTTCGCGTCACGCTCATCAAAGCCGTCGTGAAAGCGACCGGCCGCGCCGGCGAATTGCTTTTCGAGAAGTAATTCACTCTTGAGCAACCCAATTGGTGGTAGGATGCTGCGCGTGAGGATGTCATGCCCAAGGAATACCTTCCGGTTCTAATCTACGCCGTGCTGGCGATGGCCTTTCCCGCAGTGACCATCGTTCTGGCGAAGTACATCCGACCGGACTCGACTTCCTACGGCGCAAAACTGAAACCCTACGAATGCGGTGTCCCGCCCGAAGGCGATTCCCGCGGCCGGTATTCCGTTCGCTTCTACATCATCGCCATGCTATTTGTCGTGTTTGACGTGGAAACCATGTTCCTGTTTCCATGGGCCATCCTGTATCGCGGCTGGGTGATGATGCACCTGGGATTGTTCGCCTTGGTTTCCATGTTCGTGTTCCTGGGGATTCTGCTCGTCGGGTATGTCTGGCTGTACAAAAAGGGCGCTCTCGAGTGGGCTTGATTGGCAAGTCTCATTTTGGTTCTACTTGGGCGCGCGCGATTCCCTAGTACTTAGGATTGACTAGGCTTTTGCCCTGTGTTAGAAACGCGGCGTTAGTTCGCGCATGAGTCGGGGCCTCGTTCGCGGCGATCGCACAGAGATGGGGGATCAAGCAGGTCGCAGCGAAGGTTTGCATCATCCCATAGTGCTTAGGGTCCATGGCCGACGAACCCAAGGAACAGCAAGCTCCTCCCGTACCGGCGGGCGATAAGCCCGCAGCAAGCCCATCTCCCCCATCCACTCCTCCGGCAAAAGCTGCGGAAGGCGCTACTCCAGCGGCTCCCAAACCGCCTGCGCCCCCAAAGGCGCCCGTCGTATTGCAGACTCCGCTGAACAATGAGCTTGTTGCGCGGCTCCGCACAAAATTTGGCACGGCAATCCTCGAAGCCATCGAGGATCGCAAACAGGCCATCATTCTCGTGGAACGCGCCCGCCTCGCGGAAATCGCTTTGCATCTGCGCGACGAAGAAAAATTCAACTTGCTAACTGACCTCACCGCCGTGGACTGGCCCAAACGCGAAAAACGTTTCGATATCGTGCTCAATCTCTATTCTTTCCCCAAGAACGAACGCTTGCGCGTGAAAGCCCACGCGGCGGAAGGCGAGAAGGTGCCCAGCGTCTTCGGCGTTTGGCCGACAGCGAATTGGCTGGAGCGCGAAGCGTTCGACATGTTCGGCATCGTGTTCAGCGGCCACCCGGATCTGAAGCGCATTCTCTTGCCCGATGGCTGGCAAGGCTATCCGCTGCGCAAGGACTACGACATCATTCAGCAGGACAACGCCTGGGTGAAAGAAAATCTGGGAATTGAGAGCGGGCAATAACGAGTATGGCGAGGACGACCGTCACGGAGAGCGGGGAGCAGCAGCACACGCTGTTGGGCGCCGATGAGCTCATCCTCAACATGGGTCCGCAGCATCCGTCCACGCATGGCGTGTTGCGCGTCAAGCTCAAGCTCGACGGCGAACGGGTTATCGGCTCCGAGTGCATGATTGGCTATTTGCACCGGGGCGTCGAGAAAATCGCAGAGAACCGCTCCTACCAGCAGTTCGCGCCCTACGTGGACCGCATGGACTATGTCGCCGCGGTCAGCAATGGTCTCGGATACTGCGAGGCCGTTGAGAAGCTGCTGGTGGTGGAAGCGCCGCCGCGCGCCAAAGTGATTCGAACCATCCTCACCGAACTTCAACGCATTGCCAGCCATCTCTTGTGGCTGGGAACGCACGCGCTGGACATTGGCGCGCTCACGCCAGTTTTCTACTGCTTCCGCGAGCGCGAAGAAATACTGAAAATCTTCGAGCGCTATTGCGGAGCGCGGCTGACCACCCACGCGTTTCGCATTGGTGGCCTGCAATACGAGGCGTACGACACGCTGGAAAAAGACGTCGAGCGCTTCTGCAAAGCGTTCGAGTCACGAATCAAGGAATATGAAGATCTGCTGACGCAAAACCGCATCTGGGTGGGCCGAACCAAGGGCGTGGGAATCCTGACCGCAGCCGACGCCATCGCCCTGGGAGCCACAGGGCCGGTAATCCGCGCCAGCGGCGTGAAGTGGGACATCCGCAAGGCGATGCCGTATGCAGCTTACGACCAGTACAAGTTTGAAATTCCCACGGGCAAAACCGGCGACACGTACGACCGCTACCTCGTGCGCATGGAAGAGATGCGCCAGTCGCGCCTCATCTGCCTGCAGGCCATCGAAAACATTCCCAGCGGGCCGATCATGGCAAAAGTCGGCAAAGTGCTGAAGCCGCCGCCGGGCGAAGTCTATCACTCGATTGAAGCTCCGAAGGGCGAGTTGGGCTATTACGTCGTGAGTGACGGGACGGTGCAGCCGTATCGCGTGCGCATCCGTCCGCCGTCGTTCGTGAATCTCGAGTCGTTCGACAGGATGGTTCGGGGGCACTTGGTGGCCGACGTCGTAGCGATCATCGGAACGCTCGACATTGTTTTGGGGGAAGTGGACCGCTGATTCAGGTACAAGGTTGGCGGCCGAAGTTCTTTGGAGAGACAGATCTGTGATGCAAGCTGTGATTCAGGCAACGTTGGATTTCTTGAAGGCCTGCTGGCAGCCGCTGCTTTGTGGCCTCGTCATTGTTGCCGTGCTTCCGCTCATCGCCGGCTACATCGTGCTCGTCGAGCGCAAATTGATGGCCGACATGCAAGCGCGCCTTGGACCTATGCGCGTCGGGCCGCACGGCTTGCTTCAGCCCATTGCCGACGCGGTAAAACTTCTCATCAAGGAAGACATCATCCCGCAGGACGCGGACAAGCTCGTTTTTTGGCTCGCTCCGGTGCTTTCCGTTGGCGCCGCGCTGCTTTCTCTTGCGGGTCTCGCCATCGGACCGGCGTTTCAAGTCGCCAAGGGCATTAACATTGGGATTCTCTTTGTCGTCGGCGTCAGCGCGATGGGAATTTATGGCATCGTGCTGGGCGGCTGGGCGTCGAACAGCCATTATTCGCTGATGGGTGCGCTGCGCAGTTCCGCGCAGCTTGTCAGCTACGAAACCGCTGCGGGGTTGGCGCTGGTCACAGGACTTTTGTTTGCCGGCACGTTGAACATTACATCCATTGTCGAAGCTCAGTATGACCAGGGCATCTGGTTTGGCCTGCTCGCGCCTGTCGCGTTTTTCACTTATCTAGTTGCTTCAATTGCCGAAACCAACCGCGCTCCCTTCGATCTTCCCGAAGCGGAGTCGGAACTGGTTGCCGGCTATATGACCGAATACAGCGGCTTCCGCTGGGCGCTCTACTTCCTTGGCGAATACACGAACATGATTGTCGTCGCGTCCGTCGCGACCACTCTGTTTCTCGGCGGGTGGCTCCGGCCATTCCCTCGCACCCACTGGCTCGATTTTCTCGATTTTCTGCCGGCCCTTTTCATGATTGTGGTTGGCGCTTATTGCGTGGTGCGCGTGCCGAAGCAGCCGGCTAAGGTGCAAAGCCTGTTCATGCTTGCGGTCGCCGGACTTTGTTTTGCCGTGGCCTTGGTGCTGCTCGCGCCCGTGGTGCTTCCGATGTTCCAGCGCTCGCTTGCACCCGTCGTGAAGCCTTTTTACGACGGCATTCTCGGCAGCTTCTGGTTCCTGCTGAAAGTCAGTGCCTACATCTATTTCTTCATGTGGTTGCGCTTCACCATCCCGCGGTATCGTTTCGACCAGCTCATGCGCCTCGGCTGGCATTTCCTGATACCGCTCTCCATCATCAATGTGCTGGTCATCGGCATCGCCATGATCGTTGGATCTTATTTGCATCTGGCGGGCGGCTGGCTGTTGCTGACCACCATCCCGGCGTCAGTCATTGCGCTGATTGTTGCCCTTTTTATTCTGTCGATTGAACAAAAGAGCGCTCCACCAGAGCAGGGGCGCGCGGCTTCGGATTCTTATGCTGGATAAAGTCATTTTCTACTTCTTCGCCGGCCTCGCGGTGATCAGCGCCGTGCTGACCGTGACGCGCCGCAACATCGTCCACAGCGCCATTTTTCTAATTACCGCGCTTCTTGCCACTGCCGGAATTTTTCTACAGCTTCGCGCCGAGTTTCTGTTCATCGCGCAGATCATTCTCTACGTCGGCGGCATCATGGTGCTTTTTATTTTCGTCATCATGCTCGTCAATCTCGACGTCGCCGTGCGCCAGATGCAGTTTGCGCGCCAGAAGTGGGTCGCGTTGCTGATTTCTCTCGCCTTGGCCGCGCAAGTGGGCCTGATGTTTTGGTCTGCTGGAAAGCTCCCCGGTCAGGGGCTGCCTGTTTCTGAGGCGGTGCCGGCAGCGCAACTGCCACCCAATTCGGAAGAAGTCGCCCGCAGTTTGTTTAGCTCGTACCTTCTGCCATTTGAAATTGCTTCGGTTTTGCTGCTCGTCGCGATGATCGGCGCCGTGGTCATGGCCAAGAAAAGGACTTAGACGATCCATGCTTTCGATCGAGCACTATCTGTTTCTCGGACTGGCGCTCTTCATTATTGGCGTCATTGGCGTGGTCACGCGGCGCAACGTCATCGTCGTGCTCATGTCCATTGAGCTGATTCTCAACGCCGTGAACATCAACCTCGTCGCATTTTCGCGTTTGTATGGCGACGTTGCCGGCCAAGTGTTCGCGTTGTTTATCATCGCCGATGCCGCCGCCGAAGCCGCGGTGGGCCTTGGCATCATCATTGCGTTTTTCCGCAACCGCGAAACGGTCCTCGCGGACGAAATGGATTTGCTGAAATGGTAGCGCCGCGCAACATTGCGAGCACAGAGGGCAAACCCGCATGACGCCCAGCGGCTATTTCGTGGAGCATCTCTGGCTCATCCCGCTATTTCCGCTGATCACGGCGGCGCTCATGCTTCTGATCGGCCGCCGCCTTCCGAACATCGCCGTCAGCGTGCTCTGTGTCGGTAGCGTTGGATTGTCCTTCATTTGCGCCCTCGGCGCCGTGCTGCAACTTGTGGCTGTGGCTCCCGAACATCGCTTCGCCCAGCAAATCCTCTTCGAATGGCTCACTCCTGGTCCCATGCACCTGAGCAGCGGCGGCAACATTACGTTCATCGCCGACTGGGGCTACCTCCTCGACCCGCTCTCCAGCGTGATGGTCCTCGTGGTCACCGGCGTCGGTTTCCTCATCCACTTCTACTCCATCGGTTACATGGGCCACGAAGGCGGCTACTACCGTTTCTTCGGCTACATGAATCTCTTCATGTTCTCGATGCTCACGCTTGTCCTCGCCAACAATCTCGTGATGATGTTCGTTGGGTGGGAAGGCGTCGGCCTCTGCAGCTATCTGCTCATCGGCTTTTATTTCTTGAGGCAATCAGCGACCAATGCGGGGAACAAAGCCTTTATCGTCAACCGCATCGGCGACGCCGGCTTCCTTCTGGGCATTTTTCTGCTCACAATGACTCTCAGCACCGTCCGCTTTACTTCGCAAGGCCTGCCGGATGCTGCGACCTCGCCCGGAATTGTGCAGGCACTGCACGGCGCTCTCGATGCGCATGCGCTTGCCTATGGAGCGCCGGTATTGACTGCCATTGCGTTGCTCCTCTTCGTTGGCGCGATGGGAAAATCCGCGCAAATCCCGCTTTACGTTTGGCTGCCCGACGCCATGGAAGGCCCCACGCCCGTTAGCGCGCTTATCCATGCAGCCACCATGGTCACCGCGGGTGTTTACATGGTCACGCGCATGAACGCCATCTATCAGCTTGCGCCGCTTGCCCTCACCGTCGTCGCTATCGTCGGTGTGGTCACCGCAATTTTTGCGGCCTCCATGGCCCTAGTACAAAACGACATCAAGAAAGTTCTCGCTTACTCCACGATCAGCCAGCTTGGCTACATGTTCCTCGCGCTGGGCGCGAGCGCCTTCGCCGCCGGAATTTTCCATCTGATGACTCACGCTTTCTTCAAAGCGCTGCTCTTCCTCGGCGCAGGCAGCGTCATTCACGCCATGTCCAATGAGCAGGACATTCAAAAGATGGGCGGCCTGTGGAGCAAAATTCCCATCACATCAAGAACCTTTGCGGTGGCCACTGTGGCCATCGCCGGAATTCCTCCTTTTGCTGGATTCTTCAGCAAAGATGAAATCTTGTGGCGCGCCTTTGAACGGCATTGGACTTTGTGGGCAGTTGGCTTCATCACCGCTTTCTTGACGGCTTTCTATATGTTCCGGCTCGCCTTTTTGACGTTCGCCGGTTACTCCCGGGCTGATGAACACACTGAAAAGCACATCCATGAATCGCCGTACACGATGACTGCCCCGCTGATGATTCTTGCCGTCCTCTCCTTCGTTGGCGGCTGGAGCGGTAGCTCTCGCTTTGAAAAATTCCTCGAGCCGGTCACCGCGCAAAAAAATACCTACCAAGTAGTCGGTGGCGTTACCGACATGTCAAAGGCAACTCCCCTGCTCGGACATGAGGGCCCGCTTGCTGCCACGACTCCCTATGCAGAACCGGGTCGCTCGATTGCTGAAACCTCCGAGAAGTCATCTCCGCTTGAGTATGTCTTGATGGGTCTATCGATTGTGATTGCCCTCGCCGGCATCGGGCTGGCCTATCAATTCTATTTCTCCAAGCGCATCGCGCCCGAACTCGTCGCACGCAAATTCCCTGGGCTCTACAACCTCCTCTTCCACAAATATTACGTGGATGAAATCTATGACGCAGCCTTCGTCAATCGCATCAAGGATCTCGGCACGGTGTTTGGCCGCTTTGACGCCAAGGTCATCGACGGCGTCGGCGTCGACGGCACCGGCTGGCTGGCGCGCTTCGGCTCCACTTTGTCGATGTGGTGGGACAAATGGATTATCGACGGCTTGCTGAATTTCGGCGCCAAGCTCACCCAGCTTCTTAGCTATCCGGTCCGGCTCGTGCAAACCGGAATGTTTTCGAGTTACGCCATGCTGATTTTGATCGGGCTGGCGATTCTGCTGGCGTATTACGGTCATCACATGCAGGTATTGCTGCGCAGCGCGCGCTGAGAGAGGCGGGGTATGGACTTCTTCGCGAATCACATCTTGAGCGTGGTGCTCTTCACGCCGCTAGTCGGCGCCATCTTGCTTCTCTTCGTTCCCCGCGAGAACGAAAACGCCCACCGCATCGGCGGCAACATCTTTGGCATCCTCGGCTTCCTCGTTTCGCTTCCGCTCGTTTTCAAGTGGAATCCCGGGCCTGAGCCGTTCACATTCCAGGAAGACGCCTCCTGGATTCCCTCCATCGGCGCTCGCTATCACCTCGGCATCGACGGCATCAGCCTCCTGCTCGTCATGCTCACCACCTTCCTCGGCATGATCGCGATTCTTTCTTCCTGGAGCGCCATTCACACGCGCACCAAGGAATACTACATTCTGCTGCTCCTCTTGCAGACCGGTATGATTGGCGTCTTCGTTTCGCTCGATTTCTTCCTCTTCTACGTTTTCTGGGAAGTGATGCTCGTTCCGATGTACTTCCTCATCGGCGTCTGGGGCAGCGACCGCCGCCTCTACGCCGCCATCAAATTCTTCCTCTACACCCTGGCGGGTTCCGTCATCATGCTCCTGGCAATTCTGGCTCTCTACTTCTACGCGCCTCTCCCCGCGGGCACCGCTCGCACTTTTGATGTTCCGACTCTTCTGGCCGCCGCGCAGCAGTTCCCCGATCCTCTGAAAGTCTGGCTCTTCTGGGGCTTCTTCTTCGCCTTTGCCATCAAAGTGCCGATGTTCCCGTTCCACACCTGGCTGCCCGACGCGCACACCGAAGCGCCTACCGCGGGCTCCGTCATTCTGGCCGGTGTCCTGCTGAAGATGGGCACCTACGGTTTCCTCCGTTTCTCGCTGCCGCTCCTGCCGGTCGATCCTGCCTTGCGGTCGAAAATCATCACCATCGTCATCGTTCTCTCGCTGATCGCCATCGTTTACGGCGCGCTCGTCTGCCTCATGCAAAAAGACATGAAGCGGCTCATCGCGTACAGCTCCGTCAGCCATCTCGGCTTTTGCACCCTGGGAATCTTTGCGCTCACGCCCAACGGCCTTTCCGGCAGCGTCCTCCAACAGATCAATCACGGCATTTCCACGGGCGCGCTCTTCTTGATCGTCGGCGTTCTCTACGAGCGCCGCCACACCCGCATGATTTCCGACTTCGGCGGCCTCGCCACGCCCATGCCGAACTTCGCCGCCATCTATCTCATCATCAGCTTGAGTTCGCTCGGCATGCCGCTTCTCAACGGCTTCATCGGAGAGTTCACCATCTTGCAGGGCGCGTTTCAGGTCAGCAAAGCATGGGCCGCCTGGGGCGTGCTCGGCGTCGTTCTTGGCGCCGCGTACTTGCTCTGGCTCTACCAGCGCGTCATGTTCGGCCCGGTCACGCAATTCGCCAATGAAAATCTTCCCGACCTGAATCTTCGTGAAATTGCCTGCCTCGTGCCTCTCGTCGTAATGGCCTTCTGGATTGGCATTTACCCGAAGCCATTCTTCGCCGTTATCGAGAAGCCCGTCGAAACCATCGTCAAGCAAGTCAATCCTAATTTTTACAAGACGCAGCAGGCAAAATTGCCCGCGGCGGATCTTCCCGCCGCCGTGGCGGAAGCGAAATAGCCCGTTCGCATGAACATTCCAATTCTCAGCCCGATCATTCATTACCTCCAGGGAGACGGCGCCACTATCCTTCCTGAGATCGAGCTCACCCTATTTGGTCTCGGAATCCTCCTCATCGATTTCACCATCGGGGTGAAAGAGAAATACTGGAACGCGGGTCTTGCGCTCGCTGGCACAGCGTTCAGCGGCTACACGCTGTGGCAATTGCGCGGGCAAGTCGCAGCCCGCGGCGAGTTCCAGGGATTCCACAATTCCGTCATCGTCGATCCTTTCTTTCTGTTCTTCTCCGCGCTTTTCCTGGCTGCCACCGCTATCGTCGTTCTTCTTTCCGTCAAATACATGGAAATCGAAAACGAGCAGGAGGGCGAATACTACGCGCTACTCCTCTTCGCCTGCATCGGCATGATGTTCATGGCTTCAGGCACCGACCTGATTGTCCTGTTCCTCGGGCTCGAAACCATGGCCCTCAGCTTTTACATCCTCACCGGATTTCTCCGCCGCGACAAGCGCTCCAACGAAGCTGCTATGAAATACGTTCTTCTCGGCGCCCTCAGCTCCGGAATCCTGGCCTATGGCTTCTCGTTTCTGTATGGTCTGAGCAATTCCACTAACCTAGGCATTATCGGATCAAAACTTCGGGATATCAGAAACCTGGCTCAGGTGGTCGCGGTCAGCCATTTGCCCGGGACCCAGGGCGAATCAATGCGGCAGCTCCTGCAACAGAGGTTGCCCATTGCCCAGAGTTTCGATCCCTTCGTCCTCCAGCTTCTCCCCATCCTCGCCTTCGTGTTGGTTGCCGTGGGCCTCTTTTTCAAGGTTGCCGCCGTTCCGTTTCATCAGTGGGCGCCTGACGTTTATGAAGGTGCGCCCACGCCGGTCACTACCTTCGTCAGCGTGGCTTCCAAGACCGCCAGCTTCGCGCTGCTCCTTCGGCTTTTCCTGTTCGGTTTTGGCGCCTCGCAGGACACTTGGCTGTATCTCGTCGCCGGGACGGCCGTTGCGTCGCTTACCTGGGGCAACCTCGCCGCGCTCACGCAGACCAACGTGAAGCGCCTTCTCGCCTACTCCTCGATCTCGCACGTCGGCTACGTGCTTCTCGGCCTCGTCGCTTGGAACGAAACGGCCCTTACGGGCATAGGCTACTACTTGCTGGCTTATGTCTTTATGACCGCCGGCGCCTTTGCCGTCCTCGTCGTTCTTCGCCAGAAAGGCCTGATCGGCGAAGAACTCGACGAGCTGAATGGCCTCTATCAGCGCAGTCCCGCTGCCGCGGTCCTGCTGCTAGTCTTCATGCTTTCGCTCGCGGGCATCCCGCCCACCGCCGGCTTCATGGGAAAATACTTCATTTTCCTCTCGCTCATCCAGACGCATCATCCCGTTCTCGCCGTTCTCGCCGTCCTCTACATCGTTCCCGCGCTCTACTACTACTTCCGCATCGTCGTGCACGCCTGGATGAAGCAACCCGGCGAAGCTCCGCGCCCGATCATGACCAACGCCCAGGCCGTCGCCCTCGGCGTCGCCGTATTTGTCACGCTTGCCGCCGGGTTGTATCCTGAGCCGTTCACGCGCCTCGCTCACTATGCCTTCACCTTCGGACCATAGACCGGACGAAACTCCACCGACAACACCTTCGAGCAAGAAATCCAAGGACTTTGCATCGCTTCCGGCTCTTGCTCTGGAACTCCCATTTACTATGGCTGGAGCGATGTTTGTGGGCGCCGCGATTGGCTATTTCCTCGATCGCTGGCTCCACACGAAGCCCTGGCTCACTCTGGTCTTTGGCGCTCTCGGGTTTTTCGCCGGCCTCCGCGAAGTCTTGCGCCGCCTGCCTGCCGGCAATGGAAACAACAGTGGTTGATTCGAACTCCGGCGCGCGAACCGAGCGCCGCATCGGCTGGCTGACCGTTCTCTTCGGTTTCACTGTCGCGGTCATCGTTGCGGTAATTCGCAGCAAGCCCTGGGCCCTCGGTCTCACTATCGGGACCGTCCTCGCCTGGCTCAACTTCCGCTGGCTCCGGCGCGGCCTCGACGCTCTGGTCGTCGCCTCCAAGGCCCAAGAAGGCCTCGAGAAACCCCGCGTGCCCCGTTCCACCTACTTTGCCGCTCTCTTCCGCTACGGCCTGCTGGCGCTCTCGGTCTATCTCATTTATACTTACCTGCACATTCCCCTTGGCAGCATGATTGTGGGTATGTGCGCTTTGGCAGCCGCGGCAATTGCCGCAAGTGTGTGGGAAATTCTTCGTCCGGTGGACTGACGAATGTCTGAACAAGCTTCTTGGCTGGCGCGGTTCGTAAACCACTACCTTGGGCCGGTCGCTCTTTCTTTGCTCTCGGCTTTGCACATTCAGCCAAGCAATCCCGAACTGCCCATCCCCGAGCACGTGGTCATGGCCCTCGTGGTTCTTGTGGTCGGCACGATTCTGGCGTTGATTCTTCGCCCCAGGCTTTCCGCCGAAAAGCCCGGTGCCATGCAGCAAATCGCCGAAACGCTTCTCACCAATCCTCTGGGCTTTGGCATCAAGGATCTTCTTGAGGAAAACGTCCACCACGGCGCCAGCAAATTCATTCCCTTTGTCGGCTCGATTTCCGTTTTCGTTCTGCTATCGAATCTGATGGGCGCGTTTCCCAGCAGTTTTCTGAAAGCGCCCACCGGAAATGTCACGGTTCCGCTCGCCTGTGCCTCTCTCACATTTCTTTATTTCAACTGGCAGGGTATCCGCCGCCTCGGTCTTGGCCACTACCTCCTGACCTTCGCCGGCTCGCCAAAGGATTTTGGCGCCTGGATCCTTGCGGTTTTGCTTTTCCCCGTCGAGCTGGTCAGCACCACCGCGCGCGTCTTGTCTCTCACCGTCCGTCTCTGGGCCAATATGTTCGCCAGCGACCTGATCTACGTGATTTTCCTGGGGCTGCTTGCGGGCGGCGCGAGCTTTGGCTGGAGCAAGTCGCCGGTCCTCGGCATTATTCTGGCAATTTTCCCAGCGACGATTCCCATTTTGTTCATTGGCCTGCACATCTTTGTTTCCGTGATTCAGGCCTACGTTTTCACGGTGTTGCCTTCCGTCTATTTGGGACTCGCGACTTCGGAAGAGCACTAATCGAGTTTCGGTTTGCCGCTTCAGTGTGAGCCCGGCTGCAAGGTGTCCGGGAACCACCTCCTGGCGGCACTTCACAAGGAGGCAGTGATGAAAAAGCAGTGGGTATGGGTGTTGATGGCACTTCTGGTGGTAACTCTGTTCGTGCCGGCGGCGTTCGCACAGGACCAGGCGGCCGCTGGGGGAGGCTATGGCAAGGCCCTTTCCGGGATCGCCGTCGGGTTCGGCATGGCGATCGCCGCGTTTGGTTGCGGTGGGGCGCAGGGCCGCATCGCTTCGGCGGCTTGCGAAGGCATGGCGCGCAATCCCGGCGCCGCGGGAGCGATTCGCGCGGCAATGATTCTCGGTCTCGTTTTCGTGGAAACCCTGGTGCTATTCACGCTGGCGATGATCGCCCTAAAGGTCTAAGAACTTCATCACTGCAGTATTCCGCGGCCCGGAGGCTTTCGCCTGCGGGCCGTTTTGTTTTAGAGCAGTGAATCGGAGGAAGGGCAAAAGCCAGTTAAGTGGTCTGGAATGAGTTGGTTGGCCGGCTTGGCGCGTTGATTTGAGAATGGACAGACGAACCGTAATGTAAATGATATTGTAATTCTATTTGCAGGGTAGAGTACTTTACGAGGTAGAACAAGCCGGATTAGTGGCCGAGAAGATCGGCGCGCAGGATGAAATTGATCACCGGGTTCGGGTACACGCCAAACAGAATCGTCCCGGCGAAAGTAATCAGCAGCACGAGATTCACGCCCACGGGGAAGGGCACGGGATTCAGCGCCGCACCTTCCGCGCTCGGCTCGCGCATGTACATGACCACGATCACCCGCAAGTAGTAGTACGCGCCAATCACGCTGTTGATGGCCATCAGCACGGCAAGCCACAGCAGGTGCGAATTTACCGCCGCCTTGAAAATATAAAATTTGCCGAAGAAGCCCGCCGTCACCGGCAGTCCCAGCAGCGACAGCAGGTACACGCTGAGCATCGCCGCGACGAACGGCTGCCGCTGCGAAAGCCCGGCGTAATCGTCGAGCGACAGGCTTTTTTCGCCCGCTCCGCCCAATTGCGAGACGATCGTGAACGCGCCGAGCTTCACCAGCGCGTAGCTGAGCAAGTAGAACAGCACCGCCGCGTACGCCGGCCCCGCGCCGCTGTTCGATTCGCTGGACATGGTGGTGACCGCGGCAAACGCCACCAAGATGTATCCCGCGTGCGCTATGGAGCTGTACGCCAGCAGGCGCTTCACGTTGGTTTGCACCAGCGCGCCCAGGTTGCCCGCGAACATCGTCAGCACAGCCAGCACCCAAAACGCCCAGAACCAGAACTGCGTCGCCGCCGGAACTGTCGCGAAAATCCGCAGCAGCAGCGCAAACGCCGCCGCCTTTGGGCCGGCGGAAAAGAGCGCGGTCACTGGCGTCGGCGCGCCTTCGTACACGTCTGGCGTCCATACTTGGAAAGGTGCAGCGGCTACTTTGAAGCCGAGGCCGATCAAAATCATCGCGAGGCCGAGCTTGAGCAAAGTGCTCGTTGTATCGGCGCTTGCCATTTGGTCAAGCAGGGTTGTGCCGGTCGCGCCATACACGAGCGCGATTCCGTACAAGAAAAATGCCGTCGCGAACGAGCCCAGCAGAAAGTATTTCATCGCCGATTCGCTGGACTTCAGCGCATCGCGCCGGTAACCGGCGAGGATGTAGCTCGAAATCGAGCTCATCTCGAGCCCGATGAACGCGGTCAGCAACTCCTGCGCCGACGCCAGCACGCCCATTCCCGCTGTGGCGAACAGCAGCAGCGCGTAAAACTCCGCGATGGGCAGCCGCTCGCGATCCAGGTACGGTCCCGCCGCCAGCACTACAAGAAACGCCACCGTCCCCACTAAAATCCGGAAAAAGAAGCTGAACGAATCCGATTGGATAAGCCCGTAAAAGCCCGGCCCGCTATTCATGAGCGCGAAGATCGCAGCCAGCGTTCCCGCGAGCGAGCCAATCAGCGCGAGCGCCGTGAAAAATTGCCGGCTGCGCACGAACGGCTGCAGCAGCATCGCAAGCACGCCAAAGCAGCACCAGAGCAGCTCCGGAAGCGTCCGGTAGATATCGATTGCGCGTGGAAGATGATCGGTCAACGCGTTCCCAGCCTTTCCATCGAAGCGGCTTGCGCCTCGCTCTCGCGTGTAGGGCCAGTTGGCGCTAGCTTCATTTCCTTTACAGGAGCTGTGGCTTCATACGGCCGCTGGGGCTCGATTTGCTCCATCACGGTTTTCGTGGCGATCTCCGTGCGGCGCGTGATGAAAGCCGAACCAATGCCCATCCAGAGCGTCACCACTGCCATCGTCGCCAGGATTCCTTTTTCCCGCCAGGAAGCGTCGGGCAACGCGCGGTTTTTCTCCACGGTGACTTCACCGAAGAACACCCGCTGATACGACCACAGCAGGTAGCAGGCGGAGAGAATCACGCCGAGCGCGGCCCAGGAAGCCCAGCCCCAGTGCCGCTGATACGTGCCCAACAAAATCAGAAACTCGCCGACGAACCCGTTTAGCATGGGCAGGCCGAGCGAAGAGAGCGCAACAAAAAGGAAAAACGCCGCGAGCTTTGGCATGGGCGTCGAAAGCCCACCGTAGTCGCTGATTTCAAAGGTGTGACGCCGGTCGTACAGCATACCGACGAGCAAAAACAACGCGCCCGTCGAGATTCCGTGCGCCAGCATCTGGAAAACCGCGCCCTGCATGGAAATATTGTGGAACGCGAAAATGCCTAGCACCACAAAACCGAGGTGGCTAACCGAAGAATATGCAACCAGCTTCTTCAGATTCGGCTGCACCATCGAAACCAGCGCGCCGTAAATAATTCCGATGATTGCGAGCAACGCCACCCAGCCAGCCGCGCGATGCGAAGCCTCCGGGAACAGCGGCAAGCAGAAGCGGATCATGCCGTACGTTCCGAGCTTCAGCAGCACGCCCGCCAGCATCACAGAACCGGCGGTCGGCGCTTCGACGTGCGCGTCCGGCAGCCAAGTGTGCAGCGGGAAGAGCGGGACCTTGATCGCGAACGCCAGGAAAAATGCGAGGAAAAGCAGCATCTCGGTTCGCGGGGCGCCGTAGAGCAAGCCATTCGCCATGGCTTGCTGAATTACCGGCAGATCGAACGTTCCCGTCGCGTTGTAGAGCCAAATGATCCCGACGAGCATCAAAATCGAGCCGGTCATGGTGTACAGAACGAATTTCACGGCGGCGTAAACGCGGCGCTCGTGGCCCCAGATGCCGATGAGCAACGCCATGGGAATCAGCATCACTTCCCAGAACACGAAGAACAGAAAGAGGTCGAGCGAAAGAAAGACGCCCACGACGCCGACTTCGAGCAGCAGCAACATCACGAAAAATTCTTTCACTCGGCGCTGGATGCTGTTCCATGACGCAAGCACGGAAATGGGCGTGAGGAACGTGGTCAGCAGGACAAGAAACATGCTGATGCCGTCCACGCCGACGTGATAGTTGATGGGCGGAGCGGTAATCCACTTCACGTTTTCTTCCAACTGGTAACCTGCGGCGCCAATCGGGACACCGGGCAGCATCAGCAGGGAAAAGAGAAATTCGGCAGTGGAGACGATCATGGCAATGATGCGGATGAATTTGTGGTCGTCGCCGCGCAACAGCAGCAACGCCAGCGAGCCCGCAACGGGGAAGAAGATCAGCACCGAGAGCAAATGTCCGCCGTGCAGCATCAGCGCACCATTTCCACAGCGGTTTTACTGGCGCTGGGCCAGAAGAAGATGACCGCGAGAATCACAATCGCGCCGACCACGACCCAAACGGCGTAGCTCCGCGTGTTTCCGGATTGCGAATGCCGCACACCGTCGCCAATCGACGTCGCACCGTGCGCGATTCCATTCACCGTGCCATCGATTCCCGCCACATCCGTTGCTTTCCAGAACACATTGGTCGAGAGCCAAACCAGCGGACGCACGACGAGAAAAGCATACAGTTCATCCACATAATATTTGTTCAGCAGTGTGGTGTATGCCGGCTTCATCGACTTGGCTAGTTCGTCGGCCTTGCCGGGCTTTGCAAGGTACATCCAATAGGCGACACCGATGCCGATGGCCGCCGCAATCACGGCCGCAAAGGCGAGAGTAAGTTCCAGGTTGTGTGCGGCTGCTTCGCCCAGCACCTCGGTCGATTCGCCCGCGCCGAAAACGGGGCCGAGAAACTTCGCGAAATAATCCGTTCCGCCGGCCAGCGCGGGAGCGGCGACCCATCCGCCAATCACAGAAAGAACTGCAAGCGCGACCAGGGGACCGAGCATGCTCCACGGCGATTCGTGTACGTGCACTTTGTGTTCGTCAAAGCGCGGCTTCCCGGTGAACGTTAGGAAAATCAGCCGGAACATGTAAAACGCCGTGAGTAGCGCTGTGAGCAAGCCGATGGCGTAGAGCGGCTTCCCGCCTTGAATTTGGTAGGCGCCAAGGAGAATCTGGTCTTTGCTGAAAAATCCAGCAAGCGGGGGGATGCCTGCAATCGCGAGCGTGGCGATGAGCATGGTCCAGAAGGTCCAAGGAATCTTGCCGGCGAGGCCACCCATCTTGTTCATGTCCTGCTCGCCACCAATGGCGTGAATCACGGAGCCTGCGGCAAGAAAGAGCAGCGCTTTGAAAAACGCGTGTGTCATTAGGTGGAAGATGCCAGCGCCAAATGCGCCAACGCCGCACGCCAAAAACATGTAGCCAAGCTGGCTTACGGTCGAATACGCAAGGACGCGCTTGATGTCGGTTTGCACTAATCCGATGGTTGCCGCGAAAAACGCTGTTGCGCAGCCCACCACCGCCACAGCAACCATTGCAGTTTCGGAATGCACAAACAAAACGTGTGAGCGCGCGACAACGTAAACGCCAGCCGTGACCATCGTTGCTGCGTGAATCAGTGCGCTGACCGGCGTTGGACCTTCCATGGCGTCGGGCAGCCAGACGTACAGCGGAAGCTGAGCGGACTTTCCCGTAGCACCCATAAAGAGCAGCAAGCAGGCCACCGTGAACGTGCCGAACTGGCCCCACGCTTCGTGACCCCATGCAGGATTCGCGGCTGCGTCAAAAATCGCGCGAAAATCCAGCGTGTGGAACGTTCGGAACAGCAAAAACATTCCCAGCATGAACCCGAAATCGCCGATGCGATTGACGATGAACGCTTTCTTGCCCGCGTCCGACGCGGATTTCTTCAGAAAATAAAATCCGATGAGCAGATAGCTCGAGAGCCCCACACCTTCCCATCCAACGAACAGCAGAGCGTAGTTCGCGGCCAGCACCAGAATCAGCATGAAAAACATGAACAGATTCAGAAAGGAGAAAAAGCGGTAGTAGCCGCCTTCGTGACCCATGTAGCCGACGGAATAGATATGAATGAGCCAGCCGACCCCAGTCACGACCAGCACCATGACCACGGTGAGCTGGTCCATCTGCAGATCAAAGCCGCCGCGGAAATTGCCGGCAATGATCCAATCAAAATATTGTTTATGAACGAACTGCTGGCCATTCGCGAAAAATTCGCGGACCGCTTCGAGAGCGAAGGCAAACGAGAGTCCAGTCGAAGTGATGGCCGTGATGGTGACGTATTTATTCGGCCATTTTGAGCCAAAAATCCCGTTGATCGCCGAGCCGAGCAGCGGCAACAGCGGAATAATCCATAGATATTCGAGCATCGGATAAGCAGGCATCAGAGTTTGAGCAAGTCCACGCGCTCGACATTGAGCGTTTGCCGGTTGCGCGCAATCAAGATGATGATTCCCAGGCCTACGGCCGCTTCCGCTGCCGCGACTACGATGACGAACAACACAAAAACCTGGCCATCGAGCTTGCCGAGCGCCTGGCTAAAGGCCACGAACGCGAGGTTCACGGCGTTGAGCATCAGCTCTATGGACATAAAAATCGTGATGATATTGCGCTTGAAAATGAACGCGAAGACGCCCAGGCCGAAGAGAATCGCGCTCAGAATCACGTAATAATTGGTGGGAACCATTCAGCTCTTCTCCCGCTGCGCCAGCACCGTCGCGCCCAGAATCGCGACGAGAATCAGGAACGAGGTCAATTCGAACGGATAGACAAAATCCTTGAAGACCATCTCGGAAATTCCCCTGGTGGAAGAGAGCGCGCCGGTCTGTGATGCGGCTTGCACGCCGGCGCCGGATTTCGCAACGGTTGCAGCTACGAATCCTGCCAGTGCTACTACGAGCGCCAACCCTGGAACGCCTGCGAGCTTGGAAATGCTGGTGTGCTCCTCGACGCCCGCGTTCAGCAGCATAATCACGAACACGAAAAGCACCATAATCGCCCCGCCGTACACGATGATTTGCACCGCGGCGACGAATTCCGCGCCCATCAACAGATAAAGCCCCGCGAGCGCCACCATGACGACGATGAGCGAGAGCGCGCTGTGAATCGGATGCTTTTGCAGAATCAGGCTGACCGCTCCGAACAGCGCGAGCGCGGCGAGCACAAAGAAAATGACAAGCGGCGCCGTCATTTCTTACCCCACATGAGAATTACAAAGCTGGTCAGGATGACGTTGACGATGGAAACGGGCAACAGCAGCTTCCAGCCGAAGGCCATCAGCTGGTCATAGCGGAAACGCGGCAGAGTCCCGCGCATCCATACGTAGACGAAGAGGAAAACAAGGATTTTCGAGAGCAGCCAGAACGGCCCTTGGATGAAGTCGTTCACCGCGGGCAGCACAACGAACAACGCGCCGAGAGCGACAAGCACCGTGCCTATTCCTGGCAGGACGATTCGACCGAAGGTCGTTTCGTAGCGCAGTCCGTCCCAGATCACCCACAGACCGCCCGGAATCAGAATCAACGATGGAATGTAGTGCGTGAAGGTCCAGGAAGCAGGGAAGGGCGAGAGCCAGCCGCCGAAGAACATGATGGCGCACAAGCAAGACACGGTAATCATGCTGGTGTATTCGGCGATGAAAAACATGGCGAATTTGAAGCTGGCGTATTCCGTGTGGAAGCCGGCGACCAACTCGGATTCGGCTTCGGGAAGATCGAAGGGGACGCGGTTGGTTTCGGCGACGGCTGCGGTGAAGAAGCAGAAGAAGCCGACAATCTGCGGCCAAACATTCCAACTCAACATCCCCAGGTCTCTATGTCCGGGTACCGGAGCTTGCGCATTGATAATGTCGCGCAAATTAAAAGTTCCCGCCATCAGCAGAACGCCGACAACGGACATGGTCAGGGCCAATTCGTAGCTGACCATTTGCGCGGAACTGCGCAGCCCGCCGAGCAGCGGATATTTGCTGTTCGACGACCATCCGGCAAGGGCGACGCCGTAAACACCCAGCGAGGTGATGGCAAACAGAGCCAGGATGCCGATGTTCAGGTTGAGTGGCGCAATTCCAAGATAAATGTCATGACCAAACAGATGGAGGGGCTCCGGCCCGAAGGGAATGATCGCGATGGAGGTCAGTGCCAGCGCCAGCGCCAGGAGGGGCGCGAGGTAATACACGAATTTGTCCACTCCCGCGGGCGTCGGGTCTTCTTTGAACAAGAATTTCAGGCCATCGGCTAGCGGCTGCAGCAAGCCGTGCGGGCCTACCCGATGCGGCCCCCAGCGCGACTGAATGTGCGCGACGACTTTGCGTTCGAACCAGGTCAAATAGGCGTTGACCGTGAGCACGATGAAGAGGAGCAGCGCGATCTTGACAATCGTGATGAGTAGCTCGGCGTTTGCGGATAGGAAACTCACGGCTCGGTCTTCGCCTCCGGCAGGGATTCCATCATCGAGCAGTAGCGGCCAAGAGTGCCGCTGGTGAAGAGGTTGTCTTTGGCGGAGCGGATCAGGCCTGCGGGAACATCATAGGGAGCGTGGCCGTTTCTGGCAGCCTGCGCGCGCGTGGGTTCGGCGCCGCCGGTCAGCAGTCCGGCGAGCTGAACATCGTAAGCGGGCACGGCTTTGCGGATTTCTTCAAACACCGCCGAGGGCGATTTGTAATGAAACGCTTTGCCAAGGCCGATTTTTTCGAGTTGATGCGAGAGGATGCGCAGCAAATCGAAATCGCTCCGCGGACCCATGACTTCCGCGGCTTTGCGAAGCAGTTGGATTTCGCCGGAAGTATTCGTGACAGTGCCGTCTTTTTCGTAGGCGGAGGTCGCGGGGAACACGATGTCCGCTACCCTCGCGGTTTCGGTCAAAAACATTTCCTGGACGATCAGGAGTTCCAGTTTTCCGCGGCCATAGCCGAGTGTGCCGAAATGCGCGAGAGGATTCGCGCCAACGACGTAAAGCGCTTTCAGGGTTCCAGCTTGCGCGGCATCGACCATTTGAGGTGCCGTGAGTCCTGGCTTGGAAGAAATCGCTCCGCCCCAGAGACGCTCAAATTTTTCTCGCGCGCTCGCATCATCTACATACGCGTAACCGGGCAATCGGTCGGGGAGCAAGCCCATGTCCGCAGCACCGCGGGAATTCGCGAAATCGCCCAGTGCCATGTAACGGGTAGTGCCGGAAAGTTTCGAGCCGAAGGCGACGAGCGTAGCGATGGCCGTGCCGGAAACCTCCGCGCCAAAAACTATGGCGACGTTGTTTTCCGCTTCCAGTGCTGCTTTCAATTGCACAAGCTGCTCGACAAGATCGGTTGCGAGCTGCGTTTCCTGGTGCGCGAGCCACTTCAAGACGACTGCTTCGTCGCCAGGGGCAATCTTCACAAACTGTTTCGCTTTGCGCTTCAGCTTTATGTAGTTCGCGTTGATGATGAAAAGTTTGGCGCCGTGGTGCCGGATGCCGGTGCGAATTTGCCACGCGACGAGCGGATTCTGATTGGTCGGATCGTTTCCAATGAGAAGAACCGCTTTCGACTGATACAACTGTTCCATCGTTAGCAGGGAATCGGTGGCGCGTTCGCCGAGAGCGGTGACGAGGCCCGTGTAATCGGCAGTGCGGTGATGATCGATGTTGTTAGTGCCAAACGTGACGCGAGCGAGGCGCTGCAACAGGTAATTTTCTTCGTTCGACGTGCGGTTTGAGCCGATGAAGGCGATTGTATCTTTTCTGCCGGAATCGTAAACGGCCTTCAGCTTTGCGGCGGCAGCTTGCGCGGCTTCTTCCCAGGACACAGGAAGGAGCTTGTCGCCTTTGCGCATAAGCGGGTGGCGAATGCGTTCCGGATGGTTGGTGAAATCGAAGCCGAAGCGGCCCTTCACGCAGAGAAAATCCTTGTTGATGCCGCTCAAGTCGCGGTTATTCGAGCGCAAGATTTCGTGATTGCGCACGCTGAGCGTAGTCTTGCAGCCGTTCGAGCAGTGGGTGCAGATGGTCGGAACATATTGCATTTCCCAGGGGCGCGTTTTGTAGCGATACGTGCCGCTGGTGAGCGCGCCGACTGGGCAGATGTCGATGCACATGCCGCACTCTTCGCATTCGAGATGATCGCCGCGATTCGGGATGATGATGCTGTTCGCGCCGCGCATGCCCACGCCGAGTGCCTTGACGTCCATGCCTTCATCGCAAACGCGCACGCAGCGGAAACACAAGATGCAGCGAGGGGCATCGTAGTAGACGAGTTCCGACCACTTTTCTTCAGGCCGATGAATTTTTTCCTCGACGAAGCGGCTGGAGTCCGCGCCGTAGCGAAACACCATGTCCTGCAGTTCGCACTCGCCACCTTTGTCGCACACCGGGCAATCGAGCGGGTGATTTGTCAAAAGAAACTCGAGCATGTACTTGCGCGCTTGCCGAACCTGCTCGGTGTCGGTACGAACCACCATGCCTTCGGTCGCGACCAGCGTGCACGCGGTTTGCAGCTTTGGCGCTTTCTCAACCTCCACGAGGCACATGCGGCACGCGGCTTGCAGCGAAAGGCCGGGGTAGTAGCAGAAGGAGGGAACTTCGATGCCCAAGCGCCGCGTCGCTTCAATGACCAGCGTGCTTGGCGCCACCTGCACTTCGCGGCCGTTGATCTTCAGCTTGATGAGTTTCTGGTCTGGCATGGATTCCTGTTGCGCCCCTTTACCGTTTACCTTGTGCCGAGGAGCACTTCTGCGGCTTTGTTGTAGACGCAGCGTCCCTTCAAATGATCTTCAAATTCGCCGCGCCACTTCTTCATGATGCTGATCGTGGGCATGGCCGCGGCGTCGCCGAGCGGGCAGAAGGTGCGGCCCAGCATGTTTTTCGCAAGATCCGCGATCATGTCGATATCTTCTTCGCGGCCCAGCCCGGCGTGAAAGCGCTCGAGCGTTTTGCGCAGCCAGATGGTTCCTTCGCGGCAGGGGATGCACCAGCCGCAAGATTCGTGCGCGTAGAAATGCATGATGCGCCGCGCCAGATCCACCATGCAGGTGTCTTCATCAACGACCACCATGCCGCCGGAGCCAAGCATCGAGCCGGCTTTGGCCACGGAGTCGTAATCCATCGGGATGTCGATCTCGTCCGCCGTCAGCAGCGGGCACGAGCTTCCGCCGGGAATCACCGCTTTTAATTTCTTACCGTTGGGGATTCCGCCGGCCACTTCGTAAATGAACTTCTTCATGTTCATGCCAAGCGGGATTTCGTAGATTCCCGGCTTTTTGACGTGACCGGAAACACACAGCATGCGCGTTCCGCCGTTTTTCGGTGTGCCCCGGTTCGCGTACGCTTCGCCGCCTTCGCGAATAATCGAAGGCACGGCGCTGAGCGTTTCCACATTGTTGATGATGGTCGGGCAGCCGTATAGACCGACCACCGCGGGAAAGGGAGGTCGGATGCGCGGATAGCCACGCTTGCCTTCCAGTGATTCCATCAGCGCTGATTCTTCGCCACATTCATAAGCGCCCGCGCCGGTGTGAATCAGCAGGTCGAAATCAAACCCTGTTCCGAGAATGTTCTTGCCAAGATAGCCGCGCTCATAAGCCTCGGCGATGGCACCGTCCACGATGTCCAGCACGTAGCGGTATTCGCCGCGAATATAAATGAAGCCGCGGTGGGCGTTGATCGCGCGACCGGCAATCAGCATGCCTTCGATGAGCTGGTGCGGCACCATTTCCATTAAGGGCCGGTCCTTGCACGTGCCCGGTTCCGATTCATCGGCATTGCAAATGACGTATTTTTCCTTGGGCGAATCCTTCGGCACGAACGACCACTTCATCCCCGCTGGGAATCCCGCGCCACCGCGCCCGCGCAAATTGGATTTTTTCACTTCCTCGATGATGGATTCCGGGGTCATTTCCTTGAGCGCTTTTTCCAGCGCCTGGTAGCCGCCTTGCATCACGTACACGTCGATCTTATGGGAGTCTTTCATGCCCCAAAGGCGGCTGATCAACGGCGTCTCCAGGGGATGGCGCTCGTGCAGTGCGCCGGAAATGACCGGCTCGGGCGTCGGACGCTTGCCGTTGTCCAGATCCTGGATGATGCGATCGAATTTGACCGGCGTCAGATTTTCGTAAAAATCGTAATTGACCTGCATGGCCGGCGCGCCCGTGCAGGCGCCGATGCACTCGACTTCTTCGAGCGAAAAAATGCCATCGGCGGTGGTTTCCTTGTGGCCGATTTCGAGGCGCTTTTTCGCGCGCTCCAGCATTTCGTACCCGCCCTTCAGCATGCACGCCACGTTCGTACAGATCTGGACGTGATACTTGCCCATGGGCTTGCGTCTCAGCATCGAGTAGTAGGCCAGCGTTTCCTCGATTTGCACGTTGTTGAGGTCCAGGCGGCGGCCGATTTCCGCGATCATTTCGTCGCTGATGCAGCCGAATTCGTCCTGCGCATACATGAGCATGGGAATCAGCGCACTGCGCTTCACCGGATAGCTGGACTGCAGCTTTTCAAATTTCGCCGAAAGTGTGGGGGAAAGTTCCATGGTTATCTGTCGACTTCTCCAAGAACGATGTCAATCGTGCCGATGCAGGCGACCACATCCGCGATCAATTGCCCTTCGATGAGTTTGGGCAGCGCCTGCAAATTGATATAGGAAGGCGAGCGGAAGTGCACGCGAAGCGGTTTTGGCGAGCCATCGCTGGCGACGAAGCAACCCAACTCGCCGCGCGGCGATTCAATCGCGACAAAGGCTTCGCCCGGGGCCGGCGAAAAGCCTTCTGTAAAAATCTTGAAGTGGTAGATGAGCGCTTCCATCTCCGTCTTCATTTTTTCGCGCTGCGGCGGAATGATACCCGGAGCTTCCGTTTTGATCGGGCCTTCGTCGGTGATCTTTTCCATGGCCTGCCGGACGATTCTCAGGCTCTCGCGCATTTCCGCCACGCGCACCATATACCGGCCGTAGCAATCGGAATCCGTTCGCGTCGGCACGTTGAATTGAAATTCATCGTAGCTTGAATACGGAAATACTTTTCGATTGTCATACGCCACACCTGCCGCGCGCAGGGTTGGTCCCGTCATGCTCAGCGCAATGGCATCTTCCGGAGAGATGTACCCGATGCCTTGTGTCCGCCTCATCCAGATGGGGTTTTCCGTGAGCAGATTTTCGTACTCGTCCACGCGGCTGGGCATCATTTTCAGGAAGCGCTCTACCGCCTGTCGCCAGCCCGCGGGCGGCTGCAGCGCCACACCGCCGATGCGAATGTAACTGGTCATCATGCGCTGGCCGGAGAACAACTCGAAAATTTTCAAAATTTCTTCGCGCTCGCGGAAGCAGTAGAGAAAAACGGACATCGCGCCGAGGTCAATCGCATGCGTCCCCAGCCAGACCAGGTGCGAGGAGATTCGCTGCAACTCCACCATCATCACGCGGATGTATTGCGCGCGCTTGGGCACTTCGAGACCAAGCAGCTTTTCCACCGCCAGGCAGTACACCAGGTTATTGCCCAGTGGATTCAAATAATCCATGCGGTCGGTCAGCGTGATGGCCTGGGAATAGGTTTTGTCTTCGCAGGATTTCTCAATTCCTGTGTGCAGGTAGCCGAGGTCGGGAACCGCTTTGACAACCGTTTCGCCGTCCAATTCCAGGAGAATCCGGAGCACGCCGTGCGTCGACGGGTGCTGCGGCCCCATGTTCAGGACCATCGTTTTGGTTGCGCCGGTTGCGGTTTCGACTGTGGTCATAGAACACTGCTCTTCCGGAACATTTCCCCGGTGCTCGGTAGGTCGCGAAAGCCTTCGACCGGGTAATCTCTTCGCAGTGGGTGGCCCTCCCAGTCTTCGGGGAGCAAAATCCTGCGCAAGTCGGGATGACCGCTAAAGCGAACACCGAACAAATCAAAAATCTCGCGCTCCAGCCAGTTGGCTCCCGGCCAAACGGGAAAGAGCGAATCGACCACGGCGTCGTTGCCGTTCAGGCGCACACGCAGGCGCACGCGGTAGCGCCGCGGAATGGAAACCAGATGAT